>OBPB01000118.1_pt1 | contig 19557 bp, 20 predicted proteins | sample 1534631 | NCBI WGS metagenome assembly OBPB01 (sample SAMEA3275471, study PRJEB22092) | marine metagenome | biome: Marine environment; feature: Belgian marine environment, sample taken at 3 meters depth; material: Sterile flask | collected 2014-06-24T18:06:27+00 | depth 3 m
CGTGCTTTAGTGGGGATTGTTTCTGAGGCAGATTTCATGAAACAAATCTCGGAAAGCCGTTACTTTAATATGCCAATTTTGGAAAAGAGTGTATCAAATTTCATGTCGTCAACTGTTGATACGATTGAACATGACCGTACGATTTTTGATGCAGCCTTGTATTTCCATACCAATAGCCGTCGACGTTTGCCTGTGTTGAACAATGGTCGCTTGGTTGGACAAATTAGCCGTCGTGACGTTGTAACTGCAGCCTTGCAATTGCGTAGTCAGCGTTGGCGTTAATCTTCTCGCTTCACCAACATATACCAGTCGTTCTCTAATTGCAAATACCCTTGGTCAAACACAAAATGGTAATGTGAACTTTTTTTGGTTGTGTAAATACTTGTAATATAGGAAAACGTAAATCCCTCATCTTGCAGCCTTTTTTTTGAAATTTTTTGTTTTCCGTGAGGGTTTAATTTCTCTAGAATTCTGTAATTGTTTTGTAGGTAACGATTGATTTTTCGAACTGTTTTTGAGGTCAATCTCTTTTTTCTATTGTTGGAGACATTACGACAATAATCACTACAAAAACGTTTGTCTATACGCCCAACGAGCTTTTCATTGCATTCTTCACAAGTTCTGTTTTCCACTTTTTTTTGTTTGGAGCTATACTTTAATTGCTATAAGAAAATAAATTTTACCGAATAATGAAAGCGACATCCATATCTAAACGTTTAAAAACGATTAGTTTCGAAACAAAACGTTTATTAACCGACTTGTTATATACGACCTATTCAACTTTGCGCCATTGTTTCACTTAAATCAAATGTTATGAATAAAATTCAAAATCACGTAAAACTCATCGGACACCTCGGGTCAGATCCTGAAATCAAGACGCTAGATAGCGGACGTAAAGTCGCAAACTTCAGAATCGCGACCAACGGATACTATAAAAATGCTAAAGGCGAACGTGTGGAAGAAACCCAATGGCATAGCATTGTGCTATGGGGCAAGCTTGCCGAAATTGCTGAAGAACACCTTGAAAAAGGTAAAAAAGTGGCTGTAGAAGGCAAGTTGACACACCGTAGCTATGAAGCCAAAGATGGCGAAAAGCGATATGTTACAGAGATCATTGGTGATGAACTGTTGATGCTATAATTTTAAAAGTAGATATTCTGCGCCAACCGAAATGTGTTGGCGTGGGCTTCTACCAACGTGTGAATGTCGGGTACATACCCTCCGCCCATACTACACTGAACCGGAAATTCGTTTTTCTTACACCAACGCAAAACCATATTATCGCGCTGCTTGCAACCATCCACAGACAAACCTAATCTTCCGAGTTTGTCATCGGCCATAACATCGACTCCACACAAATAAAAAACAAAGTCTGGTTGTACTTTTTCTTTTAATGTTTCTAGTGCATTTTTTAACGCATCCAAATAGAATGCATCACCTGTATTGTCAGCCAAAGCGATATCCCAATCGCTTTTTTCTTTGCGAAACGGATAGTTTTTTTCTCCATGCATCGAAAAAGTAAAGACATTGTCATGTGCTGAGAAGATGGCTGCAGTTCCGTTGCCTTGATGTACATCCAGATCGAGAATCAATACTTTCTTGGCTTTCCCTTGATCCAGAAGCCATTGCGCAGCAATCGCTTGGTCGTTGAGCATACAAAAGGCCTCGGCGCGGTTGGCGTAGGCGTGATGCGTCCCTCCAGCAATATTCATAGCAATCCCATGCGTCAAAGCGTGTTCAGCACCGTCAATGGTTCCTTGTGCGATCACATGCTCACGATGGACAAGTTCTGTGGAGAGCGGAAAACCTAACCCTCGGACTTCTGATTTTGAAAGTGTCAAACCACAGAGTGCGTGATAATAGTCAGCCGAGTGCACTCGCAAAACGATCTCTTTGTCAACGGGACTGGGATTAAAAAACTGATCGGGCGTGCAAGTTCCTTCATGTAAGAGCTGCTTGGGCAACAGTTCATATTTGATCATCGGAAACCGATGCCGTTCGGGCAATGGGTGGGCGTAACAATCGTCATATGCGATGTATAGCATGCCCCTTATTCAGTACTAGGGTTTAGTTTGTTGAGTTGTTCTTCGATGATGCTATCCTCAATTTTTTCGAACAACAATTCGGGAGGTTGAATCTCATGACCTGCAGGAAGGTGTTTGGCAGAATCCAGATCACTCCATTTGGAATCTTCAGCAAGCCCCAACATACGTTTGAGTTTAACAGCCGTTTTGGGTAGAAATGGCGTACTGGCAATGGCCAATACAGCGGCAATTTGTAGCCCTACATACATTATTGTTTTGACTCGTTCGGGGTCTATTTTTTGTTTTTTCCAAGGTTCTTCATCGGCGAGATATTTGTTCCCCAAACGTGCAATTTTAAGCAGAAGTTGACTCGCTTCACGAAAACGATATTTTTCGATCGACTCGGCGATTTGCACGGGCAAAGTGCTGAGTTCGGAAAGAGTTTCTTCATCTACAGTTTCCGTAGCATTTGGCGTTGGCACAACGCCATCATAATACTTATGGGTGAGTACCAAGATACGGTTAATAAAGTTCCCATAGATCGCCACAAGCTCATTGTCATTGCGTGCTTGGAAGTCTTTCCAAGTGAAGTCGTTGTCTTTGTTTTCTGGAGCATTGGCGGTCAGCACATAGCGCAAAACATCTTGTTTGCCCGGGAAATCCTCTATGTATTCGTGCAGCCAAACCGCCCAGTTTTTAGAAGTCGATAGCTTTTGCCCCTCAAGGTTTAAAAACTCATTGGCGGGCACATTGGTTGGTAACACATACGACCCCTCAGCATGGAGCATAGCGGGGAAGATAATACAGTGAAACACAATATTGTCTTTTCCAATGAAATGTACAAGCTCGGTGTTTTTATCTTTCCAGTAGAGTTCCCAATCGGTGTTGTTTTTCTGCGCCCATTCTTTGGTTGCCGATATGTAGCCAATCGGAGCATCAAACCACACGTACAACACTTTATTTTCCCCTCCGGGCACTGGCACTGGAATTCCCCAATCCAAGTCACGGGTAACTGCTCTTGGCTTCAGCCCATCGTCTAGCCACGATTTTACTTGCCCATAGACATTGGGTTTCCAGTCATCGGCATGTCCTTTAAGAATCCAATCTTCCAAAAAGTCTTGATAACGATCGAGTGGTAAAAACCAATGCTTCGTTGCCTTGGTGATTGGCTTTTCACCCGAAAGGGTAGAAACGGGATTGATCAAATCGTTTGCATTGAGCGAACGACCACAAGACTCACACTGATCGCCATAGGCCTCGGTGTGACCACAGTGCGGGCAAGTACCCACCACAAAGCGATCGGCTAAAAACTGTTGCGCTTTTTCATCGAACAACTGCTCGGTCGTCTCTTCAATAAAGTCACCTTGATCGTATAATGTTTTAAAAAAATCACTTGCCGTTTCATGGTGAATCGCATCGGAGGTACGCCCGTAGTGGTCAAAAGAAATACCAAAGTCATTAAAAGACGACTTGATCATATTGTGATAATGATCGATAATTTCTTTTGGCGATTTCCCTTCTTTTTTTGCTCGAATGGAAATTGCCACTCCGTGCTCATCACTACCACATACAAAAAACACATCTTCGCCTTTCATGCGTTTAAAGCGCGCATAAATATCGGCGGGAACATAAACCCCTGCCAAGTGACCAATGTGAATGGGGCCATTTGTGTAGGGCAATGCTGCGGTAATAGTATATCTCTTCTTTGTCATACGGTGTATCTTCATCGCAAAAATAAGCAATTATGACCCTCTGATTATTTTTTTCTATATTCAAAAATTGATACACCCCAAATGAACAATTCGGCACGAGGCCGTCTGGGTGAGGATATCGCTGTTGAGGCACTACGGAAACGTGGCTACCGCATCTTGATTCGCAATTATCGTTTTGGTAAAGCCGAGGTGGATATTATTGCCCAAAAGGACAGTGTTCTTGCTTTTGTAGAAGTTAAATGGCGAAGCAATAATCTCTTTGGCGATCCGCAAAATTTTGTTTCCAAACAACAACAAAAACGACTCATAGCTGCGGCCGATCACTATGTGCGATCCAATGATTTGGATATCAATGTTCGCTTTGACGTTGTGACCATTTTGGAAAAAAAACAAATTGTACAATCGAAATTATCGAAAACGCTTTTTTTTGTTTTTAGATGCGCGTTATTTTTATAACAATTTGTTTAATTTTTTACTATTTTTACTATGGATTTAAAACGTCAAATGAAAACGATATCATCAGCTGTTGAAGATTACATAAAGAGTAAACCTTTTTTAGTCAGTGCCCTTACGCAAGGAATTATTAATCTAACGTCACTTTCAAGAATCATGAACCCAGACATCACCAAAGTGATGGATAAAGAGGTGCGCAACGGCGCCATTGTCATGGCTCTTAAGCGCCTATCTTCTGATTTTGAGTTTAGATCCTCGCAAAAAATTATACGAACACTTCGCAATGTTGGGGATATCACGGTGCGCTCATCTCTTATCGATTATAACTATAAGGTATCGTCCACTTTGTTCGCTTCTCAAGCCAATTTACTTTCTCAAATTTCTGATGATAAAGGAAATTTCTACACCTCTTCGCGTGGCGTTAATGAGTGCAATGTCGTTGTGAGCAGCAACCTTGCCGAGCAGGTTGAAAAGCATTTTATGGCCGAAGAATGTATTCACAAAGAAACAGAGTTGTCATCGATTTCGGTTAAGCTACCTATCGAAAATGTCTCCGTTCCTGGCATCTATTATTTTGTTTTTCAACGCCTATCGTGGGAAGGGATTAACATCTATGAAGTGATTTCAACTTCCAATGAGTTCACCATTTTGGTCAACGAGCAACAAGTGGATAAGGCCTTCCGTATTATTAAAGACTTCAAACAGCTTTAAGGGCTTAGCTCTCGCAAACATATCAACGCACTTTCCACGCTCTCCATGGATTCAAAGGTGAGCAACAAACGAGTGCTTTCCCCTTGTTTTCGCTCTTTAATGAATCCTTTTTTGGAATGACCTTGTAGCCTGCTCAACAAGTTGCTAAATCCATCACTTGCAAAAAAGTCATCCTTAGCGGACGTATTAAAGTACCCAATCAACTTGCCTTTTTTCAGCACCAATTTTTCAAAATGAAGCGCAGCGGCAACCCATTTGAGTTGGACACTTTGTAGTAGTGCTTTCGACGGCATAGGCAACGGCCCAAATCGATCTTCCAGTTCCAAAGCAAACTGCTCCAGTTGTGCTTGATCTTTTACCTCATGAAGTGATTGGTAACAACTCAGCCTTTCCTGTACATTGTTGATGTAGTTGTCAGGAAAAAGGATTTCCAAATCGGTATCGATTTGCACCTCTTTGGAGGTGCCAATGTCTTCGGGATAAAGTTCTTGAAAGTGTTCTTCTTTAAGTTCCTCGATGGCTTCTTTCAGAATTTTTTGATAGGTATCAAACCCAATTTCATTGATAAACCCACTTTGTTCACCGCCAAGCAAATCGCCTGCTCCGCGAATTTCCAAATCACGCATGGCAATTTGAAAGCCAGAACCCAACGCGGTGTGTTCGGAGAGCGCTCGCATCCGTTTTCGTGCTTCGTCAGTGAGGGTAGAAAGAGGTGCCGATAGAAAATAACAAAATGCCTTTTTGTTGCTTCGACCCACACGACCTCGCATTTGGTGGAGGTCACTCAGCCCAAAATGATGGGCGTTGTTAATAAAAATGGTATTCGCATTGGGCACGTCAAGACCATTTTCGATAATGGTCGTTGCGACCAAAATATCGACTTGCCCATCGATAAAATTCCGCATGCGTTTTTCGATCGAGCCCCCGTCCATTTGTCCGTGAATACTTGTGATTTTAGCATCGGGAACAAGTCGTTGCAACATACCGCTAAACTCGAGCAGATTCTCCACACGATTGTGTACAAAAAACACTTGGCCACCACGTTGTAATTCATAAATAATCGCATCTCGAATCACTTCTTCGCTAAAGCCGAGAACCTGACTGTCTATTGGGTGGCGGTTTGGTGGCGGGGTGTTGATGATGGAAAGATCTCGAGCTGCCATTAAGCTAAATTGTAACGTACGTGGAATGGGTGTTGCGGTAAGCGTTAGCACATCCACATTGTCTTTGAGCGCCCGTAGTTTTTCCTTCACGCCTACTCCAAATTTTTGTTCCTCGTCCACCACTAGCAAACCAAGATTTTTAAACACCGTACTTTTGTTGACCAGTTGGTGTGTACCAATGATAATATCAATTTTTCCTTTTTCCAGGTCTGCAAGAACCTCTCGTTTGTCTTTGGCAGACCGAAAACGATTGGTGTATTCTACACGAACTGGAAAGTCTTTCAGTCGCTTGGAAAAGGTGCTATGGTGTTGGAACGCTAGAATCGTGGTAGGAACCAACACAGCTACTTGCTTACCATTGTCAACGGCTTTAAACGCTGCACGTATAGCCACTTCTGTTTTTCCAAAACCGACATCACCACAAACGAGCCGATCCATCGGCTGTTCACTTTCCATATCTTGCTTTACCGCTTCGGTTGCGCTCCGCTGATCTGGGGTGTCTTCATAGACAAACGACGCCTCGAGTTCATGTTGTAAATAACTGTCTGAAGCATATTGAAAACCCTTTTTAAGCTTGCGCTTGGCATAGACTTGAATAAGGTCAAAGGCAATTTGTTTAACTCTTGTCTTTGTTTTTTGTTTGAGTTTTTTCCAAGCGACAGAGCCCAGTTTATAGATTTTGGGTACCGCTCCGTCCTTGCCCGAGTATTTGGCAATTTTGTGCAGAGCGTGGATGCTGACATAAAGAGTGTCTCGCTCGCCATAGATGAGCTTGATGGCCTCTTGCATTTTGTCTTCCACCTTGATTCGTTGCAGTCCGCCAAATTTCCCAATCCCGTGGTCGATGTGAGTGACGTAATCTCCAACACTGAGTTGGTTGAATTCCTTTAAACTAATCGCTTGTTTTTTGGCATACCCATTTTTGAGACGAAATTTATGATGTCGTTCAAAAAACTGATGATCGGTATAGCAGGCCACTTGGTGTTGCTTGTCAATAAAACCACGGTAGAGTGGCATCACATGAATATCAAACAAGTCTTCGCTAGCGAGTTCGTTTGCGATACGACGAAAACGATCTACTTGGGTTGGGGAGCTACAAAAAATATGATTCGATATCCCCTGGGCTTTGTTGTCGATCAGATGATCGATGATGTGGTCAAAGTTGCGATGAAAACTGGGTTGGGGTTGGCAATCAAACGTGAGGTGATGCGCTTCCTTTTCGCCAGAAAAACACAAATGCAATCGTTCGTCGAGGGCGACAATCAGTTCTTGACCGTGGACAAACAACTCGCTTGGCGTGCCGTGTGCCAACGGACTTTCTAGCGCAGCATGAACTTCTTTAGCTTTGATAAATAGCTGGTCGAGAGCAGTTCCAATTTCTGCCACACGCGGATAGATATAGCAGGTCTTTTTCGGTAAAAAATCCCATAACGCTTGACGATCCTCACTTTGCAGTTTGTTTTCGAGATGCGCAACGACCTCTACCTTTCGTAGTGCGTCTATCGAAAGTTGGGTTTCGATATCAAAGCTAGTAATTCGATCAATATCATCACCAAAAAACTCAATGCGATAGGGCTCTTCTTTGTCAAAAGAAAAGACATCGACGATGCCGCCGCGCACCGAAAACTCGCCCGGTTGAGACACAAAATCGACACGTTGAAAATCGTAATCAAACAAGACTTCGTTGACAAAATCAAGTGCGATGCTTTCCCCAACCTTCATCGACAAGGTTTTCTTTTTGAGTTCTTTGCGGGTGACAACTTTTTCAAACAGCGCATCGGGATAGCTCACTAGTAGCACTGGTTTTTGTGAGGTGCTGATTTTCTTGAGTGCCTCGGCGCGCATCATCACATTGGCATTATCGACGCGTGAAATCTCATACGGACGACGGTAGCTGGCAGGGTAGAATAACACATGGTGTTTGGGCAATAAACGCTCTAAGTCGTTGTGCATATAGGCCGCTTCTTCTTTGTCTTCCAAAATCCAAAACATATTTTGGGTGCTGTTTTCGAAAAGCGACGCAACCAAGAAGGCATAAGAAGACCCCGCGAGACCCGAAACACTTACATTTTCGTCCGCTTGAAGGTGATGGAAAAGCTGTTGGGCTTGTGCACTGCCTAGCGCATTCCCCGAACCAAATGGATTCAATCCAGTTTTTTTTCAAAAATACAAACTCTCTTTTCGCTTTTAGCACAAATCCCAAAAAGTTTACCCCTGTCATTGATGCCCCTTTTCAGCTTATTGTTACCTTTGTTCTGATGACAAACAAGGTGCTTATACGCAGAGCTACTGCTAGTGATGCGGCAAACATTCTGCAACTCATTAAGGAACTCGCTGCTTTTGAGCGTGAACCACATGCTGTGGTTGTTACCACTGCCGATTTGATCCGTGACGGATTTGGAGACCAACCCGCCTTCGTTTGTTTTGTCGCAATACTCAATGACTATGTAGTTGGGATGGCCTTTGGCTACCCTCGATACTCCACTTGGAAAGGAAAAACCATGCACCTTGAAGACCTTATTGTACAAGAAAAACTCCGTGGAAAAGGGATTGGTTTTGCGCTCTACAAAAAATTTATCCATCATGCAGCCGCCATGAAAGTGCGACGTATTGAGTGGGCTGTGCTTGACTGGAATCAGCCCGCAATTGATTTTTATGAGCAAACCGGCGCCAACGTCCTGTCCGACTGGCGAACCGCTCAAATGGACGAAAAAGCGATATCTCAATTCATCAATAACCATCCAGATGCGAATATTTAAATTTGGCGGAGCTTCCGTAAAAGACGCTCAGGGCATTCAAAATATGTTCCGAGTTCTCCAACAAACCGGACATCAAAATACCCTTATCGTGGTTTCTGCGATGGGAAAAACCACAAACGCACTCGAAAAACTCATTCAAGTCTATTTTGAGCAACCCGAGCAACTCGACGCACAGCTCAATGATATCATTGACAAGCATTTACAGATTATGAATGGCATTTTTGACAATCAAAATCATCCTGTTTATGCTGATGTCAAAGCTATCTTTGACAGACTTGATATGTTTTTGAAAAACAACAAATCTCCGCATTACTCCTTTGTCTATGACCAAGTGGTGAGCACTGGTGAACTGGTGTCCACCACCATCATCACACACTACCTCAACACTCAAGGCATTGAAGCCAACTGGCTCGATGCTAGAAACTGCATTCAAACCGACGCTAGCTATCGTGATGCCAATGTGGACTGGGAGCGCACCGAAAATGCAATTCAAAAACAAGTTGCCCCCAACAAACTCTATATCACACAAGGTTTTATTGGGAGTGACGACAATAATTTCACAACCACACTCGGACGGGAAGGTTCGGATTATAGCGCAGCCATTTTTGCCTATTGCCTCAACGGAAATTCGGTGACCATTTGGAAAGATGTGCCAGGTGTCCTTAACGCTGACCCAAGATATTTTTCGACCACCAAATTGTTAAACCACATTTCCTACCAAGAAGCCATTGAGTTGGCCTTTTATGGAGCTTCCGTTATACACCCCAAAACGCTGCAACCTCTTCAGCGAAAAGAAATCCCCCTTTATGTCAAGTCTTTTATTAACCCTAAAGATGCCGGCACAAAAGTCAGTAAAGGCGTTCCCATTGACCCAAAAATCCCTTGTTTTATTATCAAAAAAGACCTCGCACTCATTCGATTATCTTCCCTTGACTTTTCGTTTATTATCGAAAAAAACATCAGTGATATCTTCTCCTTACTCGATAAACACAAAATGAAAGTAGATTTGATTCAAAACTCTGCCATTAGTTTTTCGGTTTGTGTCTATGACAAGTTCAATAACATGAACGAATTTTTACATGAACTGCGCGGGCGGTTTCAAGTCGATTATAAACCAAAGGTATCGCTTTATACCATTCGCCATTTTGAAGCCGATAGTGCCGATTTTTTATTCCGAAAGCACGAACTCTTGCTGGAGCAACGCACCCAGCAAACTCTACAACTCGTCATGCACTAGTGCCTTTCCTACGAAAGATGCTCGGCTAGAAATTCTTTGGTAAAGGTTTTGATTTCTTCGCGGGTAGCGACAAACGCCGCTTCGATTTCACTTTCCTGATCAGAAACCAACTTGGAAGGATCTGAAAAATCACGATGCACGCGCACAGCGGTATTACTCGGGATATAGGGACAGTTTTCTTGTGCGTGGTCGCATACCGTCAAGATGTAATCGAAAGGAATGTGCAGATAGTCTTCGACCTTATTGGACGTGTGCTTCGACAAATCAATGCCGTCTGCGGCCATGGTTGCTATCGCACGCGGATTCACCCCATGGGTCTCGATCCCGGCCGAATAGACCTCCAATTGGTCACCGCCATAGTGGGAAAAATAACCATGTGCAATTTGACTGCGGCACGAGTTGCCTGTACAAAGGATTAAGATGTTTTTCATGCCTCAAAAATAGTGGACAAATTTAGACTACATGTAAATGAATTGTTAAACGTTCCATTTCTTTAAATAATAAAAAATACTCGTTAACCTATCTATTTTCATACACCCTTATTTTTTGTGAGATAAATACGTCTTGTTTTATGGAGTCTATCGTATAAGAATATAGGAAGTGTGTGTCCCCACTTCCCGAACGTCCTAAAGCAGCTTTTAAGATCTAAAAAAAAGCTACTTTGACCTTATCGACAATGACTTGAGCAAGTCGTTCTTTACTTTGATGTGTCCATCCAGCCACGTGAGGGCTGAGTAAGATTTTGGGATTTTTGATGAGTTGTTGAAGTTGGACGTTATCGTCGAGTTGTTCAAAGGATGGTTTTTCAAAGGGAAGCACATCCAAACAAGCTCCTTTAATCGTTTTGTTTTTAATGGCTTCCAACAAATCGTCAATGACAACTTGGTTTCCTCGTGATGTGTTGACAAGCCAAAATGGTTTAGCCATACTATTGATAAAATCAACATTGACGTATGCCTCGGTTTCTGGCGTCTGAGGAAGATGCAAACTCACAATGTCAGCTTGAGTTTGTAAGGTCGCTAAGGAAACTTGAGTTGCCTTTTCATTCCCTTTGTTGGGTAGGATATCATGACACAAAACCTTGACGTCAAACCCCTGAAGTTTTTGGGCAAAATGACTGCCAGTATGACCATAGCCAATGAGTCCAATTGTTTTTCCATCGAGTTCTTCTCCTCGGTTAGCTTCTCGTTCCCAATTTCCATTGGCGATATCTTGAGCGCCTTTTGGAAGGTTGTTTAGTAGTCCCAACAGCATCGCTAGTGCGTGGTTTCCGACTGCATTGGCATTGCCTTCGGGAGAAGATATAATTTTGATTCCCAACGATTCAGCATATCGGATGTCGATATTCTCTAAACCTGACCCTACTCTAGCAATAAACTGGAGGTGCTTGCCCGCATCGAGGAACTCTCTGTCTATGGGAAAGCGACTACGAATAACAATACCATCGTAATCACTCAGTTTTTTTTGGATCGCTTTTTGGGAACTCTCAAAATCAAAGTCATTGACGCAGCCCAGACTTTGAAGCCCTTTGGCAAGAAGATCGTGGTTGCTGTCAAGATGGAGAACATGCATGTCGGTGAGGGATTAACCCAAGAACAATTTGGCGATATAGAAAAAGAGAAAGATGCCAAAGATATCGTTGCTCGTCGTAATAAAAGGTCCTGTTGCAATGGCCGGGTCGATATTGTTTTTGTTAAGGATGATGGGTACAAAAGTCCCGACAAGCGCAGCGACAATAATAACGCAGAGCATGGAAATGGCAATGGTCATGCTGACTTCTGTTGGTTGGTTGGTGATCATGCCAAACAAAATGACAAGTAACGCGAGCGCACCGCCATTGATGAGTCCAAGCCCCACTTCTTTGAGTAGTCGATGGAGCAAGCTTCCTTTGACAACATCATTGGCAAGCCCTTGTACGATGATTGCCGAAGATTGGACCCCTACATTTCCGGCCATCGCAGCGATAAGCGGCGTAAAAAAGAAAAGCGATCTGTAAGACGGATGATTCATAAAGCTTTCAAACCCTTCGAGGATAAAGACACTGCCAAGCCCCCCGATCAACCCCAAAATGAGCCAAGGTAACCGTGCCTTTGTGAGTTCGAAGATGGAGTCATCTGCTTCGACGACCGAAGAGATTCCAGCGGCGAGTTGATAATCCTTTTCCGCTTCGTCTTTGATCAGGTCAACGATATCGTCTATCGTAATGCGCCCCATAAGTTTTTTGTTTTCATCGACCACAGGCAGAGCTTCCAAGTCGTATTTTGACATAATCTTGGCAACCTCTTCGCCGTCTTCATCCACCTTGACATAATCCACTTTGGGAATAAAAACGTTTTTGATTTTGCTTTTTTCGTTGGCGGTGAGCAAGTCTTTTAGAGAAAGTCTTCCCAGTAACACGTTGTTGTCGTTCACAACATAGATAGAATGAACACGCGTGACTTCTTGTGCCTGCACACGCATTTCACGAACACAGTGGGTCACTGTCCAGTTGTGATTAACAGAAACGAGTTCTTTAGCCATGAGTCCACCAGCAGAATTTTCGTCATAGGTAAGGAGTTCTCGAATGTCCTCTGCGTGTTCGGAATCGGAGATTTGCTCAATGACCTCTTTTTGGAGCTCTTCGGATAGTTCGCCAACAATGTCTGCTGCATCATCGGTATCGAGCTCGTTAATCTCCGTAGCGATCTCTACCGAGGATAGAGCTTCTAAAATATCTTCTCGGACATCCTCATCGAGTTCGGTGAGCATGTCAGCGGTTTTTTCGGTATCAATTCGCTTAAAAAGATAAACCGCTTCTTCGATGAGAAGATTGTCAAAAATCTCAGCCAAGTCGGCGTAGTGATATTCTTTAAGAAGATTTTGTAAAGCCGCATTGTCCTGTGCCGCAATGTCTCGTTTGACCTGTTGTAATAGTTCTTCGCTAAGTTGAAATGGCGTCATGATCAATCAAATTCGTAATGCGAACAAAATCCGAAACGCCCAGTTGTTCAGGACGTTGTCCAAAGATAGTATCTTCTTTTAAATTTTCGCCAAGTTGAAATGATTTTAAGCTATTTCGAAGTGTTTTTCGCCTTTGCTGAAAAGCCGTTTTCACCAAACGAAAAAAAAGTTTTTCGTCACAGTCCAAGCTTTTGTTTTCTTTACGACGCAGTCGCAAGACAGCAGATGAAACTTTGGGCGGGGGATCAAACACCGAAGGGCTCACGGTAAACAAGTAGTCGGTTTCGTAAAAGGCTTGTGTGAGCACAGACAAAATCCCATAGGTCTTGCTGCCTGGCGGTTCGCAAATGCGTTCGGCAACTTCTTTTTGAAACATACCAACAAATTCTGGAATGCGCCGCCGATTCTCTAATGCTCTAAACACAATTTGAGATGAAATGTTATAAGGGAAATTTCCAATAATAGCCAGTTGATCTTGAAAATGATCCTCAATCCGAAGTTTTAAAAAATCGCCTTGAATGAGCCGATCGCCGAGCAAGGGAAACGACTGATTGAGATACTCTACAGATTCGGAATCGACTTCAATGGCGTGAATACGAAGCTTTTCTTTGAGGAGGTATTGGGTGAGCACACCCATGCCAGGCCCGATTTCCAAGACGTCCTTATAGCCCTCTCCAGAGAGAGCGTCCACGATGTTGCGTGCAATGTTTTGATCGGTCAGAAAGTGCTGTCCGAGGTGTTTTTTTGGGCGAACACTCAAGGGGCAATCCTTTCGAGTTCGGTATCAAAGCTCACCCATTTGTTGGGAAATTTGGTGTGCATTGCTTGGTAGATGCTTGCCAAAGGTGCGTCTTTAAAATCTTGGAATGCTTTTTCGGTTTCACATTCAATTTGTAGCCCATAGGTGGGATGTGTGTTTGCGTCGCTTCGAATCCGCAAGAGTGACCCTTTTTGGGAAAGCAACGGTAAAAGCGTGCCTTTCACATAGAACACAAATTCGTCTTCTACAGAGGGGTCAATGCTAAAAGTGATGTTTAAAATTCGCATAGCAGCCGATTAGGTGATCTTATCAAATCCGGTGTATGGCACAAGCGCTTCAGGGATGCGAATACCATCTTCGGTTTGGTTGTTTTCTAAAAGTCCCGCCATAATTCGAGGCAAAGCAAGTGCACTGCCGTTGAGGGTGTGCACCCATTGTCGGTTGCCTTCTTTGTCTTTAAACCGCAACTTTAGACGTGTGGATTGGTAGCTTTCAAAATTGGACACCGAGCTGACTTCCAGCCAGCGTTCCTGGGCAGTGGAAAAGACTTCGAAGTCATAAGTCAAAGCAGCAGTAAAACCAAGGTCACCACCACACAAACGAAGAATACGGTAGGGGAGTTCGAGTTTTTTGAGAATCTCCTGAACGTGATCAACCATTTGGTCTAATGCGTCGTATGCCTTGTCGGGGTGTTCCAAACGTACAATTTCGACCTTGTCAAACTGGTGCAAACGGTTAAGCCCACGTACGTGTGCGCCATAACTACCAGCCTCACGTCGAAAACAAGGAGTGTAGCCTGTTCGAGTGATGGGCAACTGATTTTCGGCAACCATTTCGCCACGAAATAGATTGGTGATGGGTACTTCGGCGGTTGGAATTAGGTAGAGATCATCTGCACCAACATGATACATTTGCCCTTCTTTATCGGGTAGTTGGCCAGTGCCAAAACCTGATGTTTCATTGACCAAGTGCGGCACTTGTACTTCTTCATAGCCAGCGGCGGTGTTTTGATCAAGAAAAAAGCTGATGAGCGCACGCTGCAATCGAGCTCCTTTGCCTGTGTAAACAGGAAACCCTGCTCCTGTGATTTTGTTACCCAATTCAAAGTCAATAAGCTTGTATTTGGTTGCCAGTTCCCAGTGCGGCAATGCTTTATTGGAGAGTGTTGGAATATCGCCTACACGCAACACTTCTTCGTTGTCGTCCTCGCTTTGCCCAGCTGGCACTAGAGCGTTGGGAACATTTGGAATGCTAAAGAGGAGTTGTTTGACTTCATTTTCCGCCTCGGACAATTGGGATTGAAGGTCTTTGGTTTCGCTTTTAAGCGCCGATGAAGCCTCCTTTTTGGCAGTTGCCTCGTTTCCTTTTCCGCTTGTAAACAATTCCCCAATCTCTTTGGCGAGTACGTTGGCTGCGGCAAGCTTCTGATCAAGGGTTGCCTGTAACCCTCTTCGTTTTTCGTCAGCTGCAAGTGCATTATCGATGAGCGTGGCCGCATCGATGCCGCGCTTGTCGAGTGCAGCGATGATTTCTTCTTTCTGTGTTCGGACTACCGATAGGTCGAGCATTGGAAAATGATTTTATGCAAAAGTAAAACATTGTTTAATACCTCGCACGCCATGTGGAGATACGTAAACGACAATGTGACTCGTCATCTTGAATTTGAGACTGTAGTTCACGGGCATTACTAAATTTTTTTTCATCACGAACCCATTCAAGAATATCCAAACAGAGATGCTGCCCATAGAGGTCGGCATTCCAGTCAAAAAGATGTACTTCGATGCTCGATCCAGAAACACCAAAAGTGGGTTTGGTGCCAATGTTCATCATGCCAAATACTCTCTTGTTTTGGATTTCCGTTGTGACCAGATACACCCCTTGTTTGGGTGTGATTTTGTGTTTGTTTTGGAGATCAATATTCGCTGTGGGATAGGACAATTCTCGCCCTCTTTTATCTCCGTGAATTACCATTCCGTTCAGTGTGAAGGGGTGCCCGAGGTATTGGTTCGTTGTGGCCATGTCACCCTTATCAATGGCCTTGCGGATTTTGGTCGAACTCACAGCAGTGACGTTTATTTTTTTGGCGTCGATTTCAATAACCTCGAAGTCATAGATAGCGCCGTAGTGATGCATTTCTTCGAGACTTGCGGTGCGGTTTCGCCCAAAACGATGGTCATAACCAACCACGACTTTTTTTGTATTGAGCCGATCCACCAATATTGTTTTGACATAATCCTCGGCACTAAGTCGAGAAAAATCAGATGAAAAGGGGTGAATGACCAAATAATCCAAGCCTGTTTTTCCGAGCACTTGCTCGCGCTCTTCAATGGTTTGAATCAAATGCATAGAAATATCGGGTTGCAGCACCATGCGTGGATGGGGAAAGAAAGTGAGCAACACGCTTTTTAATCCCGCCTTTTTGCTTGTGGCAATGAGCTGTCTCAAGATTTGTTGATGCCCTAAATGCACGCCATCAAAGGTGCCTATTGTCACAATCGACGCTTCGTTTTTCGGAAAATTTTCGACACCTCGAATCGTTTTCATCTTGCGCTAGCTTACAATTCCGTTGTGGAGGTTCATCGCTTTATCAAGACCTTGCGTGGCAAAATCCCGAACGGCAGTGGCGGCACGATCAACAATGATGGGAAGGGATTTTTCTTCGTTAGTACTCCAAGAGGACAACACGAAATCGGCTTGACGCCCTTTGTTATAGTCTGCGCCTATGCCTACACGTAAACGAGCGTATTGATTGTTACCTAGCCGTTCTTGGATGTCTTTGAGTCCGTTGTGTCCCCCGTCAGACCCTTGCTTTCGCATGCGCAAGTATCCAAACTCAAGGTGTACATCGTCTGTTATGATGAGGCAATTTTTTTGTAAGATTTTTTTATGATTCATCCAATGACGCACTGCCTTTCCACTGAGATTCATCAGAGTGGTCGGTTTGAGGAGCACTAGTTTTTTGCCTTTATAGTTGGTTTCTGCTAGAGCACCATAGCGGAGTGTTGAAAAAGAAACCTCTGCTTGTTTGGCCAATTTGTCTACGACCTCAAACCCGATATTGTGCCGCGTGTTTTGATAGGCCGCTCCAATGTTACCTAAACCGACAATAAGGAACTTGTCCATAGACTTTTGTTGACTGCTTTTGAAAGACCAAAAGGGCATGTTTTTTTTGTAAAAATAAAAAAAGCATCCCAAGCGTAGTGTTGGGATGCTGTATAATGGTTTGTTGAAAGGGGTTTATGATTGGCCTTCAGCTGGTGCGGCAGCATCGCCATCAGCTTCACTTTCAGCACCTTCAGCACCTTCAACGCCTTCAACACCTTCAGATTCAACTTCTTCAATTTGAAGCGATACACGTGAATTACGCACTTGGCATACTACGGCATTGTCAGGGTGAAGTAAGGTAAATTTTTCGTCAGCGACTTCTGTGACATACAGCTTGGTGCCGATTTCCAAATTGGAAATATCAGCGATAATATTGTCAGGAAGATTGGCTGGGAGCGCACGCACACGAAGCTTACGTCTGTTTTTACTCAGCACACCCCCACTCAACTTGACTCCAGGTGCCTGTCCGACAAACTCCACAGGGATATCCATCGTGACTTCCTTGTCGTCGAAGAGTTGATAAAAATCGATATGTAGAATTTTATCAGAAACTGGGTGAAACTGGATATCCTGAAGGATAGCATTGTACTTTTCGTCGCCTTCCAATTCAATCACTACCGAGAGTGCTTTGGTCGTGTACACGAGTTTGGAAAATGACAATTCATCAGCTGAAAAATGTATGGCATTGCCTCCTCCGTAGAGCACGCAAGGAACCTTCTCAGCATTACGTAGTGCTTTGGTCGATACCTTGCCTACGCTTTCTCTTTTAGATCCTTTGATCGTAATTGACTTCATAATTAGTGTTTAAAAAATAGATTACATTATAAATTTCTTCGCAATCGATTTATTGTGGTGCACATTGTGCATCACTTCTGCAAATAGCCTCGCACAGCTGAGGACTTTTACGGCTTTAGATTCTTTTTTCAACGCAATGGTATCCGTTGTAATGAGTTCGGTCAAGGCCGATTGCTCAAGACGTTCATAGGCTTCGCCAGAAAGAATGGGGTGCGTACACACCGCACGGACACTCAGAGCGCCACGTTCTATCATCATGTCAGCGGCTTTGGTTAGCGTTCCTGCCGTGTCAACCATATCGTCGACCAAGACCACGTTTTTGCCAGTGACATCTCCAATGAGCTCCATGTGAGAGATGATGTTTGCTTTTTTGCGCTGCTTGTAGCAAATCACTACATCGCTTTCCAAAAACTTGGCATATGCGTAGGCACGTTTGGCACCACCCATATCAGGAGAAGCAATGGTTAGATTTTCAATATTTAGTTCTTTTAGGTGTGGTAAAAACAAAGATGATGCAAAGAGATGATCTACAGGTTTTTCAAAAAATCCCTGAATTTGATCAGCGTGAAGGTCCATGGTGATAATACGTGTTGCACCAGCAGATTCAAGAAGCTTTGCGACAAGTTTTGCTCCAATGGGTACCCTAGGTTTGTCTTTTCGATCTTGTCTGGCCCAGCCAAAGTATGGCATCACAGCAGTGATGTGTCGTGCCGAAGCCCGCTTGGCAGCGTCGAGCATCAGTAACATTTCCATCAAGTTTTCGGCATTTGGATGTGTAGATCCAATAATAAAGATACGAGAACCTCGAATAGATTCTTCAAAGGATGGTTGGAATTCACCATCGCTATAGCGAGAAAAAATAACATTGCCTAGTTTGACACCATATTGATCGGCAATTTGTTTTGCGAGATCCATGCTTTGAGTGCATCCGAAAATCTTGGCTTCCACTTTTACTTTTGGCATTTTAAAATCCTATGTTTCACAAGGGGTGCAAATGTAGGGATTTTTGATGTTTCTCACTCAATTCCTTGTTACTTTTTGTTTTCTCTGGCGAAATATTTGCTTACCTTTGCGACGCAAAATGCCTTGGTGGCGGAACTGGTAGACGCGCTGGATTCAAAATCCAGTTTCTTCGGAAGTGTGGGTTCGATTCCCACCCAAGGTACGGTTATCCTCAAAAATAATTTTTTGTTTTTGGGGATATTTTTTTAAAGTTTATTCTCTTAAAAACCTAACGGAAAATCCGTCGTTTTTTGAACCTGCCCATCTTGAAAAGTCATCTCTGTTAAAATATACTCTAGTATTATACGCTGAGGAATTGTCGTTTTCTGTTAAAGTCCAAAGATTGGCTCTCAATCCTAGTCCTTCGAAGCCCCATTCTCCATCTAAAGATGTGTAGTAACCAACAGGCAACATATTAAAGCCACTTGAATTATTTGAGATCTGGTCATCTCCAGGAAATCCATCTCCAGAAATTATAGTCCAACCTGATTTTGAAGCTAAAGGTTTTGCCAGTTTATTTAAATTATTAAACCACTTGGTTGGAGTTGCAAAAATCATCTTATCATCTCCTGCTGGGATTACTAAATTTTCTCCACCAGGGATCATACCATTAAGTCTTCCATCTATTCTGTTAAGACCAACTTCATTACGAGCCATATCAAAGTGAGCAACTCCTTCACCCCATAGCTCAATACGTCTGTAAAGTAAGATCTCATCAAAGGCGGAGTGTATTTATATCCTTCAACATCAACATGTCCTGATGGAAAATTACGGCTTCTCTATGAGTGTAATCCCATGGCATTCTTAGCAGAGCAAGCGGGGGGCGCAGCATCAAATGGGGAGAAAAGAATTTTGGACATTAACCCCTTTGAATTACATCAACGAACTCCTTTTTA
>OBPB01000125.1_pt1 | contig 18656 bp, 11 predicted proteins | sample 1534631 | NCBI WGS metagenome assembly OBPB01 (sample SAMEA3275471, study PRJEB22092) | marine metagenome | biome: Marine environment; feature: Belgian marine environment, sample taken at 3 meters depth; material: Sterile flask | collected 2014-06-24T18:06:27+00 | depth 3 m
ACGGGGTAACCGATCAAGGCCGCCTTGCATTGCTTCTCGGGCTTTCACAAGAGCATCTCCTTCCAAATGAGCAGTGAAAGCAACCAAAATCGAAACGATAAGCGCTTCTTCCCACATCATCAAACCACACGCACCAATAACAGCTAAACTGGTCAGTACTTGGAATCCGATTTGTCGATTGAGGACACCTGCAATCGCTTCACGGAACATCTGATAACTGGATATGAAGATCCCCGGAATCGCAATAACTGCTGGAATCCAGCCTTCAATCCCCATCAAGTGCAGAGTGTAAACAATGACAAGAAGAGGAACTGCAAACGATGCACCAAGGATACGATACTGGTCTGGACGAAGACGATTCGATGTTGTTGTGACGAGTTTTGGGACTGAACCGCAGACGTTTTCCAATGCTTCATCTCGCTTCTTGATCAGATCAGGATCTGCTTGCGAAACCAATTGGACAAGAATCCGGCCATCCTTTTCAATCTCAGCATCGAGTATTCCTGGCTGAAGTTTCAGTAATTTACGCAACTCTCGAATTTCGATGTTGTTGCGTTTTGCAATCATTTCTGCTTTCATTCCCTTCAGCATATGGTGTTCAGTATCAGGGGCATGGCCAAGCGAACGAAGGACATTTGATATTTCTGAAATCGAACCCTTTTCTAAATCTACAGAGAGACGTACTTCACCTGATGTTGCAGATACGATCGGGTCGGATACCTGAGGGAGATGATTGAGTGCTCGGGTTGCTTTACTTGCACAATCAGGGCAATCCATTCCAATCAATTGCCATTCTACTGAATAGTTACCAGTGGCTTGCATGATAACCTCAGCATCGAGAATCTCGATGCTTTTTGGAGCCTCTTCTGCAACGTGGATTGGTTCTGCTTTTTCTTCAGCAGGAATGGCTTTTGCAACCGGTTCTTCATCTTCAAGGGAAAAGAACACCTCTTCGTCCTTATCCCCCATGTACTGAGTGCCTCGTTCCTATTTGATTAAGACTCTCATGATTTTGTACCTCTTTTTGGTAAGAATCTTCTTCAAAGAGGAGTCAGTCGATAGGCTATGGAGTGGTTACCCCCCGGATGGTGTCCAAAGGTTGTCGCTTTCGACATCGATGGGACGCTCACCGATGAAAAGAAGTTACTCGATATGAGTGCTGTTGAAGCCTTGCGCAGGCTAGAAGCAGCAGGAATCACTGTCGTCCTTGCAACTGGAAATGTTCGAGCAATCACCTACGGATTATGGAGATTCATTGGACTAAGCGGCCCTATGTGTTGTGAAAACGGTGGCGTTTTATGGCATCCATCATGGCCGGAAGCCATTGTTCGAGCATCTGGACAAGAGGCGAAACAAGCAGCACAATGGCTCGCAACAGAACACGAAGACATTGACCCTCAAGGCATCACAACCAATGCTTGGAGAGAAAGCGAATGGTGCTTATTCGCTGATGAAGATCTCGAAGCAGTAACGACTTCAATCACTACAAGTAAATGGAAGCATCTCGATGTAGTTCGAACAGGTTTTGCAATACATCTCATGGAACCACATCTCTCCAAGGGAAGTGGTTTGACCATGCTGATGGAGAAGATGGGATGGTCTGTACAAGATCTGCTCTGCGTTGGTGATGCTCCAAATGATTTGTCGATGTTTGAAATGGCTGGTTGGTCCGTTTCAGTAGGAACGCCGTTCGTCGATGTACGTGCAGCTGCCGATGTCGTCTCACCGTATCCAAACAGTGCAACAATCGCCCCACTTGTTGATGCGATTCTTGCAGTACATTCGGCTCAAAACTTATGATTCGACTTGTACTCGAATCATCATGGTCACATATGTTGTCGATTCGAACTGCTTTATTCACATGGGAGCAATGGGTTCTACAACGCTTTTGAAGGATCTTAAATCAAGCCTGAAAACAATGCACGTCACCGATGGCGTTCATGGAGAAATTCGAACGGTTCGATTTCAACGCTGGAAGCAACGACCGAACTTACTCGAACAAGTTAAGCCTCTTCTTACAACGCATTCTGTTGATGATGGACAGATACGTGGTCTGGCTTCAAAAATAGGAGAGCGTGCATCACCACAGGATGTGGATTTGTCCTTGATGGTTCTCTCGAGCAGTTTGCAGCGGGAAGGACACGATGTTCTTCTGGTCACTGATGATTTCAAAATGGCAAAGGCAACTGAAGAGCATCAACTCGCTGGAGAGGTCTGTCCGCCCTCAACATTCTTTGAACGAATTGCTAAATCTGCGAAAGGAAAACATGCAAGTGAATTACGTCGATTGGGTCGCCGTATACGCGCTGCTGAAATGCAATATGCGATCAGTCGACGAAACGAATATGACGTTCAAGCAAAGATCACGTGGATGGTTGACTCCCTCCTTGCAACCGCTCCAGCAAAGGTCAAGGCAAGTGTTGAAACCCAAGCGAATGAAGGTCAGAGCGTTGACTATCTCCATCAATTAGGTCGACATCTCAGTGGGGAAGATATCAAAACCAGTCATCGTAAAAAACTCAAACCGTTGTTTGAAAGTTGCCGAGAAATGCTTCGTCTTGAGGAGCATGTTCTGAACCTAAAGCAACGACTTGCAGATGAATCGTTGGAAGTTGTAATCTCGGAAACCCAAGCGCTCATGGCAGAAGTTCTCGAAGATTCTGGAATTGATTTAGCCCCATTAAATCGAGAACTTGTTGATGTTGCACATCGATTCAGTTCACGTATTCTTGTTCGTAGCGAAATGGCTCTAGCGATTATGAAGCGAATGAAAGGTGATGCACTGGGCTCTCATCAACATCTAGCAAGTGCATTGTTCCAAGCAACCCACGTGGATGATGATCCGATTGAAGCACGAATCCTTGCTCGTCTCTCCGTCCTCGCATTATCGACAACTAAGCATGAGAAAGCGGTTCGGTTATCGTCCGCAGCAATCGGCTTAGAAGCCCTCAATGAATCGATGAAACTGAAACAACACGTTGTCCTAGCGATGGCTCAATTCCTTAATGATGAGGATTATGATGGAACGATTTCTAAGGTTCAGGCCATGGTTCAAGCAGACTATAGCGTTGCAATGCAAGCATTGACCGAATTGGGTGAATCATTCCTTGCCCTCAATCGTCCTGATTTTGCAATCGAATTGTTTGATGAAGCCATGGAATGTTCCTCGACTGATGGGAACATCGACGAGCATTTAGGAGAATTGGTACTGTTAGCTCATCGAGCAATGGAAGATGATGATGATGTTGAAGTCGAAGGACTGCGCCGTGTTCTGGACCGAATTCATGAACAAACAAGTCAACAACAACAAGCTGTTGAACAAATTGTAGAAGACATCAGTAAGCGCCAAGAACAAGAAAGCCAGGTTGAAGTTTCAACCGATTGGCAATCGTCTGAAGTGTTGTTGGATGATGAACGACCATTGTACATCTCTGCAGTTGTTGGGGAAGCGGCAGAAGAACAACTCATTGTTGCTCAGCATCCATCTCTGGGAACCATTGGAATATGGATGCCGTCTTCGATTCAAGCACCACAACCAGGTGCTAAAATCACATTATCAAACAGTCGAGTAAAGGTTGCTCAAGCACCTGAAAAGTTGGCTGAATTACATTCTCTAAAGGCCTTGGTTGCGATCGAGAATCCGGAAGGATTAGTCTTCCAATCGTTGACTGAAGATGCTAAAGAAGAACTCGAAGAACTGTGAGAATGGTGCCGGGGGCAGGATTCGAACCTGCGAAGCATTACGCAGAGGATCTTGAGTCCACCCCCTTTGACCGCTCGGGAACCCCGGCACGTATGCTTCCCTCGATGGTCTTCTTCTTGACTATTCCTCTTCATCGATATCCATCAAATCCAACGGACGTGGCGGTGGTTTGATGCTATCATCATCGAGGTCAAATTCATCATACAAGTCTTTGATACGTTGCTTACGCATGAGGTAGGTTGCAACAACTGCACCTGCTGCAAGAATGAACAAAAGAATGTTCAAACCAAGTTCGGAAGCAGAGGATTTCTGATCGACAGAATCGTCGGTAACATCAGCTAAAGGAACAGGAATGAGAACGCTGTTGTTGTCCATCTCTAAGGTCATTCCAAGTCGTCCAGTCGTCCACGTTTCGATTTCCCACGTTATGCTCTCTCGTTCTCCGGCTTCAAGATCAAAGGTAATTTCACGTAGTTTGATGCCATCACCATCTTGCAGAATAAAGGAGGTCGAACCATTGAGATAGCCAATGTTCTCAACCGTCAAGACGATATCGATGATCTCGCCAACTGATGGTCTGTAAGGCGTCGCTTCAATCGAGACTGGAACAGGTTCGAACGCCATCCAAACAACATACACTTCGAGTGGGCTGAACTCGGTTGCTTCACCAACCATCGGATTGCCTGAACGGTCTTGATGGGAGAACCAGACGCTAAGTCGATCACTCTTCTCGAATAAAACGCCTGTTTGCTCAACATTGAGAATGGTTTGGAACGATGTGATTTCACCAGTCGTACCGATTGAATCAAGGTATTTCTCTCCAATTGAGCCTTCCACAACCTTTCCAGCCCGTACATAGCACCAATGAACCATCGCCCCTCGTTCAGATACACCGTAGTCATCTGTGATATGTATTGTAATTGGAACATTGTTGAGATTATTTGAATCCAAGTCACTGAACGTTCCAAGTTCAAGAGCCACAGTAGGAGATTGTTCATCGATTTGCAGACCTATGCTCAGAGGTGTTGAAGAATTGAAGACACTGCCAGTTAACCCAATGTTGAGTGTTGCCACACCGTTTGGGATGGTCATCCAATTGAGGACGAGACGATGGCTGCTCAAGCCAGTCATATCGATGGTTGATTCTGTTGAAAACGACGTCGCTGCGTTGTGAATTACATCCCACGTTACACGACTGTCAAAGGGAATATGGAGGGCTGGTTCCGATGTATTTTCATGAACAATGATGACGTCAATATCAGCAAAATCATCGAGCTGCAGCGTCAGAATATTATTTTGGAACGTTCCAAAAGGAGCCACTCGATCTTTCACATCATCGAGAATAAACGACACTCGTGTATGTGTTGTCCAATTCAAATCTTCTAGATATGTTGCACCTAAACCAACGTCTTGATTTTCATCCTCGACGACAAGAGACGGGGTAAATCGCTGATCGCTCAAAGCGTCCATAGCATCCCAACGTAAGCGGAATGAAACGGTAATTTTCCATCGGAACGTGAGATCATCTTTCTGAGAGGTAACTGTTGGTGGAACCTCAAAACACATCACATCACCAGATGTTACATTGAAGCGTGGAAGATGTTCTATCCAACAATCATCTTGTTGTGAATTCAAGAGACCAACCGTAATTGAGTCAAGACTCGAAAGCCCGTTTCCATCGATGAGATCAAAGGTCATGTGATGTGTTTGTCCAGGGAATAAATATCCTCCAATGGCATCGGTAGTAAACGATTCTCGTACTAAGGAAGTAGGCTTCCCTGGCTGAACGTAGACCGTCGCTGCATCAGTTTCTTCTCCATAGGTTCCGCCTCCTCGTAATGAATTTCCAGCCAAATCAAAGCCAGATACCACGACACTCAATCGTCCCTCTTCGTATCCTGGTGAGAGGACATCACTGGTTTGGAGAAGTGGCAAATCAACTTCAGCTTCAAAGACGCCTCGGTTGATGTTTGTAGTAAATGATTGATATTCACTTTCTTCCATCAAGCCATTGCCATTTGTATCATCTCTGTCTTCGGCCCATGTGTAAATCGTCAATGGTGTTTCAAGGCCTTCCGCATCTTGAATCAGTAATCGAAGTGGAATTGGACGCTCAGGCATCCAGATATGCCCGTCTGCAGGCTGTAATCCGCTCTGATCGAGGATTTCAACTGAAATCAAATCGGGTTTCGTTTCATCGTATAAGATTTCGAACGATGTGGACTCTGCAGTCCTATCAAAGGCTGTAGTGACTTGGTTTCCAGCAGGTCCACGACGTGTCAAAAGGACTCGGACTTCAATACGCGTACCGCTGATTAATTCGTCCGCATCGGGGATTGTCAGAGGGATTGAGAATTGACCGAATACATCGACTTCTGAGGTATTGCTGAGAGACCAGATAATTGGAATTCCGGGCCATTCATCAGACCCTCCGCTGATGTTCTTTGGAGGCACTGCGCGTGCTTCTACCGTCACTTGTGCTTCGCCTTCTTGCACCCATCCATCGGCAACTCCCTCGAATCGAACACGCCCGCTGATGAACATCGCTGTGTCTGGGTTAACATGCAATGGCCACAACGGCTGAGTCCAATCATGCAGGGCTCGTCCTTCATCATCATAGGCGCGGATGTCAAAGGCTTCGAGATCGTTCTCAACATCGTTGTATGCTGTATTTTCTGCCCAAACAGCAGGACCTGTTTTCAATCCATTTTCATCGATTGCGAAAGCCATCCAATGCACATCATCGATGTCATCGTTTAGCCACGTACTCTCAAAGACCCATGTTACTGTGCATTCACTTCGAGTGCATGAAACGTTTGAAGAGGGGTGGAGTGAAGCAATACCTGCCCCTGAAGTTTGGATAAATCGTGGTGTTGTATCCAATCGATCTAATTCTGCAGTGACTCGTACATCGTTATGAGATGTTGATGGCCCCATTGAGATATTGATTCGTTCGAGAGCTGGTGCGATTGATTGCGGATTGTTTGGATCAGTGCGTACGTGATGTGTCGTCACTTCACGAAGCGTCCCCGGTAACCATCGAGAAGCAGGGGCATCAACAACCGTGTCAATGAGGACTGGTTCGCTTGCCACTGTGAAATTAAAAACCACGCCACCGCTTGCAGTTTCTATCGAAATCGGTATGTCAATCATCGAATTTGAATCATTCGTACTCGAAGCATTGAGAACTGAATTGAGAATTGTATCTGAATAATAGATGAAGTTTAAGATGGACGGTTCTGATGAAGAACGCAAGGAATGTGCTGTTAAATTCGCATCTTGATCAGTCTGTAAGAACATCGAGATACGCCCCCAATCGTAATGGGTTCCTGTAGCGTTCGCAATTGAAGGATGTGTTGTATTAAATCTCAAACCAGGGCTTGTTACATGGATATATCGTGTTGTATTCGCTGGAACAAATGCAAGTACAGAATGAAGTTGATACCCATTGTAATAGTGATCACACATGGTGACATTGGTTGCATTTTCACCAGTTTGTACCTTCAGTACGAATTGGTCCATGAACTGATATTTCAAGACACCATTTTGTAGGAAAATACCTGTACGAGAATACCCATGATAGCCTAAATCATACATCACGGAAGCTTTCGATTCCCATTCAAGATCACCATGTTCGTTCCCATGTTTGACGAATGAGCCATTTTCTACGGAGTAAAACTTTGTTCGTTCACTTAATCCTGTATCGTTTCCAGTAAGTGGATAAGGGAATCCATCAATGGCATTGTTTCCAATCGTCACCTGTAAATCATCGATTCCTGTTGAACATATCGGCTGAATCGTAAAATCCAGGAAGGTATCTCCTTGCGCCATATTTCTCGTTAAGTTAAGCCCCGTTGCATCCGTAGAAAATCCATATTGTCCTGAAGTCGAGTATGAAGTCGTCGTCGTAGGAATAGGTTGTGAAGTGTATGAAGTGGTTTGCAAGAAATGAGTGAACGGAGGGTAGAACCCGGTTCCAAAACCTGTTAAATTGGCACCACGGTGCGTTACAATGACTTCTCCCCAGAAACATTGGGGGTAAAACGTGTTGAATAGGGTGGTCGATGAAGGTGCTGAAATGTATCCATTTGAATCAACACTGAGATTGTTTGTAAACGACAAGGAATTGGTTTGGACTTGATACGCTCCAAATGTTTGCTTGAGCCCAAGCCCGAGGCGCTCAAGCGTTGGTGTTACCAGAATGTCTGTGGTTGACATGTGAACGACAATACGTACCGAAGAATACTCTTCTGGGTTGAGCAGGATTTGTTTCGGTGCTGTTATTCGCTCATATTGAGGAATGATGTCTCCGTTCATATCCATGATGCTAAACCGTAGCGTTGTATTTTGAGGTTGAATCGCACTCGCATCTAGCACACCATAGCCAAACACTGGATTCGGTGTGAACGGTTCAGAGACCCATTCTCCTTCGTTCTCAAACAGTGAGATCTCAATTCCAGCATCGTCGATATACCATCCATCTCGTTCTACGAATTCATCTGAGAAGAAGGAGAATCGAAGGCGTACAGATTCGCCTGAAAGATTGGTGATATCCGCTGTTTTCAGTTCAAAGCCACGTATGACGCCATGGCAACCACCCGTTACACGTGAACCGTCGAGAAGACCTTCTCCATAGAATGGAGAATTGGTGTTCACTGTTGAAATCCGGTCATGGAAGCCACCAGGATCTGCTGGCAAGTACCACCAATTCAATCCTCCATCGGTTGAAAGTGATACTGCTCCACCATCCCATGCAGCTTCTGTGCAAATCCATTGTCGGAAGGTGAGTTGTGATGTTGCATTGGTTGGCAAGCGATATTCAGGAGAGATAAGGTGTGCATATGAGTTTGCACGATACTGTCCATCGAGTTTGATTCCAACTCCGTTTTGGCCTGAATGCCATCCGTTTGGACCTTGTCCTGACGAGTTGTTCACTGTTCCAAGCGTCCATCCTTCTCCACGAATGTTCTGAATTGACCACCCTGCAGGCGCATCGTGAGCATCTTCAAATGAATCAAAGGCGGTTCTTGGTCCATTGACACCCATGGTGGAAACCCATTGCCATTGATTTGGAGCACTTACATTGTCGAGCCATCCATCGATTGAACCATTGCTATAATCTGGCATGTTCGTGAAATTGTTCAATACGCGCTTGATTGGAGTGGCCGTATTGGCACCTGAATGGAGAGTGACATCATCGATCATGATTCCTTCCCAACCCGAAGCTGGAGCAGAACCGCCATGATTGACAATTGCATCTGTTTGGACATTGAACTTCAACAATCCATACGAAGCATTGCTGTGATTGGACACTGTGTTTGGTACAGGATAGAACATTGGTAGCCATGCAAAGGACTCATCGACGTAGAATTGGCCTTGATAGGCCACACCGTTACCAGGTAAGCCCGGAAGAGGAGTCAAGAGTACCCAGGAAGTTCCATTGTCGAGTGAATACCAGATGGTCATGCCATCGTTGGAGCCACCTTCAATATCCCAATTCGAGCGAATTTCAAGTTCAATTGGCGAAGCAAGTCCACTGAAGTCTACGGGCATAACCAGTGTCCCATCTGCGTTTGGCGCATAATCACCACTCAAGTTTCCGTGGAACCATGAACCAGGTTCATCCCCTTGATTATGCCATGTCAGATTATCGATAAACCAGCCACCACGTTGAGAGATATCCTCACTCATATCCGCACACATTCTGAAGCGCATGGATTGCGACGAACTGATGTTGGCGAGATTGTCTAATTGAAAATGGACTGAATCCCATTGGAGTGATGAACCACTCCAAACAGATGAATAAGATTGAACTGACGTTGGATGAGAAGATATTACTGTGGCATTGTAACCGTTTGTTGGAATCAATTGATTCCATGCTTCTACATCATCGAGGGTATACTCGACCCAAAGGGCGTCGTTTGATGTAACCGAGCGCCAATGATCAAATGAAAGTGAGAGATTTCGAACAACTTCAGGTGTTGAGTACCTTGGAGACAGAATACACGAAGTCGTGTTCGCTGTTAGGCTTAAATCTGCACCAAAGGCGAGAGCGTGCACGCCATTGCTTGCACTTGTTGGTTGCTCTTGCCCCTGAAGGGTTGTCACATTGACAACCGTCCAATCATATCCATCTGGCCCCATTCCAAGCCAACCTGTTGGGACCCGTGTCGTGGTTTCAAAATCCGTCAATGATCCCAATGATGTATCTGTAGAAAGAGAGAGTTTACCGCCGTGAGCGAGCGAGGAAGTGTTGTCAAACGTTCCATTCAACCACCCTCTGTCATAACCTGTACCGTAATACGAACCAATGTCTGCAACAGGAGTCCATTCAGTCTGAATTCCCAAAGAACCTCCGGTTATCGTGTGGTTTGCAGGCACCTGAACGATGGATGAAATGTTGGTAAGAACAGACTCATTTCCAGGTGTTGGTGTTAATGTGATTTCACCAGATGATGTTATTGTAGGCGCACCTTTTACAAGAGTCGAGGGCCCAACAAGTACCATGAGTGCTACGAGAAGCACTGCTTTGTACTGATTTGAGGGCATGTTCATCCATCTCACCTTGCTTCGCAAGGTGAGGCATTTGGTATGAAGCCTCGTCTGTTCTGTTTAAGACCGCGCAAGAGAGTTCAAAGACTCTAAGAGTAAGGCTCGGATGATGTCGAGCGACACCATGCTTACGGACCTTCAAGCCCGTGAGATTCAGGAGCAGTTGTTCGCCACATATCGTCAACAAACCAATCGTCAAGTTCCCGTTCATCTACCACGAAAGGACTTCTGGGAAATGGTCAAGCGATTACTAACAACCTTGGATGTTCAGATTCACAATATGATCCGCCAACATGGTGCTGACTTGCGTGTACAGAACGAACAGAAGCGTCAAGCAAATGTTCGACATATCGCATCAGAATTAGCTCGTCGCCGATTGGTTGCAATGATGCAACATGCTGCATCACAATCGCTTCGTATGGCAACAAGTGCAAGCGATAATGCAACGGTTCTCCCGCCATTGGATTGGCAAAAAACAGATGGTGCTGAACGTCAGTTGTACACTGCAATTCAAACAGAAATGGATCGATTCAAGAAGACCATTGGATGGCAGGAGATGCAAGATGGACTTCGTGGAGAAATGGAGTTTGCAGCACCGACCCATAAACCAGGAACGATGCAATTGGGTGATTTTACTGAAAAGCCGATTACGAATCAAGCACCACCGGACTTGGTCTTTGAAGATGAACGACCAGAACCAGTGGATACAATCGATATCGATGAAGAAGATCGAATTGCTGCATTGGAATGGGATTCTATGGAACCCGTACCAATACCTGAGCCATCTGAAGAAGATGTAACTCCACCCGCACCGCTTCCCCAGGCGCCATCGAGCGAGGGTAGGCATAGTGCAGCCATGGAACTCGCCCCATCAGTAACATCGGCAATTACTGATGATTGGATGGACGAGACTCCAAAGGAAGAAGAGAAGGCAGTCGAGACGACGCCTCTTATTCGAATACGAATCCTTACTTCATTCGATGAAGCAATAGCAACAGCAGATGGATCTGAGTTGATGTTGCAAGCAGGAGATGTTCACAATTTAGAGACCGGTATGGCTCAGTGGCTCATCGACTCTGGTGCTGCAGAAGCTGCACCATTGTAATCAAAACATCTTGAAGAATCAAGATGGCAAAGCCTGTTTAGATTAGAACAAGGTTTCAGAGAAACGTTTCACTTCAGTTAACAGTACGCATCGATAACTCGATGGTGACTGAATCAGGAATGTCGATCTTTGCGACTTGTCGCAGAGAGGTTTCATCCTTACCAGAGTTGATGTGCATTTCCAACAATCGCTTGTGAACTCGGAGTTCCCAATGGTCGTAGGTTTCGCTTCCTTCACCATCAGGTGCACGTCGGACAGGAACGACCAGACGGCGTGTTGGTAGAGGAATTGGACCTCGAAGCTTGGTATCACTTTGTTCGCAGATTGCACGAATGTGGCTTGCTACACGATCAATATCGGAGTGGTTGTTTCCGGTGAGTTTGATGACGGTAACGGCTGCCATAATTCATACCTCCTGTTCAAGTTTCATTGAGTATTGGAACTCACTTCTTCTCAATCTTGAGACAAACACCAGCAGCGACAGTCTTACCCATGTCACGAATAGCGAATCGGGACAATTCAGGGAAGGTGTCCATTTGCTCAATAGCAAAAGGCTTGGTTGGTTGGAAACGGATCAAACATGCATCGCCGTTCTTGAGGAACGATGGGTTAGCTTCCTTACCATTCTTGTTTGTCTTTTCAAGTAGGTCTTGGAACTTGATAGCAACTTGAGCGGTGTGTGCGTGGAAAACCGGGGTGTATCCGACGGAAACAGCCTTTGGAATGTCCATGAGTTGGATTTGACCGACGAAGGTTTCGTCGTGACGAACGAATGTTGGTTCGCTGTCAGTGTATCCAGCAACGTCACCACGGCGGATTTCGTCAGCAGCAAGGCCACGGACGTTGAAACCGACGTTGTCACCAGGCTCAGCCTTGTCGACGATTGTGTGGTGCATTTCAATTGACTTGACTTCAGCAGACTTCTGAGATGGGTTGAAGACAACAGTCTTTCCAGAGTTCAGAGTACCTGTTTCAATCTTACCGACTGGGACAGTTCCGATACCAGAGATCTTGTAGACATCTTGGATAGGAAGTCGAAGTGGCTTGTCGAGAGGCTTGCTTGGCATTGCAGCAGCATCGATTGCTTCGAAGAGAGTAGGTCCATTGTACCATGGAGTGTTCTCGCTCTTCTTGTAAACGTTGTCGCCCTTCAATGAAGAAGCAGGAATCATTGGGATGTTGTCGATTTGTGAACCAAATCCAGCCATCTTTAGAAGTGCAGTGACTTCGCTAACAGCTGCCTTGTACTTGTCTTCTGACCAGTCAACACCAGAGATGTCCATCTTGTTTACGTGGACAATCAATTCCTTGACACCAAGAACCTTTGCGAGGAAAGCGTGTTCCTTGGTTTGTGCGTTAACACCGTCGTTAGCAGCACAGAGTAGAACTGCTGTGTCTGCTTGAGAAGCTCCAGTAATCATGTTCTTTACGAAATCACGGTGACCAGGTGCGTCAATGATAGTCCAGTAGTACTTAGGAGTAAAGAACTCCTTGTGAGCGACGTCGATGGTAATTCCACGTTCGCGCTCTTCCTTTAGACCGTCCATAACATATGCAAGTCCGAATCCGGCCTTACCTGCTTCTGCGGCGAGTTTTTCGTTCTTCTCGATAACGTGTTCTTCGATGTGACCGGAGTCTAGAAGAAGACGACCAACAGTGGTCGACTTTCCGTGATCAACGTGACCGACGAAGACGATGTTACGATGTGGCTTGTTCTTATCTTCCCATTGTGCTGGCATAATAATTGCTCCTTAGCGACTCTTGCGACAAACCTCCCCTATTTCAAAGAGTCGGTGATATTCTACTGTCCATTTCTCTCGGAATGTGTGTGCTGCGACGCGGTTATCACTTGTAGACAAGCCTCAAGAAGAACGAATCTACTTGTTGGTCAGCAGTCTCGTTATTGGAGGCCATCATCGTCCATTCTCCAGCACCAAAGGTGTTGTCAGTGTCTGTAAAAACATATGAAGAAAGAGTCATGGTTACGCAGTATTTCTCGGAATCACAATCATTTCCATCCCGAGATTCGTATGCTGAGTCATCGGATGGTTCTGTATTCTGCGCCTCTTCTTCTTCTTCGTTAAATGCAACGATATCGAGTTTACCGGTACATTCTCCAAAGACACATGGCTCATCTTTTTGTGGGTACATTAAATCTGCAACAACTTTACGAATTGTGTTTCCGGCATCTTGGTCGTAATTGACTGTAAAGTCATAATCAATTTGAGTAGGGCCTTGTGCTGTCCTTCTTCCAATTGGGAAATCAAGCCATGAAGCCCCGTATGAGACGTAGACCTTAATGTCATCAGAATCGGTTAAGCCCTTTCCGTTTGTAATGGTCAGACCAACCTCATATTCGCCCGGACGAATGTCTTTCCATTCGACGGTTTCTCCTTCGAGATCGTTGTCGTTCTCTGAATCGCCATCGCCATCTGCATCGTATGTAAGATCGAGATCCCAGTAATACTTTGAGATGTAATCATCATTTGAGCCAGAACTTGAATCTCCTGCATCGAGTGTGATCGTTACTTCACCATCTGCAGTTCGGTCTGATTGAGCCTTATCCAAGTCACAAATCCAGATATGAATGTAGTTGCCTTCATCAACATCTTCACCAAGACAGTCCTCATCAGAAGACTCTGGAGTAATCTCTGCTGTTGGAGGAACCGCTGATGCATCGACAATTGTCAACTCCTTGCTCGTACTTTGACTTCTGGAACCATCGCTTATTGTCAAGGTCACTTCGTATGTTCCAGTCTCTGGATAACTCCAATCGGAGGTTCGTCCTGTAGCGTCAATCGAGTTGTCGGAATCGAAGTCCCATTTGTAGGTTAATGCAACACCGCTCGGCAGGGAATCGGCTGCATCGAAGTCGATGGTTTGGCCAGCACGAATGTTTGTGGCAGGTGAATAGGTGAAGACTGCGACTATTTCGCCATTCGAATCGTCATCATCATTTCCAAAGCAGCCAGCAAGTCCGCTGATCATCATCAAACCAGCCAGTAACGTTGCTTTCTTCCAAGCGCCCATACAATTGCCTGTGTGCTGGCTATTTAGAAGCCTTTTGCGTTTTGTTTGCCTAAAATGAGAACAATGAGGTCTGTCTATGACCTCCGAAGAGGTCTTTTGCAGTCCATCCAAAGGTTTCGGTAATTCGGCCCAATGCAGCTGCTAACCGTTCAGCATAGAATCGCCCATCGTAGCCCGGTATACCGCCATCGTCCTCAGATTCAATCCAAGGATGGACTTGCATGGGCCGGTTTGAAGCATTCGTGACGACGTATGAGATTTTCATTCCCGGTGTAAATCCAAGGCCTCGTTCGATCAATATCTTAGCAGCACGTACCTGAGCCATGCTTTCAGGTCGAGCGTAGTCCTTGGTGAAATCAACGACACCATTGGAATCAACTCGCCCTTTGCAAGACTTAGCAAGAATCAATCGTCGAGCAGGAACTTCATGCTTCTTGACTGCAGCAACCGTTTCAAGAGCGTGTTGAATCAATGCGTCTCGTTCGTCATTAAGGGCGAATTGGAACATTTGCTTCATCGCTGTTGTCAGATATTCAAACGAATCCGTCCGCTGTGTTTCATATCCACGAATCAGCATTTCTTCACTCGGATAGACCACTTGACCAACGTATCGTTTCTTTGCACCGTGGCTAAAGAATACTGAAAGCCCTTTCTCGTATTCCAGAACGGCAGAATCTTTGCTGTAACGTTGTGCAACTTCGAGTCCAAAGTCGATCATGGCTTGTTTGGCAGCCTCATACGCATCAATGGTTTCCTGGTCATCATCTTCACGAAGTACAGAAGGTGAACCCTCAGCCACGGGAGAACGTACGAAGATTGAATCTGTATCTGAATAGACGACGTGATGTCCTTCTTCATCCAGTTTCTGGATAATCGCCTTGATGTTATGACGTGCCCAAGCTGTAATCGATGAGCCCAAATCCTTGTGTGTGAATCTGTAAAAGCCAGAAGCAAAGACACCATAGAAGGAATTCATGAGGATCTTGACCGCGTATTGCATTGCATCATGGAACTCTTCCTTCTCTGCCTGTTCATCATTACGTGCTTGCTTGAGCAGGGCTTTGTGTTCATCGCGTTGACCCATCAAATCCTCGAGTAAGGTTGGAACCAATCCTTTGCGATACGATGAACTCCAGAACTTTGCTTCGGTTGGCGAAGTATGAATCTCATCATCATCGCCCGGTTGTTCAGGATGTGAAGGATCGATACGTGTCGTGTAACATACGTTATGGCCGATCATGATGCTTGGATACATGCTCTTGAAATCGAGTACTGCAATCCATGGATGGAGTCCTGCTTCAACATCGTGAACGTAGCCTCCAGTGATTTGACCTTCCTTTGCTTCAGCGCTTCCTGTTAGGGGAACAGCGACTTCACGGCGATCGGCTAGACGGACAACGAGGCTGTCCAAGAGTTGACTTGTGCTTCCATTAGAAGCGGTCTCAAACGGTACTTTTGCAACAGCAGCAACCGCTTCTTTACGTCGAATCGCTTGAATTGCATGGAGAATATCGAGAGGTAAAGCGGCATCTCGAACACAATATTCCATGACCTCATCAGGACGATTGGCCCATTCAACATCCATATTGGAAGCATCAATGTCCATCTTTTGCTTGTCCTCTTGGTCTGGGAAAAGCAACTGTGAGATGAAGGAGAGTGTCTCTCGTTGCGGTTTGAGTGCTTGACGTGCCTGCCACCACGCATCGACGATGGCACGTCCTCCAAGATTCCAAGCTCGATTCGATTGACGTCGAGGAAGAACACCTGTTCGACTTCGATTGCATTCAGTTTCCAGATGTGGTGTACGTCCCCAACCGAGGAGGTTGCTTCTCGCCTTCCATTGCTTACGACTCGTATGATGTTCCATGCGTTCAACCATTCGAGGGAAATCGAAGTTATCGATGTTGTATCCTGTAATAATATCTGGATCTTCATCGCGAACCATCTTCGTCATCTGTTCCATGATCAAGTCTTCAGCACCTCGATATTCGTAGACACGACGAACCCCTGTTGCCATATCTTCAACCCAAACAGCAGCACATAGAATGGTATTGTGCGCAATACTGGTTTCTAAATCGTATGAGAGAATCCTCCAAGGAACTGCGAATGGTTCGCTCTGTTTCACATTTTCAAGCGTCACGGCAACGGTTCGATCTACAGCATACCGCCCAACTCCACCGTGTTTCAGCACGTTGGTTTTGTGCACATCATCCTCATCATCCCATTCTCTTGAATCAACAATATGACCCTCTACGGCCAGATGCATACCGATATCATTGTCCAAAAACAATCGATTGACAAAGGGAATATCACCAGAATAAATCATCCAAGATTGTTTCATCAAATCAGTACGTAAAGAAGGGACATTAAACGGTTGAATCGCTTCAACGGTCCAGATTGGTTTCTCTCCTAAATCAGTCCATTTCCATACAGGCCCACGAACGTCTACAATGTCTGAACGTTGACGAAGAACTTCAATTCGATGAAGTTCAGCATCTGTAATCGGATCTTCTTTGCTTCGCTTTCCCATCGTAGCAATCTCAAAGGTTGGTCGTAGTCCAGAGACGAGAAGGCAAATGGAAGCACCATCTTCACAGCGTCCAAACAACTCGATGGTTGTTTCAGGCGCATCGTTTTCGCCATGCGAATGGTAACGGCCGCTGACCACGCCAAACCGACCTGACCATGCGTCCATGGTCTGCCCTATACCTCGACCATCTTCAAACCAAGCCTCACGCCAGTTGGGCAGAAACCAGCGTTTTTGTCAAGAATTTGATGAGCAAGGATTGAAAGCCCAATCTCCTTAGCGAAATTCGCGGGTTGAAACTATGGGCAAGGATATTGATTGGGACAAACTCACCTTTTCGCTTACACCGACCGATACAATGTATGTTGCAACAACAACTGCAGAGGACCCGTGGATGCCTGGTGACTTGCGTCCATACGGCAATATTTCCATCTCTCCAGCTGCAGGCGTGTTGAACTACGGACAAGGTTTGTTTGAAGGAATGAAAGCCTATCGAACTGCGAAAGATCGTGTTGTCTTCTTCCGTCCTGATGAAAATGCACGACGTATGCAACGTGGTGCAGACCGCCTGAAGATGCCTCCAGTACCAGAATCAATCTTCATTGATGCTGTTGAACAAGTTGTTCAAGCCAACATCGACTACCTCCCACCAATGGGTCGTGGTGCAATGTATGTGCGACCATTGTTGATGGGAAGTGGCCCTGTTCTGGGTGTTGCTCCTGCTCCAAGCTATTCGTTCATGATATACGTCACACCGGTTGGACCGTACTTCAAGGGTGGAATGAAGGCCATCGACTTGCTTATTTCGAATGAATTCCATCGAGCTGCTCCAGGTGGATCTGGTGGCGTTAAAGCGATTGGAAACTATGCACCAGGTATGATGCCAAGCAGGATTGCAAAATCCAAAGGCTATGCTGAAGTCATCTATCTCGATGCTCGAACCAGCACCTACATCGAAGAGGTGGGCGCTGCGAACTTCTTCTGTGTCAAGGACAATGTCCTCTACACGCCTGAACTGACAGGAACCATTCTCCCAGGAATCACTCGAGCATCGATTATTGCCTTAGCACGACACCTTGGATATGATGTCCATGAAGAGAAAGTCAGTGCTGAATTCGCAATGAGTGCTGATGAAGCGTTCTGTTGTGGAACTGCAGCAGTCATCTCTCCGATCGGTTCAATCACACATGATGACAAGAAAGTAACCTACGGTGATGGAACTCCTGGAATCATGACTACAACGCTGTATGATATGCTAACAGGAATACAGAATGAGAAGCAAGAAGACATCTTTGGATGGCTTCACGAAGTACCCCTTTGATTCGCTCCTAAACCGATTATTCACTCCACGAACTCTTTACCCCAAAAGTGAACCTTCTCCGCAGCGAACGAAATGTGGTTGCAGCACTTTGCAGTGACCATGACATACTGTAGTGTCTTGAAAATGTGGAAATAGTCATCAGGTGCGGAGAGCTTGCAATATGGGCAGATGTAATAATAGTAGGATCCTCGAATCAATACCTCTTCAGTTTCAGGAGAACCTGATGAACAAATGTAGTCTGGAAAAGTGATGGATTTTCCGAGCAATTCGATACGAGCAAAGTTCTCACCAATAAAAAGTCCATCATCGTCAAAGTCACGTGCTGTCATTGTTGTTGCGTCCATAAACTATACCCAGTATTATATCGACGTCTGAGGACTTAAAACTATCCCAACATGAGCTCTCCCGAAAGAATTCT
>OBPB01000127.1_pt1 | contig 18551 bp, 17 predicted proteins | sample 1534631 | NCBI WGS metagenome assembly OBPB01 (sample SAMEA3275471, study PRJEB22092) | marine metagenome | biome: Marine environment; feature: Belgian marine environment, sample taken at 3 meters depth; material: Sterile flask | collected 2014-06-24T18:06:27+00 | depth 3 m
TTGATGCGTTGTGGATCTGGATAGATCGCAACTGGCTTGAGAAGGCAATCTGAGGCGCCTCCTTCTGCTTGACGTGTTGAAGAACCATCGAACATCCATTCAGGGCATTCTTCAAGAGTTCCAGTAAAGCCATCTCTGACCATGGTCTTGCTTCGCATATTCTGTGTTGGTTCGTAACCGTCTAGCCAAATGTATTCCAATTTTGATTTCGTGGACATTAGATGCAAGGTATCGTAGACGGTATATCAATCATTTGTTCACTAATCTTGAATAACTTTGTGCTTAATGAATAAATATTCTTTCTTTTAATGTTTGAATGCGTATATTTAATCGGTTATTTTGTAATAAAATTTGTCAATTGCTCGATTTTTATTCTAAAAATATTCAATCGTTCAACGAGTGAATTCGAGCAGTAAAATCTCAATTATTGTTCGCCGCATCTTCAGATTGAGGCGTAAGAAGAACGTCTGCTTCTGTTCGTTCGATTAAGGGCAATTCTACGATAGAAAGTGAAGGTAATACGTGGACAGTGCAGGTTGTCCCGCAAGCTGGTGCGAGGTAATCTTCACCTTGTTCAGAGAGAACAAAGCGCAACCCATGTCCTGCAGGAAGAATGGCATCGATCGCTTGGAATTCCATCAACATCGTGATTGCTTCACCAGGAATTACGGTTTGGGCATCATAACCTCCTGCATGGTATCGGACATCCATCGTCGCATGTCCTAGTCGAATTCCGGTTTCTGCGTCTTGCATTTCAACGAAGATTTGCCCTCCATCAAATGTAGGTACTGCTGAAAGATGGATGGTTGCAAGACCTGCAATATGGAGATGTTCTGTATCGCTCATTGCTGGGCATTCGACGGTTAGGGTTTGGCCGCCTCCAACAACCGGAGCGCCTCCACCGACGAAGGCTCCATCATTCGTGCAATCAGAAAGTTCCAATGGTAAGCGTTCAACATCAAGTGGCGGCCATGTTTCTTCGATTCGCCATTGACCATCATTGCGTTGTATTTGTGCGTGTAAATCGGGTTTTTCTCCGATATCTTTGAGGTAATATTCCATCCATTCGAAGAGATCTTGTCCCCAGTCCCATCGAGTCATGTTCTGGATTGCTTCTCCACCATATCCCGATTCCTGATTGTTATGTTTTGACCATTGATCTGGATAATTGTGTTCCCATTGGCCGAGCATCCCTGCTACATCGTAACCTGCATCAATGTAGGCTTGATACCAATTTGTACCAGGCGGCCCTCCAAAGACTTGGTGAGGATCAACGTTCCAATCCTGAAGGCCTTGTACCCAGTAGATGCTTCCGTTGTATTTTCCAAGAGCTTTATCGATGTGGCTTCGTTCATCATAGTAATTATCCATGTATGGATCCAGTTCTCCCAATCCGTATCGAGTTGGTCCTGCTAGGAATCCTTCTACAACATCGGCGCACATATTGTCCAAGTCATCTGTATCATAGTCAAGGATAGACCCGCCATAATTCGAGTGCATAACTTGGCTGCGTGCTTCTGCACTTCCGTTCTTGTAAAGAAGTGGTCCAAGGGCCGTGGTTCCAGAAATCGGAACGATTGTCTTGAGATGTGAACTGCCTTGAGCTGCTGCTTCCCAAGCCGTTGCTCCTTCGTAGGACTTGCCGTAAATTGCAACGTTTCCATTGCTCCAGTTTTGAGTTCCAAGCCATTCTACTGCAGCGTGAATTCCCTGCCCTTCGCCGTCCCCTCTGTAATCAAAACACCCAGTACTCTCTTCAGTAGCGAAGACTGCAACTTGGGCTAATGCATAGCCATGAGGAACGAAATTATCGTAGATAAATTCACCACGTCCGGCACTCACCACATTTGTTGGTGATGATTCGCTACCTTGTTGTCCATACGAAAAATATGGGCTAATGACGGCAATTACTGGGACTTGATCTCCCAGTTCTGTGTTGGAAGGAAGCCAGTAAGACAGGTGAACTTCTGCGGTGTTGGGTCCGCCTTCCCAAGTTCCTGAAGTGTCAACATCGATTGTTGCTTCTTGAACAGAAAGTGGTTCATGCGGTCCGTCTTCAAGAACTCTGGAATACGATCCTGTCCAGTTCCATTCAAGTGTATGGCGTTCATAGATGTCGGGATAATTTGAGGAGGGTTCATCGTCTTGTGAAATGGTTTCTGGAGAGCCAAAACAACCCGCAAGAAGGACATTCAACAACAATGCAACGAGAAGCGTCGCCTTGATGGTGCGCCCCTGCGTCATGTTCACCCCTCCACATGGTTGCATAAACGGTTTGCGTATCCTCCGTAAACTATGATTGATAGCACCTCTTGGGAGTTACTAATGGAGCCTGCAAGTGTTTGGAAAGAGCGTTGGGAATCTGCAACCCTTCCAATGGCTCGACAATACATGGAACTTGCTGCTCAAAAACAATCTCTGGTCTGTTTGGCTGCTGATCGTCCAACGATGAAGGAATTGAATGATTTACTCGATGACGTACATCCATTTATTGTCGCATTGAAAACGCATGTCGATATGATTGATGACTGGACTGCGAAAGATTGGGGCGCGTTTTGTAAGAAAGCGAACGATCTCGGACTCCTGATTTTTGAAGATCGAAAGTTTGCAGACATTGGTAAAATCAGCGAAAAGCAGATGCTTGGGCTCTATGATATTGCGAGTTGGTCCGACCTTGTAACGGCACACCTTATCAGCGGCCCTGATATTGTTGACGGTTTGCAATCAGCGTGGCAAGGAAAAGGCCGTATCGGAGGAGTTCTGCTCCTTGCACAAATGTCGAGTCGTGGAAATCTGCTTATTCCATCCTATACCGCAACCGTTGCAGAACATGGTTCAAAACACCCCGGTGTATTCGGATTCATTGGAAATGGAAGCCAACCATCTGGCATTTCTGATTTACGAAAATTAGTTGGAAATTCAAAGTTAATTTGGACGCCCGGCATCAATTTAGCAACTGGAGATGGAGCCAAAGGACAACGATATGGCGACCCATATGAAGCAGTTCTTTCCGGATCGGATTGTATCATTGTAGGTTCTGGAATTCATGGAAAGGACGATCCTGCTGCAGAGGCAGCCAAGTATGCCCGAGCCTCATGGAAAGGGCTTCTGGAGAGATAACCATGGCTGTTATCATGTTCATTCTCGGATTAATTTTCTTTGCTGGACTTCTCGCCTTGGTTTATTGGGGATATTGGAATGCAAGAAGGCTTGATGGACAAATCGCTCGAGCAGATCCAACACTGCTAACGACCAATACCTATCGAAGAGAAGAAACAATACAAGCGCCTGCTGGCTCAATTATTCAAGAAGGGCAACTTGTCCATGTGCAAGGACAATTCGTTCAGCCCGTTCAGCATCAGCCTCGAGTTATTGTTCAGCAAGGGCAGTTACAATAGTCCATCGAGATGGCCTTGTTGATACGCAACTGCTGCGCCAGCCCCTACGAGTAGAAGGAAAATCAAGAAGTTTCGAAGCCTCTTCTTTTTCTTAGGTTTCGCTGCAGGTGTATCAGGTGAAACGGTCACTTCCAAAGGAGGGAGTTCTTCCAATGGTGGAAGTTCAGCAAGTGTAGGAAGGGCTGGTAAAGCATCATCTGGCTCAACTTTGATCCTATCTTCTGGATACAGTTTATCCAAATCCTCTAGGCCAGGGGCTTCTGGAATATCGCCTAATACTTCGTCCCAGATTTCATCTAACTGAGATTGAGTTACTGGTTTTGTAAGCCACCCTACGGCTCCTGCTGAGAATGTTGCTTGTTCAGCGAGATCGGAAAGTCTGTTTGGAGCGATGAAGAGAATCCTGGAGTCTCCTCCATGTTCCCGCATCTCAAGGGCTGCCAAATGACCATCCAGTGAAGGAATATCGAGTGACATAACAACAAGTTCGGGGTTGATACGAATGTATTCGTCTACTGCTTCGTCGCCATCTTCGCAGACAACTAAGGCAAAGCCGCGCTTACGAAAGACCTCACTAAGCCTCATAATCGACATTTGATTGTTGTCAACAATAAGGACTGTTGGGGCGTCATCGGAAGATACTTCGCTCACGTAAGACATCGCAACCAATTCACCTGAATTGTTTCTTGCTCATCAATCAACCGATGGAATTTGCTGGAAATGTTCATTCTTCACTCGTAATGTCTTCAACCGGTGCAGTTCGAGGATTGTTGAAGGTCTGACGAACGTTTTCCATGTTCGCCATATCCTCATCCATCGCTTTCTTACGCTTAGGAGCATTCATGAATTGCATTTGTAATTCACTCACAACTCCGTCGAGCATGGTTCGTGCAGAAGTATCGAGATTCCCTTCTGTTTTGTTCTTCAACATTCGAAGGATGTCAATCGCTTCTTTTGCTTCTTGAAAATTGAATCTGGGCCCACCTTCTGGATGTTCTATGAGTCCAAGGTTAACCATAGCAGTTCGCTGAAAAAGGTGGACAACCTGAAAGAACCGTTCTGTTTCTTCATCTTGGAACATCATATCACCTCATGAGAACATTTCATCCAAAAGCCAGTCTGGATTGAATTGTAGGAGGTCATCATACCCCTGTCCAATACCTGCGAAAACGATTGGCCGCCCTGTAGCATAAGCTATTGAAAGGCCCGCTCCACCTTTAGCATCCGTATCCATTTTAGAGAGAACTGCTCCATCGAATTTCATCATTTCTTGGAACATTTTCGCCTGATCGACTGCATCGTTTCCTGCAAGGGCATCTCCAACGAACAATACAAGATGAGGGTCGGCAACTCTTCGAACCTTTTCCAGTTCCTTCATCAGATTGGTTTTGTTTTGCATACGCCCTGCAGTGTCTACAAGAACGACATCAATCCCCTTTGCTTTCGCTGATTCTATCGCATCGCGAGCAATCGCTGCCGCATCTCCCCCACGCTGGCTTGAGATACATCGAATTCCTAGGTTTTCACAATGCGATTCAAGTTGTTGAATCGCTCCAGCACGGAACGTATCACCTGCTGCGGCTATGACAGAATGACCGTTTGACTGGAGGCGGTGAGCTATCTTCGCTGCTGTTGTTGTTTTCCCAGTCCCGTTAACACCAACGAGCATGACAACCACTGGTGCATCACCCGCATCCAAAAACGATTGAACTGAGGCATCAAAGTCCCAATAGCCAGCCGAAAGAAGGTTGCGTAATGCTCGTTTTAGAGCTGCTTCAAGAACTTTAGCAAGTTCAGCACCTCGGCGAAGTCGTGCTCCAACAAGGCTCTTTCTCAATGCAGATAGAACTGAAGTGACTGCTTCACTTGAAATATCAGATTCAAGAAGCATCCATTCTAATTCTTCAAGAAGATCATCGAGAACTTTCCCTTGCTTGATGATTCGTCCACCTTGAGAGACAATACCTCCTCCAAGTTCGATTGAAACTGAACCTGATTGTGTTTGAATTTCTGCTCTTTCAGTCGAGCCTTTTGGAGCGGCCTTAACTTCAACTAGTTGTCGTCCAGTTGTTGTCCTCATCATCGATAGATCAACACGAGACCCTTGCGGTTTAGCAACATCAGTAGCCTTTCTGCGACGTAATTCCTTGATGCGTTGTTTTTCCAACTTTTCCATTCGCTTTCGCTCATTTTTAGAAAGTTGACGAGGCAGTTCTATCTCATCCTCATCTTCGTCCCAATCATCCCATTCATCATCAGATTCAATTGGTTCAACGGGCGTTTCAGTTGGTTCAACAAGAGGTTCATCATCCCAATCTTCTTCAATCTCAGTGGCTGTCTGAAGAGCGACTTGACCCTCTTCAGAATCCTCTGTTGCTGTTAACTCATCAGAATCAACATCTTCGGCGACCTCTTGGACGCGACGTTTGAATCGATCAAACAATCCCATATCCTCACCTAGTCGTCCAATGTTAGCTGATTACCAAACATACCGCCGCGGCGGCGATTTGGTTTCGTAGTTGTAGATTCTTCTTGTTCTGGTTCAGCCGGTTCGGTTTCTTGCTCAACAGGTTGGTCAACAAGAGGAGCGGGTTGCTCTTGTTCATGTTGCGCTACTGCTGCTTGAGTAAATGTCTTGGCAAGAGATGAAATTGTAGATTCAAGTTGTTTGCTTTGGGATTGGAGGTTTTCCAGGAGTGAACCGAGTTCTTCCATTCTCTCTCGGGTCACAGAAGCTGCATCAGACCAGGTGCGCTCACCAAAGATTCCGCTTCCTAGATCGATAATTGCTGTCCCTTCGCCGCCACCTGGGTGTTTGCAACTGAGTGTTACCCCAGCACCGATTGAAACATGCATGTTCATTTCTGAATCATGATCTTTCTTGGAAAGGGTTTCAAGAATTGTTGCAGTTACGTCATGTTCACCAAGAACATTGAGGACTTGTTCAACACGTTCTTGGACTTCATGATAGCGTTCACGATTCATCTCAACGAGTCGTGCTGTTTGTTCGAGTTCTGTCTGTTCCAATCTATCGCCCCATCATAGCCTAGAGGGGGTCGTTCATGAATGCGGCGATGTGCCTTTCACTCTTCTTCGGCAACAGGAGCGATTGTTCCACCCTCTGCTGCGATTTGGTCACGGAAGTGGTGAAGAACGGATGGCTCAGTTGATGTTCGAGGGTCGATTTCACCGATTGAGATGATGTCGATTGCTCGTCGATTTGCTTTATGGCGGGACCCAATCGTTGAGTACGCTCGGTGTTCAGCATCGTCTTTTGAACTTGCAACGATGTCGAGAGAGAACTTCTGTCTCATGCTTCCAAAGGGGGCTTGTCCAGCAACACGGTAGGCCTTCATGGTTCCTCGCGATTGGTTGGTTGATTTAAACGCGATGGTTGACTTGCCAAACGACCCATCGCGTGTTTCATCAACGATGAGGAGGTCCCTAACGTTGTGCGAAGCGCTCTTCTTCTCGTCTTGCTCTTGGCTGCACCTCTCTCCTTGGTGCATAATCAAGCTCCACTAGAACTCAGTGGAGAGGAAGTGAAACTTACCTTACCTGAGGGGGAAGTATGGACGCAAACGGCGTGGGATAATGCGATTCAATCTGGATACGTTCCTCTAAGAATCGTTTCCCCGACAGAACTTATTGCATGGAAACTCGATCCTACAATTCATTCGTTCGATGGAGTTGAATCGCTAAATGAGCCCGCTCCTTGGCAATCAATACCCTTTGATGGACAAGTCGTTACCATCGTATTTGAGCCGAGTTTACCCGGAATAATCCAACATGAAATCGTCGAGAATATTGCCGAGCAAATGGGTAATTCAATTCTTGATTTGGCTCAAGATGCTGTTTTACCTCACGCTACAATCGAATGGAAAGATCATTATTCAGCCGAATGGTTTTCCGAAATAGATGGCGTCCTATGGCTGGAGCCTACTCTGGAGACCGTTAGTCGAAACCTCGGTAGTGCAGTTCAACTCTCACAACAGGATGCTGATTACAACTCACCACTTGCTTGGGAACTAGGACTGAATGGAAGCGGTGTTGTCGTAGGTATCGCTGACTCTGGAATTGATGCGGATCATTCCTGCTTTCGAAACTTGACAAGCGACAGTATAGGAGATTCACAACGTAAAATTCTTCACATCAATACCTCAATTGACGATTGGGATTCGCAAGGACATAGCGATTACCGTCACGGTACACATACAGCAGGTTCAGTAGGGTGTCACCCTGTGTCGACCGCAGAAGAATATCAGATTCCTTCTGCAGCAATGGCGCTTGGATATGGCACAAAACTCGTTGTTCAAGACATCGTTTCAGAAGAAGGTTGGCTCCCCCCTGATGTTGATTATTTATTGCTCGAGTCATCTGAATATGGCGCAGTTTTACATTCGGATTCTTGGGGCGACGACACAACGGAATACACGCTTCGGTCAGGTGACTTTGATGCGTTCACTCGAGAATATCCCTGGTCGCTTCCATTGATTGCTCCGGGAAATAACGGGGGTGAAGTGCTCGAACCTGCAAACGCAAGAAACGTAATTGCAATCGGCGCATCAACCAAAGACGATGATCCTGAACGATGGGGTTCTTCCGTTCACGGACCCACTGAAGCCGGTACAAGAGGGGTGTTCGCCCTTGCACCTGGAGTATCGATTACTTCTGCGAGATCTGATGGTCAAAACAACACATGGAACTCAGGCCATCACACACTTAGCGGAACGAGTATGTCAACACCAACTGCCGCAGGGTTCGCTAGCATCCTAGAACAGATGGTGCGGGACGGTTGGTTCACTGGCCATAATGAGTCGATTGGAATCGTGGACTCACGTTCTCTTCAACCATGGTTTTCAAGCACCCCTTCGTTTCAACACGACCTTCTTCTCGGTGAAGGTTTCACTCCTAGCGCACCTCTTTTGAAATCACTTCTTGCACTCTCAACAACTCCATTATCAGAGGATTTCAGAAATGGAGGGGTGGGAGGCAGCCCTTCTCCAAATGCATATGATGGGTGGGGACGATTGAACCTCTCTGAAGTAATAGATATCGAAGAGATTCAAAGTAACCTTATGCAGGAAGATGTGCGTCCAATTGAAAACATATGGATTCATGATTCTTATCGTCTAGAAAACGGAGAACCGCTTGATCTAATAAATCAAAGAAAGGGCGCCCAAGAACCTCTGGAATCACTCCTTTCCACTCCATGGGATGGGCTAGGTGCGCAAGGTCCCTTTTTGGGAACAGATGATGTCTTTCAACAGCGCTTTATCCTTCAACAGGGCCAAGATCTTGATATTCGAATGGCCTTCCAAGCTAAGCCTGAGCCTCATATGGTTGATGACTTACAACTTCTTGTAAAATTACCAGACGGTCGATTTGCAGTAGGGGATACCTACAAAGAAAATGGGTTTTCAATGTTGTATTATGATTTTGCAGACCCATCGAATATGAGCGCATTTCCAAGCAGTAATGAAACAACTGTTGGCGTCTCACTCTCTGCAGAGAGTTTGGATTCCAGTGCTTGGGTTGATGTCTTCGTTATCGGAAGATATGTTACTCCCGGAAATGCCCCAAATTCCATTGGTGTTGATGGGAATAAGATCGGTTTTGGGATGGCGATTCAAGGCATCGTTCTCGACCCTGTTGGGCATACTGATGCGGATAATGATGGAGTGCCCTTTGAGGATGATTTATGTCCGTTCACAGATGCCTCATCATGGGATGTAGATTTGGATGGATGCATTGATGATACGGATGCTGATGGGGTTGTTGATTCGATCGACGAATGTGTTGCTACTATTCAGGGAACTCCGGTTCAAGAAAATGGTTGTGTAAAGATGAACGATGTCCCTCAAATATTCTTTGACACATCAAAATTAGTCGGGCATAATAATTCAACAATTCCATTAAGATTCTCTGTTCTCGATAATGATGTCGTTGACATCAATATCACGTTGCAGCGCTCGAATAGTTCATTAGGAATTGTTGCAATTTGTACCATCGTCGTGGAAAATAATTCCTGGCGTACCTGTAATGTTGATGTTGAAAATGGCTTTTTCCCACTCTCACCAAACGGGGAGTGGTTGGTCGTCATCGAAGCCACTGATCGTAACACGAGTTGGTGGACTGAAGCGAAATCAACAATGTTTGAATCCTCTCCATTTTTCATTGAGGTCTATGAGGAAAAGGAAGTCGAATCAAGAGAGGTTCCAACATGGGTGTTGCCGTCGATATTGACCGTATTTGTTCTCTCACTTCTCATTGCCACATTTTTACAGTATCTTCAGCGAGAAAGATAGACTGAAAAGGATTTATCACAGCAAAATTTCCTTGAGAGCGGAGGGCTATATTGAAACCGTATGGCATCCACGCCTGTATATCCGAGAAGGTGATGATGATGAGTGAACGATTATATGTTGGAATTGATTTAGGAACGTTTCAATCGACAATTGCATCTAGCGCTGGCGCTATGCATTCTATTGAGACAGTCGTAGGACGACCAAAAGACCCTGTTGCTCGCAACTTCTTGAAGCGTGATGTTCTCTTCGGAGCAGATGCTTTGAAGAACAAACTCGCATGCAACCTATACCGTCCAATGGCCGCTGGTGTTGCACAAGATGATGAGGCAAACTTGGCTGCTGCTAAGGCATTCGTTTCCCATCTAATCGAAACAGTTGATCCTGAAGAATACGACGAGGTTTTCGGAGTTATTTGCTCCCCTAGCCACGTTTCATTTACTGACAAGAGCAACCTCGTCGCCACGCTTCGTGGACAGGTAAACGCAATCATGGTCGTTACAGAACCATTCGCAACAGCATTTGGTATCAGTGAAATCGGCGGTTCTATCGTTGTCGACGTTGGCGCAGGTACAACCGACATCGCACGTATTCACGGAACATTCCCAACCGATGAAGACCAAGTCACAATCCAGGAAGCTGGAGATTGGCTCGATATCGAATTGATGACATTGATTTCAAAGAAGTTCACTGGCGCTCAGATCACCAAGGACATGGTCCGAAAGTGGAAGGAAGAATCCTCCTACGTCGGTGGAGACACACGCACCGTTGAAGTCAACCTCAGCGTTGATGGAAAGAACCAAACTGTCGATATCGGCGATTTGATTCAAGAGGCTTGTGAACTCCTCATTCCAAAGGTTGGAAATGCAATCAAGAGAATTGTTGCAGAAGCTGACCCAGAATACCAACCAGTTCTTCGAAACAACATCATCCTATCCGGTGGAGGATCCCTCATTGAAGGACTCGCAGAGCGAATCGCTCGAGATATCTCAGACATTGGTGACGTTAACGTATGGTGTGTCGAAAACCCACTCGAAAAGGTTGCAGAAGGCGCTCTTATGCTCGCTGGCGAAATGCCTGATGACATGTACACAGCAATCAACTGATTCGGTTCACTGTTTTCACCTTAAAATCGGGGCTATTTGCCCTTCTTTGACAGGGAAGGTTCAAGAGTGGTTGTGTCTCGATAGGTTACTGTATGACGCTCGGCGCTGCAAATTCAGGCTCTAACCATAGCCAATCTTCTGGTAATGACCGAGCTGCGCTTGAAGGCATGCTCAAAGGATATCCAATCGAGCAACTCGTCGAAGAGGTCCTCATCGCTTGGGATGAATTGGGACGACGAAATGAAGAGGTTGTAACCATCAAACAACGCCTCCGTGTTCTAGAACTCGATCTAGCCGAGCGTGAAGATGAAGTCGCTCCTGAAATTCAACGCTTGCATCAAGCAGACGAGCAGTTGAAAGAATCAGATGCTCGAATCGTCCATCTTGAACGATTACTCAATGACAGTCGAGCAGAACTTGCTGAACAGGCATCATCACTTTCCAAGGAACAACAAGATTCGCTCCATGAAGAAGTCGCTCAACTACGAGATCTTAGTGTATCTCAAGATGATGTGATTTCTGAGATGGAAGGACGAATGGGTTTGATGGTTGATGCTTTAGAAAAAGCAGCAGATGCTGGACTCACATCAGTTACTGCAGACGAAGTTCGCTCTCTGAAGAACAAACTTGACGAACAAACCGCACATTATGAAGCGGAAGTTGCTGCAAATAATGCTCTCGAAGAAGAACGACAGCGATTGAGAGATATCGCCGATCGTATGCGAGGATTGCTCGATGCTCGTGACCAACGATTAGCAGATTTAGAAGAACAACTCGAGCGAGTTATGCAAGGTCCACGATCCGTCTCTGCAGAACACGATTATTTGGTTGAACAAATCGAAGAGATGAAGCGCCGTCTACTTGAAAGAAACCGTGAATATGAATCTCTACGACGTCGTGAACGTCGGCTCCACACAGATGTCTTTGAACGAGATGAGCGTATCCAACAAATGTCCCTCACCATTACTGATCTTGAAGCAGCACTCACCGACCGTGTTGCTGAGATAAGAGAATTAGAATCACAAAACCAAGTTGCTATGCAAGAAGTTGACAGTGTTCGCAGAGGCGAGCGTACTCGGGAAGTTGTGGGACGTGTCTTTGCAGATTCACTGTCATTGGTTCGTGGCCATGATGCTCGTGAAGCCAAGAGAGACGCTTATGCAAAGTCTCCTGATGTAAAGAGAACACTTTCGACACCATCTCCTGATGATATGCAACACCTCGCAGAAGGAGGGCGTGTCCAACTCGATGTTGATGAAGGCGAACTCCCGAGTGGAATGGATGTTGATGAAGCAAGACCTCCATCACCGGGTGGAAGCGGCGACCCTGTACTCTACGATGAAGAGTCAGAGAACGCTGATGAGTGAGTGTAGTTGCTCTCTTAAGCTCTCAAGTGATTCGTGTTCTTCAGTAATTGTTCCTGTAACAATGTAGTCTGCACCAGCGTTTGCTGCAGCTAAGAGTTGGTCTGAAGTTCGAATTCCTCCACCGACAATAAGTGTGCACTTGCTTGATGCTTTTGCAATCTGAATAAGTTCAACATTGACAGGATCTGATGCGCCTGAACCGGCTTCGAGATAGATTGTTGAAAATCCATACATCTCAGCCGTTTTACAATATGCTGATACTGCCTTCAAGTCATTTGATTGAATGAGATCAGCATCTCCTACTTCACCGACCTTTCCCCCTGGAGCACATACAATGTAACCAGTAGGAATCGGTTTGATTCCAAACTGATCGATAAGTGGGGCGCCAAGAAGTTGTTCTTCGATTAAGAATCGCCTTGAGCGGCTATTCATGAGCATCATGAAGAGAATCCCATCAGCGCTACTTGACATTGCGTGCGCTCCTCCTGGGAAGAGAATCACAGGCACGTTCCACATCTCTTCATTTGCATCAGGATGTTGGCTTGCTGCAAAGATTCGTAATTCTAAGGCCTCTTGGATTGCTTGACACGTCGCATGAACGAGGTCGTTGCCGGTGTTGGTTGAGCCTCCAACAAATATGGCTGAAGTACCACACTCCACTGCGACTAATGCCCTGTTAGCTGCTACTTCTGGAGACTGTTTATCTGGATCAATAAGCGTAATGTGACTTGTTTTCCCATTTTGAGATGGGAGCATAGGTGATTCATCGGTCCACATTTACAGCACCCTCTGCTTACCTGTAGTCGACTCGGTTGGTAAAGGATTTCATTCCGATGTGAGTTTTCTGATGTCTGCGGCAACGTTATCTGAATTCCATTCTGACTCAAGCCATTGCACTCTGACGTTCCGATCTGAATCAATAAGAATTGCATGGACTGTTTGATTCACTGTATAATCCATTAAATGAATCGAACAACGGGCAAGAGACTGTGTTTGATTTGCTGAAACTTCTACAGAAGTACCAAAGGAAGCCCAGACCCGTTTAGTATTGTTTCGGTTTTGTTTGGCAAGAGTTCACAAACCCGAACCGATAGCGACCACTCATGGAAACAATTGAGAAACCTCTACGCAGTATTCTCAAGAGATCCGATGCTCCAAAAGGAAAAATTCGACTCGCTATACTTTGTTCAATTCTGAACAAAATATGGGATTTAGCGCCTCCTTTGTTAATCGGTGTCGCTGTTGATGTCGTCGTGCAAAAAGAAGATTCGTTGCTCGGAGATTGGGGTGTTATTGACCCTTGGAATCAACTGATTGTGCTTGCAGTGGCCACGTTTGTGATATGGGGTTTAGAGTCTCTCTTCGAATATTTTTATGCTATTTTGTGGCGGAATTTAGCACAAACAGTTCAACATAATCTCCGTCTCGTTACCTTTGATCACGTTCAGCATCAGGCAATGTCATGGTTTGATGAACACCAAAAAGGAGACCTCCTCGCCGTTATGAACGATGATGTGAACCAGTTAGAACGGTTCCTCGATAAAGGTGCAAATGATCTCTTACAGGTGACAACAACGGTAATTGTTGTTGGTTCTGTATTCCTCTTCTTGTCCTGGGAGATTGCTCTCTTTGCTGTTCTTCCAATCCCAGTGATTCTATGGGGGTCGTTCCTCTATCAGAAAAAGCTCCAGTCACGTTACCAAGAGGTCCGTCATACTGCTGGCCAACTCAATGCCCTTCTCGAGAATGATCTGACTGGAATGGCAACAATTCAATCTTTTACCAGTGAGGAAAAAGAGTTGAAGCGTGTTGAAGCGCTTTCCGAATCATACAGGGGTGCGAACAAATCCGCTATTCGCCTTTCAGCAGCATTTGTACCTCTGATTCGAATGGCAATTCTCGCTGGTTTTACAGCCACTTTGCTTCTTGGCGGTAAACTAGCACTCGATGGAGTTCTTGCGGTTGGTGCATATTCCGTTCTTGTATTCATGACGCAACGCTTGTTGTGGCCCCTTACACGTCTTGGTGAAACATTCGATCTCTACCAAAGAGCAATGGCATCTTCAGTACGAATCCTTACGCTTCTTGAACGACCGAGTTCCATTATTGACGGAAATAAGGTTCTCCGTAGAGATGATGCTCGAGTAGATTCCATTCTCTTCAAGAACGTTTCATTTGCTTATCCTGAGCGAGAGGAGTTGTTTACTGATTTCAATATGGAACTTGAATCTGGAACCACTATTGGAATTGTGGGGACTACTGGTTCTGGGAAAACAACATTGACACGATTTTTACTTCGTTTTGCTGAGCCATCACAGGGTGAAATCATATGGGGAGATCATTCAATTGCGGATTATACGCTTTCTTCACTAAGAGATTCTATCGCTTTAGTCTCTCAACATGTAACGCTCTTCCCGACAACCATTCGAGAAAATATTCGGTATGGCAAAGAGGATGCAACTGACAAAGAGATCGAAGATGCTGCTGTAATTGCAGAAGCATTTGATTTCATAGAAGCACTTCCTAAAGGATGGAATACATTAGTTGGTGAAGGAGGATATCGCTTATCTGGAGGGCAGAGGCAGCGGATTGCGATCGCTCGAGCGATTCTAAAAGATGCCCCTTTGCTTATTCTAGATGAGGCGACGTCCGCTGTTGATAATGAAACAGAAGCAGCTCTACAGAGAAGTATCGCAAAAATTAGTCTGGATAGAACAACAATGATTGTTGCTCATCGGTTATCAACGGTTAGGAATGCTCACCGAATTTTAGTCTTTGAGAATGGGTCGATGATTGAGAACGGGACTCATGATGATTTAGTTACGTTGAATGGGAAATACGCAGCTCTATGGCGCGTCCAGACAGGTAGTAATATAGAATAAACTTTGAAATTCTATCACAAAAATATATATCGGCGAGTGTTTCCCTTCCACATGAGTAAGATGCTAAACCATAGCGATACTAAACTAAAAAGCCTGAAGTTGAACCGTCGCAACAGCGTTATATTCGCCGTTTTGATGCTTTCAATTACTGCAATTGCACTTCCAGTTGCTGCAGAAACCACGAACCCAGCAACAGTTGACTGGTTGAATGACGGAGAGAACGACGGGTTACAACTTGTCACCTTCTTCCTCTTCTTCGTTGGTTACATCTCAATGGGTGCGGCTTTCGTCTTCTTCATGAGTGAAAGAAGCAACGTTGCAAAGGAATACAGAACCACAATGACAATCTCAGCACTGATTGTTGGTATTGCTGCATTCCACTACTACTACATGCGTGGTGTCTACGTAGATCACCAAGTCGTTTCCATCGAGTACCGTTACATGGACTGGATCATTACAGTTCCATTGATGGCTCTCAAGTTCCCAAGCCTTGTCGGCAAGGATGCAATCACTGACGCCAAGTTCGCTGGACTTGGATTCACTGGTATCTGTTTCACAGGTGCCCTCATCATGATTGGATTCGGATATGTCGGTGAAGCAGGCCTCATGGACGGTTACCTCGCACTCATCCTCGGAGGAGTCGGATGGGCTATGATCATGGTCGCCACAGGCCTTCCATTCGGTCTCTACGATGGTCTTGGTGTTGATAACAGCAAAATCAAAGACGAGCTCAAGTGGAGTACTGATGCACTTCGTACATTCATCCTCGTTGGATGGATCATTTACCCTCTCGGTTACCTCTTCAGCCCAGAAGTCGAAATTATCGACGTCGGAGCAAAGGGAGAACTCTGGATGGGTATTGCATACAACATCGCTGACATGATCAACAAGATCGGATTCGGTATTGTTGCATGGATGGGAGCCAAGAAGGCAACCGAAGCAATGAATGCTTGATTGATTAATCAATTCTCAGCATATCATGATTGGAAAAGGGTGCTCACGCACCCTTTTCCTTTCTTTGTTCCGTCATACTACGCAGTGCATTCTCAAGTGAATACTTTGGAACTCTTGCTTGGTGCATCACACTAAGTGGCCACCACAACAACGTATAGGCTAGAGTAATTATGCTTGCAGAATAGAGATTTAGATCCATATCGGAAAACACACTCAGTGGAATGAAATGGATAACATAGAGGGTCAACGATAGCCTTCCTAAATGATGAATGCCTATCTTTGAGTCCAGGTTCTCGAGCATTGCCCAGATAAGAAGCACTCCTGTTAGGGCAGCTATTAGAAAAGCAGTATTTGCTGGGAAGAAGGTCAACATTGCTTCACCCGAAGGTTGGGCAAACGGTATTTTTTCCTGGATTGATCTGTACAGAAAATAAGCACTAATGGAAAATCCACCAGAACCAAGGACGAGTAAGGTTCTTCGAGATGGATTGAAATTATTGAGTGATGCTCCAAAGAGGGAAAACAAAATCCAAGGTAGAAGAGGATACGTTCCAGTTAGGAAAAGATGTTTGACATGTTCAAAAAGTCCTCCAACGAAAGTTCGATCGTCCCAATCTAATGATTCATGTCCTGAAAGAAGAAGATGATTCAGTGTGAAAATACCAACTCCAAGAAACATTGTTGCCTGTATATTCTTGCTAATTCGAACCCATAGTGGAGCCGTTAGATAGAGTAGAGCGAATAAGGTGAGAACCCCTGGAGAGAAGGTATCAAATCGCTGTGGGGCAGAAAGATTCACAAGAATTTGAGCTACGTAAAGAAAGGTAAACCGTATCAGAGCCTTTCGTAGCGTCCATTTTGATTGAACTGTAACCCATCCACCAACCGTAACGAATAATGGTGCTGCAAGACCGCCTAATCCTGCTATAATCAATGCAAGGAGGTTTGTTGTGGAAGCATCGGATGGAGCCCACGTAGCCGCAGAGTGGACCATGACCATAAGGAGAATTGCAACGCCTCGTAATTGGTCGATGTCTTTGCGACGACTCATTGAATCTCACCGTTGACTTCGAACGTACTCAACGGCATTTCTGAATATCTGAAGCCCTGAACCTTCCCATTCTTCTTCATTTAGTTTCATTGATGTGTGTTCAGGATGAAGCCACATGGTATAGAATGCTTCTGGATGGGGCATGAGGCCAAAGACAAGGCCTGTTGGATCACATATTCCTGCAATGTTACGCATGCTTCCATTTGGACTCATAGGGAATGGTAACAAATCATCAGAAAGACCAGAACCTGATTCAGTAGATGGATCAACATAACGCACTGTTAGTTGGTGATTTGCTGAAAGACGGTCAAGTTCCACATCTGTTGGCATGACAAAACGTCCCTCTCCGTGACGTACTGGGCATTCGATTCTCTGAATCCCTTTTGTCCAGATGCACGGGCTCTTTGAATCAAATTCCAATGTTACCCAACGGTCCTCGTATCGTCCAGTATTGTTGAGTGTCAAACTTGCCCGTTGAATCAAATCCGGTTCAAGTGAGGCGTTCTCAGGACCAGGGAGTAAGCCTGTCTTGACCAACGCTTGGAATCCATTACAAATTCCAATAATCGGTTTTCCTGAACTAACAAATTTCTGAAGTTGTTCCCGTAATGCAAATCGAAGGCGGTTTCCGAGTAATCTCCCGCTTCCAAGATGGTCGCCAAAAGAAAATCCACCAGGAACTGCAAGAATATCGAACTCCTCTAGGCTTCGATTTCCTTGTACGAGATGATTGACGTGAAGACGTTCGGAGCTACCTCCAACCATGTCGAATACAGCTGCTGTTTCACGATCGCAGTTAATTCCGAAACCGAAGAGAACAGCTACACGTACATTATCGCTCATTCAAACACCTCCAGTCATATCGAGTGCTTCTTTCCATGACTTCGTTAAATCGGTAACGTTCGCTTGAATTAATTCATCATAGCCATCTTCGATAATGAGGCTCTGTGCATCGGTAACCATTCCTATTAGATGGATATCTGCGTCACTCATGGCTTCAATAAATTGCATTTCCTGTTCAGAGTCAACTGCAACAACGATTCTTCCAAGAGATTCACTCCAAAGTCGAGAAAATGCATCTCCTTCTCCAATTCCATCAATATCGATAATGGCTCCTAATCGTCCACCAATACACATCTCAGCAACGGCTACTGCAAGGCCACCCTCGCTGCAATCGTGAGCGGTTCGGATCAGTCCATCTTGGATCGTTTTGGAAAGTCTTCGATAGATATCGAGTTGGCGTTCTGGTTCCGGTAAGCGAGGTACATTGCCGCCGATTCCTTCAGCGAGGTTTCTTTCAGTGAGATGATAAGCGACTTCTGAAGCGCCTAACTCATTCTTACTGTTTCCAACTAAGTAGATACGTTGTCCGTGTTTCTTAAAATTCGATGTCGCCGTATTTCGTACGTCCACGTGATTTCCAAAGAGAGAGAAAAGCATGGTCGGTGGGATAGAAATTTTGTTTGGCCAGACACCGTAATCATTCTT
>OBPB01000128.1_pt1 | contig 18523 bp, 19 predicted proteins | sample 1534631 | NCBI WGS metagenome assembly OBPB01 (sample SAMEA3275471, study PRJEB22092) | marine metagenome | biome: Marine environment; feature: Belgian marine environment, sample taken at 3 meters depth; material: Sterile flask | collected 2014-06-24T18:06:27+00 | depth 3 m
CATTGCGAGGGCAAGACCGACGTCGCGAATCATTGGAGCAACAAGGTCTCCATCATATCCGTTACCCGGTGTGTGATCTTTATTCGGTTCATCTGTCTTGTTTAGGGCAGTTGCAATTGCAACAACTCCTTCCTGCCATGTTGAACGAAATCCTTTTCCTCCGAATCGAGAACCGTCTGGAGTTTCCATTCCAGAGAAGAAAACGTCCTTGAGGTGAGCATCCATTGCACGGGTTCGGGTCATCATACGTTGCCATTCCATTCGATTCTCCATGGAAGTCGACATGTAATGAGCCAAACGACGAAAGCAAAGGCGTATATCGATTATGATATGATTTAATCGGCGATCAAGATGCTCATTTATGCTTCGACGAGGCATTACTTCATCATCTAAGATAGGCTTGATTTTGAGTTCGTTTTGAGCTGCAAATCCTTTTTTGAAAGCCTTCACAAAGCGCTCAGAGAAAGAATGCCATGATTCTCCATCAAAGGATTGCTGACCATCAACATGAAGATGATCCCAGACGTTTGCAGCAAGGAATACATGACCTTCATGACGTTCAGCAAAGAAGCGCATCACCTCTGCACGAGCAGCGTCGATAAGCAATGGTTGTGTGAAAACACGTGCTGATTTAGGAACCCAATCAGTACCATAAATTGTTGGAAGTGTTCCTTGTGACATACCCCGCCCCCGTCTCTGCGAAGGTCGCCTAAGTTTCAATGCTATGGATTGACTCCATATTCAGAAAAAGGAATTATTCTTCTTCACCAATGGATTCTCTAAGAACTCGAATAGAGGTCCTGGTAACAATTACAGTTACGATTACAGTTGCAACTATGCCAAGCAAGAGCATGAACAAGCCGAGTGGAGAATTGGCTAATCCACCCATCCCAGACTGACTTAATGCAATTGAACCAAGCGCGTGACCATAGTATGCATAAATCAAGCAATAGATGAGACTGGACGTGTTTGAAAGCAAAAACACTCGTAACGAAACCGGAGTTGCCGCCATGATGTAATTGAGCCATTCATCAGGAAGTATTGGAGACAAGCGAACAAGTACTGATATTTTCATCGCGTCTTGGTCGAGAGCTTTCTCGATATTCTGCATTCGTACATCGTTCTGAATTGAGGCTTGAATCGATTCGCGAAACATCCACCGACCCAAAACGAAAGCGATAAGGCCGCCTATCATCGAGGCAACAAAGTTAACCAATACTGCTATCCAAAACGGAAAAATGGCTCCTGCACCAATCTTTACGAACGGAGTAGGCAATAATAATACGATTGCTAATGACAGCATAATGGTGAATAAGAACGGCCCCCAGAGACCAAATCCTTTGAACCATTCAATGATTTCAGAGGCATCTTTAAACAAAAAATATCCTGCAATTGCGCAGATAAAAAGCACGACAAATCCAAACAAAGCCCTCCATCTATAGAGATTTGGTTGTTGTTCTTTCATCTTCTGAAGATTTTTTTGCCCATCCATGAGATGGAGTTCGGATGGCTTCGGTAATTGAATATCAGAACGCTTCTTCATTCCAATCTACTCCTCTTCTGACTCAGGAAGCGATGATAGAACGTCACCAAGCATTTCAGTTGCGTCTTCAATTCGAGTCATGAGGGTTGTATCAGAAACTGCACCAGGACGGCCTAAATCCCACATTAATTCATGAACCATTTCGGTTGTTAATCGAGTCATATTCAGAACCTGTGGATCGATACGCTCGAGTCCATCATGAGGAAGTATTGCCACTTTTTCTGGTGTTTCATCAAGGATATCATCCATTACAGCTTCAATCTCAGAAGCAATATTCTCCGCTTGCGTCTCAAGAATAGATTCCATTCCACCAGTTGTGACAGTTTTTGATTGGTCACTGAGGTCACCAAGGGCTTTTTTCTTCTTTAGTTCTTCAAATGAAGGACCCGCTCCTGCTTGTCCTCCGTCACCATCTTGAACCAAACGATTTAGAGCAATACGTAGAATGTTGGAAAGATCAGTAGCCTCGAGGCCAGTATCAACTTCCATTCCATCCTCACCCATCTGAGTAAGAATTTCATTGATGAACGACTCATTGATTCGATCAGGTCCTACAAGGCCTTTGAGCATAGGAAGGGCCCAGCCACTTCCACCAGCCATCATTCCAACATCGAATGAACCTCCACCGCCTCCGACTTCGACATCTGCGGGCGGTGGAACGAATTGTTTTCGAGCGTGTTTCCATAACTGCTCGATTAATTTGCTCATATCAACTGGTTTTGCAATGACCTCATGGACACCTGCTTTTGCTGCAGTAAGCAAAAACTCACTCGAATTGCTTCTCGACAACATGACGATTCGACACTTGAATGCAAATTCAGAATCGCCCATCAATCGTTGAGATGCATCAATTGCATCTCCAGAACTCCAGTCTCCTTCGAGTAAGACAATTTCGGGCATTACAGCCAGTGCAGTTCCTTCTGCTTGGCGTAACGTACCGGCTCGTGTAACATCAAAGCCTTCTCGCTCAAGCGTGGATGCAAGGAGGGTCCTACGACCCTGATTCTCATCCGCAACGATGACTTTTGCCATGATGACCAACGAGGAACGAGAGGTTACGCTCTTTGAACCTCACCCTTGTTTTAGCCTCTTATGACATCTTCTGGGGCAATTTGACTCCATGCCATAATGCCCCCGTCTAAATTGTAAAGACGATTTGCGTCAATTCCTGCTTGAGTCAAAAACATGATTGCCATTTGTGAACGCATACCACTACGACAAATGACAACAATATCTCCTTCTTCTGGGACTTCTGATGAATGAGACGCTATACCATCATGAACTGCATGAAGATCATACCTATTCAATCGAATTTGATCGAGTTCTTCCGCACTACGCACATCGATAATGAACGGTTTCCATCCTTCAGATTGTTTTGCCTTTACTGAAGCCACATCAATTGATTGCATCATGCCCCTTCCATTAGGAGACACTTCATCAATTTGTTTGTTTGACGGCATGCAATACAGCGGATCATCAAAGAGTTGCTGAACAACAGACAAATCCTCTATCTTCTGTCGATTATCTAAAGCATCAAAACGAAGCATACGAGTTGACATTTCAAGCGCATCATACAAGAGTAATGAACCAATCAATTGGGTTTCTAATCCAAGAAGTAGTTTGATGACTTCTGTTGCTTGGATACCTCCAACAACTCCTGGAAGAACGCCAAATACTCCAGCATCTGCACAATTTTGTAACGCACCTGCAGGTGGTGCTTCGGGAAAGAGGTCACGATAACAACGCGATTGTTCGGTTGAAAAGACCGAGACTTGCCCCTCAAAACGATGGATTGAACCGTAAACCCATGGTATGGAAAGCAGATGGCAGGCATCATCAATGAGGTATCGTGTTGGAATATTATCTGTCCCATCAACAACAACATCCCATCCTTGCAACACATCAAGAGCATTTTCTGGCTTAAGGCGATGGGGATAGAGTTCAACCTCAATATTTGGATCCAGTGCGAGCAATCTCGCCTTTGCTGAATCTACTTTCTTTGAGCCCACGTCTTCAGTTCGATGAATGATTTGCCGTTGAAGATTTGAAACATCAACCACATCATCATCGACAATACCTATCGTACCTATGCCCGCTGCAGCGAGATAAAGAAGAACAGGACTCCCGAGGCCACCAGCTCCAATGACAAGGACTCGAGCTGCTGCTAATTTCTTTTGACCTTCATAGCCAACATTGGGGAGAACGAGATGACGGGCATGACGTTCCATATCGACCATGGACAGCCCATGAGTACGTCTGTCAAATAGACATCGTTGTTCAATGGACGTTCTCTTCGAGCCACTTTTCAGCGTCCATGGCTGCTTGACAACCCATTCCGGCTGCTGTAATCGCTTGCTTGTATCGGGTATCGACAACATCACCTGCAGCAAAGACTCCAGGTACGTTTGTCATGGTATGTTCATGGTGAAGAATGTAGCCTTCATCATCAGTAGTAACCTGACCACCAAGGAAGTCTGTTATTGGAGTGTGACCAATTGCAATGAAAGCACCTGTTACTGCAATATCTTCAGTAGATCCATCTCTTGGATCTTCTAGAACTGCTCCTGTAAGTCCTTTCTCATCACTGAGCCATTCCTTGACTTGTCTGAATGTTTTGATCTCAATCTTTGGGTGATTTGCTGCTCGTTCATACATGATGGTTGATGCTCGGAACACATCTCTTCGGTGAACCAACGTGACCTTTGAAGCAAATCGTGTAAGGAAGGTTGCTTCCTCACATGCCGAATCGCCTCCACCAATGACCATGACTTCCTCATCTCGGAAAAAGGCACCATCACATGTTGCACAAGTGGAAATGCCTCGACCTTTCTGTTCCGCTTCACCAGGTGCGTCAAGCCAGATGGATTCTGCGCCAGTAGAGACGATGATTGAATGAGTAAGGAATTCTTCTCCTTCAACTGTGACCTTGTACGGGCGTGATGATAGATCTACACTTCCGACGTTCTTATCCTGAACTTTGAGTCCAAAGCGTTCGGCTTGTTCTCGAAGTTGCATCATCATCTCAGGACCTCCAATGCCTTCAGGATAACCAGGGAAGTTCTCGATATCGCTTGTAAGCATAAGTTGTCCACCGGACATATATCCAGCAAACATAAGAGGATCCAGCATGGCTCTTGCAGCGTACAATCCAGCAGTATATCCAGCAGGACCGGATCCGATTATGATGAGGTTGTGGACTTCAGACATCTGACTCACTTCCCGACCAACACCCCGACAGACTTGAACATTATCCATACAAACTCTGGAATTATCCATGTTTAGTCTAATCGTTTTCAGTAATCGAAGATTGATAAGCGAGGGGCTTGTGGTTCTGCTATGGACGTCGTCTCACACTGGTTTATGGGTTCAGGAGCGACCCATGGACGGACCAAGTTTTGGGTTGCTGGTGCAATGGGTGTTCTTCCAGATCTTCTCGTTTTTATTCCAAATACATTCATCGTAGGAGATCGTCCTGAAATTGATGACAATACAGTAACTGCTGACTTGGGTTGGTATGCTTGGGAAGCATATCAAGTCACACACAGCTTGGTTTGGATGACGATTGGATTCCTGTTTACTTGGATCTTTTTTGAGAAGCGAGGCGTATCTCGTCGTTTGTTTACCAACGATTCACTGTCTGCCAGAGATGCTGCTATGTGGATGTGGTTGCCTTGGCTTATTCATATCTTCAATGACATTCCAACACATACAGCAGCATTCTTTCCAACACCGTTCCTCGCCCCGTTTAGTGATATTCACTTCGATGGATTACGATGGAGTACACCATGGGTCTGGTTTACCAATCTTACAATCATTATCGTGATTTGGGGCTCAATTTTCTACAGGAAAAAACGAATGAGTGCATCATAGGAACGGCATCAATGCATCAACTGCAGCCGTAGCATGAGGCCCTAGTCGAGGCTTGATGTGCTCAGGTTGAGCGCCAGGGCCGATGATTCCCAAACCAATTGGCTTGTCATGAACGAGTTGTAGTTCAAGAATGGTTTTTACCACTGCTTGTCCCATTGCAAGACCATGATCTGTTTCGCCTTTTTCGATAATTCCTAAGCAAAATGCACCTGCAACATCTTCATCCGAAAGCACTCGATCAAGTGCAAGTGGTATTTCCATGCACCCTTGAACACGGATGACATCAGTGATTGTCAAATCAAGATCTTCGGCTTGCGAGGTCGCAATTGTGAGCATTCGTTCAATTTCTTCTGAGTGGTACATAGCGCATACAGCAACAATATTTGTCATAATTAATTCTCCTTTAGTAGTCGTTCAACAGTCTCTACAATCATCATGGTTGTTGAATCGATTTCGATATTTACTGCATCTCCTGCTTGTTTCGAGCCAAGTGTCGTCAAGCGGAGTGTTTCAGGAATAATATGAAGGTCAAACTCATTTTCATTGACCTCTCCAAGTGTCAATGAAATACCATCAATACCGATGTATCCCTTTGTTTGAATGTATTTCTGAATTGATGGAGGGGCTTTGAGTTTCAGTTGAGCGCCTTCACCGACACTCTCAGAATATGTAACCAATCCACGCCCAATAATGTGTCCTGAAAGGAGATGTCCTCCGACCTCATCACCGTATCGAAGAGAACGTTCGATATTGACTACATCATCGACGACTCGTTCACCAAGAGTTGTTCGTTCCATTGTTTCAGGAATGATATCAAAGGTTACAAGTTCTCCTTTTATCGAAGTTGCAGTTAAGCAAACGCCGTCAATTGCCACACTTGCACCAATGGCAAGGTCTTGAGTATCTGGACATTTGACGCAGAAGGTTGTAATTCCATCTCCTTCTTCGATGGATTTGAGTGTACCTAAGCCTTGAACAATACCAGTAAACATTACTGTTCACCGCCTTTGGCCCGAGAAAGAATACGAGCTATGATTTTTCGAGTTCCATCAAGATCGTCGCTCAACCCTTCAACCCGTACAACTTCTATAGAATGGAATCCTCTTTCTTGTAATGCGCTTTTTATTCTGTCTTCAGCGTGTTCCTGATCATAACCAAGCGCAATGACATCAGGTTCGATGAGTGGTAAGATATCGAAAATTGGTACATCTGGAGCGTTGCCTATTCTCGCTTCATCAACCGGTTTTAATCCCTCAACCATTCGGCGTCTAAGATCTTGATTCGTAACAGGTTCATGCTTCCGAATTCGTACAGTATCATCATGGGCGACCACCACGGTTAGATGGTCGCCTAGAGCCTTTGCTTGCTCGAGATAATGAAGATGTCCAGCATGGAGAAGGTCAAACACACCAACTGCCATGACCTTGCGCATTGTCATCCCTCAGGTTCAAGCAGATGCATCTGGTTTTTGAGATTGCTCATGAAAAGCAGCGATTACTTCTGCTCCTTCTAGGAATGGAATATTTCGTTCTGCAGCCCACAAACGAGCATCTGCGACAGAAAGGGCGCCATCAGCATCTGGTTGCAACATTTCTGCTCCAATCACAACTGGTACGAGATTTGCAAGACGTGCAAGGCCAACTGCGAGTTCTGTGTGTCCTTGACGCGTGTCTAATCCTCCTGAAGACTCCCTGCACACAGGGATGTGACCAGGCGTTCTGAATTCAGCACCCATTCGTTCCTGAGATTCCGCTTCGCTCAGGTTTTCTTCGAGGACAGTTTTACTCAGTTCAGCAAAGCGACGAGTTGTCAGAGCACGATCATGGTCTGTAATTCCTGTATATGTTTCTCGATGATTTAGTGATAGAGTGAAGGCTGACCTCGAATCATATCGTAGATCGTTGGTTTTCAAAACCGAGAGAATAGGATATTCGTCCATCAGAGCGTCATGTGTGTGCAAGTCCTGAAGGAATGGTAATCCGAAGACTTCGCCGACATCATGTCCCACAGCAAGGAAAAGAAGTCCACCACAATCCTTGCGGAGTTGTCGCATTGTGCTCGGCTCAGCATAGAGTGCAGGAAACAGCAAGTCCGTCTCTCCTTCGCGTTTATCTGAATCGAAGAGACAAACGGGATTTCCATCACGAAACGCTTGGAGTGCAGCCTCAATGTTATCGGACATATTGACCGGTTTCTTTTCACCTTCATGAACCGTCGTATTGGAGAGTATGTACACAAATCCGGCAAACGGATGACGGAAAGGGGTTAATGCAGGGAACTGTTTGGCTTGGATTCGCGGGGTGGAATGATGGGAGTAAAACTGGGACCTGCTGGCGTACCTTTGTCATGCAAAGGGCGTACAATTGTTGAAGGAATGGATGACATCATAGCCCTTGGTCTTGAGACCATGGAAGCACAAACAGTTCGGCTCATTCAACCTCAACATTTCGAGCAATATTGGCAAGCAGGAGTTCTTGCGAACAAAGCTGACTTTGAGATGAACATTCACGGACCATACTATGCTGAACTCCTCGGAGATCGAGTTGCACGTGGACGCTCTCTTGCCAAGATCGAATCAACGCTCCAAGCCGCTCGAACAATCAATGCACGTCACATCACTCTGCATACTGGACACTATGGTGATTTTGGGCGAGGTACCGCTGCAAATGAACAAGTGGCAAACATCTTTTCCAGTGTCGTACAGCGCGTTCATGATATTTGGCATGATGATGAAGATGAATTCCCTGTATTCCCATGGATTAAAGATGGCACTCCATCAAAGATTGGTGTCGAAACATCTGGACGTCAAGAATTGTGGGGAAGTCTCGAAGAAGTTCTCGAGGTGGTCAATCACGTCGAAGGAACAATCCCTGTTCTCAACATCGCACACATTCACGCTCGTGGTCATGGTCGAATGAAGACCTCAGAAGATTATGGTGAATTGTTTGACATGGTTCGCGAATCTATTGGTACAAAGGAGTTCTATTGTCACTTCTCTGGCGTCGAACATCGAACTGGAAATGCAATGCACTACACTCAAATCAAGAAGTCCGATCTCAACTTTGAACCTCTAGCTGAATTCATTGTTGAAGATGGAGGATGGTTAGACATCACCCTCATTTCAGATTCACCGCTTCTCGAACACGATGCTATGTACATGCTTCAGAACATTGACAAAGCCAAGCACAGGCAACTTGAGCGAAAAGCACGAGAAGACCGTCGAAGAGCACTTGCTGCTCAGACTGGAACCTCTGTTGAAGATATTCAGCGCAGGGAAGAAGAAATGGCAAAACTTCGTCAGCAAGATGGCGCTTCAGAACCCGTTGCTGAAGCACCTGTCATTGAGCCTGTAAAAGAAGAAAAGAAGGCCCAAAAGAAACCTACTAAGGCGGCTTCCAAGAAGAAGGCTGCTGCTGAAGAGATTTCGTTTGAAGAAGACGATGATGATGATTTATTCTGATTCGGAGACGTACTTACCCTATGGAAACCAATTCTTCTACCTCATATCGTAGGCAATGCACATAAGTGCAAGTAATCCGAGGATTAACAGCATGGCACATATCGCAGTATTAGGCTTAGGTAATTGGGGGACAGCAATCGCACGTTTGTGGTTACTGGAAGGCCATCATGTGAAAGGATGGACGATCGAACAAGAAGTCTATGAGTCCATCATGATGGATGGTATGAATCGAAAATATCTACCAGACCAGTCAGTCGAAGGATTGGATGTCACTATGCGTCTTGAAGAAGCGATGGAAGGTGTAGAAATTGTTGTCTTAGCAATTCCATCCTCTGTTATCCTAAACGTTGTAACTGACGTCATACCACATCTAAGACCCGGCCATGTTCTTCTCGACCTAGCAAAAGGACTTGCTCCAGGTAAGCGGCTCATCTCTGAAGCCATTCATGAAGCTCTCCGTGAAGCAGGTTGTTCAAATCCACTTGCAGTCCTTACAGGGCCAACTATCGCCCCAGAAGCCGCAAGTGGTGTCATGACGACTGCTCTGGTAGCATCTGAGGATGTTTCAGTTGCAAAACGTTTAGCTGAAACGCTTTCCACACCAACGCTTCTCCTTCATGCTGCTTCTGATCCAGAAGGTGCTGAATTATGGGGCGCATTCAAGAACGTCGTCGCCCTTGCTTGCGGACTGGTTGATGGTTTGAAAACAACAGGAACCCTTGGTGGTGACAATCTAAAGGCTGCTATTTTTAGTGCTGGATTCAAAGAAGGATGCATCCTTCTCCCACTCTTAGGAGCAAAGGCAGAGGTTGCATTCGGACCTGCGGGTCTTGGAGACATGTACGTTACGTCGACGTCTCCATTTGGCAGAAACAGATCTATGGGCGAAAAACTTGGAACTGGATTGTCCCTTGAAGAGGCACTCGAAGAAATGACAATGGTTGCTGAAGGCGTTCGTGCTGCTCGTATGTTCAGAGATCGAGCAATTGATCAATCGATTAACATTCCATTTACAAAAGCACTCAATACTCTGCTTGATGGTGATATCGATGCAGAAGAGTGCTGTCGTAGAATGGTTCTCTTAGGCTAAGGCCGATTTCCTCATATGTTGGAAGTTTATCCTCCGTACATGGCAGATGACCAAAGCACCGATTTGGATGAATTTGAAACGGGTCTCTTGACATGGTTGGTTGAATCTGACTTTCATGTTGAACCATGGTCTACATCAAAGGCTGCTAAAGCATTCAAGGTTGATGAAGACACCATCTACGAGGCCGTAGCCTCTCTTTCTCGTAAAGTTCCTAATCGAATTCAGATCTTTTACAAGAACGGTGCATTGCACATCGCTGCAGATTGAGTCACTCTACATCAGTTGAAGCCCTACGCTTCTTCCATAATTTGATCATGCCTCTCAACCATGTTGGTCGGCGTACGTCTCCTTCATCAGTGACGAAAGAACGAATCATTAAGGAGAGTAAATCAATGATAACGACAACAAAGAAGATAATGATCAGGAGAGCTAAAACCTTGTCATATTGTAAAAATTTCAGATAGGTTGTGATGTAATATCCAATCCCACCTGCACCTACAATTCCTATGACTGTACCATGACGTACATTGTATTCGAACATGAACATCAACTGACTCAAGAGATGGTTCCCTGTTTCGGGAATCACAACAGAAACAACCGTGCTAGGATGTGAAAGTCCCATTGCCCGACTTACTTCCAAACAATCACTGGGCATGCCTTCGAAGGCTTCATACTGTAACTTTCCGAGATATCCTACTGTGTAGAAGGTCATTGCTAGGACACCTGCTAACGGACCAAATCCAATGATAATGACAAAGAGAATAGCCCAAATAAGGGACGGAAGACTTCTTGCTGCTGCAAGAATGAATCTGAACGGAAGTGCGACATAAAGAGGCACAAGGTTTCGAGCAGCGAGTGATGAAAGGCAAAGAGCTCCAATGAAACCGAGCATTGTTGAAACAAAGGCGATTTTGATGGTCTCCATCATTCCAAGATAACCTACTGAACAGAATAATTCAATATCATTCTCACAAACTGGATAGGATTGAGCTTCTAAAACAGACCAATTTGGAGGCCACATGCTTTCTTCCACGAAGATGACAAGATTATCCATCCCTCCCTCGAGTCTTCCCCAATCATCTACGAGATCATTGAGGACAAGCCAAGCAAGAATGAGCAGAGAAAGGACTGCAAGAATCCATCCTCCTCTCATTCCTCTTCCTCCAAGGATTGTTCCCATTCTTCTAATGAGTAATCATGTAACTGATTGTCTTCGATGACCCAAATTCGCGTAGCAAATAACCGAACATTCTCTTCGTGATGTTCCACCATGATGATGGAGGTTCCGTCTTCGAGCAATTGTTGCACTGCTTCGATAACAATCTCTACATTTTTGTGATCGAGTTCGCTAAGGAATTCATCAGCAAGGAGAAGTTGTGGCCTCTGCGCAAGTGCTCGTGCAGTAGCTACACGTCGAAGTTGCCCGCCTGAAAGTCGGCGGACAGGTTCCTTTAATTTGTCTTCAATACCAAGCGCTTTGACCGCTTCATCAACTCGATTTCTTCGTTCCTCAAACATGGTTTTTGAAAAGGAAATACTTGCTTTTGCTCCAAGAGCAACATTGTGTCGTACACTTGCATGTCGAACCAAACCAAGTCGTTGAGGAATGTAACCTAGTCCACCCTTTTTCTTGGTGTGAAGTGTTACTTCTCCTTGAAGTGGTTCAACCAGACCTGCAATTGTTCGGATCAATGTCGTCTTACCTATTCCTGAAGGGCCGAGCACAGCGATGATTTCACCAGGGAGGACTCGGGCAATGACGTTATTGACTAATGCGTCGTTGTAACCAATGTCTACGTTTTTCAACTCAAGAACTGGTTGCTGTGTTGACATTCGACTCCCCCCTTTGCTGTAGCCGAATGCATCTTCTTATTCAATAACGTGGAATTAATGTAGTCTTACAATTAAGCCTCAATACCGTACTTATCTCCAAAATAGGTTTCGATTCCAGGAACATCCTTAACAAGAGCACCATACGAAGATAGATGTTCCACTGCTGTAGTCTTTACAATAGAAGGAGTGTTGAGAACCGATGATAAAATTGAGATGCCCTCAGATGAATTCTTCATCGCAACCAAAGCATCTTGAATCAAGGTCACTTTTCCGCTGTCAAGAAGTTCTGGATTATACATGACTGGATGAGATGGGGCTTGACCATAAGATGGAAGCAGAACATACTCTTCTTCATCGAGACACCAATCTTCATTGTCCTGTGCATCTGTGTTTGCACAATAGGAGGCAACTGTTGAATCCTTGACAAAGGCAACATCTCCGACACCTTCAGAGAGGCAACGTAGCGCTCCAGAGTAGGAGTAGTAAGGCGTTCCTGAATCAGGGATACTCGAATCTTCGCTGAAGAAGTTTAGAATTGTTGAGCGTACAGATTCAATATCATCCGAGTCACCAATCACATCTGCATATCCATTTCCAATTAGATGACCCATCGGCAGAAGCATACCTGCTGATTTCAACCAACCTGTGTGACAGGATGTTTTTCCTTCTAATAGAGAGAAAGGATCTGTTGAGTCGTTGCTATCAAGACTGGCATTAGCCATTTCCGACTCTTTCAATACAACTGCATGGGCATCGTAGTACGTACGACCATCACTCTTTTGATCGGCTGCAAGAGCCTCAAGATCATATTGTTGCCATCCAATCCAGGCAGCAGCTCCATCCATGAATGCAATATCAGCGTTTCCAAATCGAAGTGCTTGAAGTATTGCTCCTTCAGAATCGACGGGGTATAATTCGACATTCATGTCGAGAGTATCTGCCAAGTAGTCAGCAAATCGTTGTGGGTTTTCGTCAACATTTGTGTAATCATCTTTCAAGTTGAAAGCAATAATCAATGTTTCTTTATCATCATCTTCGTTGCCGATACAACCGGCAACAGAGGCAATCAGAATCAAAAAGGTAAGCAGTAGTGGTTTTTTAGTTTGGTTTCGCATGTAGGGGCCCTCCGTTTTCGGCCCCCCTAAAAATAGAATGTACATAAGGTTTCGTATACCCTAAACTACTGAATCAATCCAGATCGAAACAAGAGTTTCAGCAAACGGATCTGTTGCTAATCCATCATGGAATACCGGACGAACAATGACTACTAAGTCAAGCACTCCGCCCCATCCCGACACCCCTGCAATGACGACTTCACCTATTTTTGTTCCATCTGAATTTGTACCTGAAGTTGCAAGACAATCGTATACCCAGACGTTCATTTTGACATCTCCTGAAGAAGGTCGGAATGTATGTTCTTGTGCATCACCTCTTTGTTCGAGTTTGAATTCATCACTATCGATTCGAATGAAGGATACTCGCTCATCTACAATGTCGATTGCTTGTCGCATTCGTTCGTTCTCAAGGCCTAAGAATGAAGAGATGGCTACGGAAGACTCAACTTGACTGAATATTCCGAACTGATGAGGCGTACGAATACGTAAGCTTTGAACTACTTCGAAATTTGATGCGTCTAAGTCATCAACAAGAATCCAGGTGAATTGTTCACTTGCAGGCCATGCTGGAGCATATGGGTTCTCCTTTGCAAACGGTTCTCCCCATTCCTCTGGTGAGCGTGGTTGATCGCAGGGCATCAATCCAGATAGGCCGAGCATCAAGAATACAATAAATACTGCAATAAGTCGTTCATTTCGATATTCCTTCCAATCAATTCGTCCTGCAGGACTTACAATGGAGAGCAAAAAGACGAATGGGACAAGGACGAAGAGACCGTATGGAATCAACCACAAAGCAGCAATGGCTATGAGAGCGAAATAGGAGGTCTTTGAACCGAGGAATTGCTCAAACGTTTCTGCGTCCTCTCCTCTCCTCCATCGATGAAGCCCGTAACTAAGCGGTACAGACAGAAAAATGAGGAAGAAGCCAGCAACGCTTGCACCCAATCCCATGAACCAAGATTAACATCCTCCATCATATGTATTTGGGAACATCAATGGAAAAACAAAGCATTTGAGTGAGGTGACGAGAGAGCCGTATCATGGCAGACAAGGAGGTGATGCAATTTTCATCCGTCAAGTTCCGCCATAAAGTACCGGCTCCAAAATGGTTCAATCCCTTCAAAAAGCAACACGGTGCAGGGATAGCTGAACTCGATTTAACCTTACAAAGCGGTAAAATCGTCGGTCTTGTAGGCACAAATGGTGCTGGAAAAACAACGCTTCTTCGAATGATGAGTGGGGTCTTGCCTATTGAATCTGGAAATGTAACCGCCAATGGAACAATTCTATCCAGCCAGGAATTGCGAAGACGCGTTGGATTCATGCCGGAACATGTACGCTGGTCTGGTCATGAATCTGTTGAACAAACGCTTGTTGAGTTCGCTTTATTGCGTGGTTGTTCCAAAGATTCTGCTATAGAAGTTCTTAGCGTCATTGGCCTAAAGAACAGAGCATCATCCCCCTTGGATTCATTGAGCCAAGGCATGAGGCAACGGCTTTCACTTGGTATTGCATTGCTTGGAACACCGGATGTTCTCGTCCTCGATGAACCGTTCAATGGACTGGATCCTGTTGCAATCGATGCGTTCAAGCGTTTGCTTCAGTCACTCGCTCGAAAAGGAATTGCAATTGTGATATCGAGCCACCATTTATTCGAATTAGACCAACTCATCGACACCCTTGCTTTACTTCATCGTGGCCAGTTAGTTGCCCATGGAACAACGGTTTCTATTCAAGAAAAATTAGGTTTTGAACAACTCACAGAAGTATGTTTGGACTCGGAATTACCTAAGAAACTCATGAATGGGCTCGAAGTATTGGAACATTCTTCAACTGATAAAACGCATCATATGATCTTGCAATCTGTTCCTAATAATTTGTTAAAAGAAATCGTAGAATCAGGAATAGACGTCATTACATGGAGAGAAATTCAACCTTCGTTAATCGAGTTACTTTGTGCTGCGACTGGACTTGATCGGCAAAATATAGGCATGAATGTTGAAAACAGTGCATGGTTACCTATGCGGAAATTACAGGAGGAAGAAGAATGACACCTTCATCTCGAATGTGGAAACTCGTCATGAGTGTATTTCGTAAGCGGGTCCTATCGACACGAATGATGATTATGTTGCCAATTCTGTTCCTCTTCATACCTGGTATGGCATGGGGCTTCTCAGATCCAAACATCCAACTACCAGCCGACCAGATTCCTGAAACTGCTGCAGAGACCATGTTCTTGGCAAGTATTGGTATTGTCTTTGCAGGAACTATGGCTGCGGTTTTACTGGCGCACGATGGCATTAGTAAAGACAGACAAAGCGGTGTTCTTGAGTTACGATTATCTCAACCAATGCCTCGATGGAGACAATCAATGATTCTCGTGATTGGAAACTGGGCAAGTATTGCAGTTCCAGTTACTGTCCTGATGCTCATTTCGATGTGGCTCGTTGGTTATCGAAGTGATATGTGGATTTCTGCTGGCGATTCTTTCGTGTTTGTTTTGGCAGCTTGGCTTGTTCTTTTGTGGTATACCATCTTCGCCTTACTCGCCTCAAGTTTAGCCAAAGAACAAGGATCTGCAATTGCATTCTCGATTGGACTTTGGTTCCTCTTCACCTTATTGTGGGTCTTGTTTACGACCCTCATTGCTGCTCTCAATGGCGTTCCTGTTGGTGAATCCAAAGATGCTTCGTATTCTGTTTTCGAAGGACGCCTTGACCTTCTGTCCCCTAACGGAGTGTACCATCATTTGCTTGAAACTCGATTAGAGGATGTGAATAGAGGTGTTTCCCCAACCGGAGCCGTTTTAGCAGCATTAGCATGGACATTTTTCCCACTATTATGGTTTACACGACGCATCAAACGTCTTGTACCGTGATGGTTTCTAACCAAGACTTCATGAATAGAGTCGTACTCGTCATGTCATGATTCCCGTACTCGTGATGCTATTACTTTCAATTCTCACACCTTCAATAGAGACTTCAACATTGGAAAATGCGGACCAAACACAAGCGACATCTGGACGACAAGGAAGCCTTGATGTCGATTGTAGTGGTTATACGTTTGAAGACCTCTTTGAGTATGACTTCGCCCTGTTTAACCTTGATATCAATGACGACTGGGCAACTGGTGCCATGGATGCGCAAGCATGGGTAAATGGCAGCAAATCTGCAGTTGTACGTGACAACCTCGATGGATTGTTTGAAGGAGTTCCTGGCGGCGATGATGACTGGATGTCAACAGATGAAAGGGAAGCAGTCCGTTCAATTGGACCGAAGTGCATCGCAGACATGGAAACCCGTCTTGGAATCCGTGAAGGTATCGCTCACCGAGGAAGCGTTGACTGGAATGATCTTGAATTCGTTGAAGATGGAATTGCTCTAGACGAGGTTAACCTCGTTCCTGAAGACCATCCTCAAGAGCGTGACTGCAGCAGCGCACTTTCTGGGCAAGGATGTAAAGAGGTCCCTGTTACAATCACTGACGATTTAGAAATTCATTTGCTTACCGATGCGAGTGAAAATCACAATGTCAGATTTGACCAGTTACCAAACCAGGGAAGTTCAAACTTTACTCTGGCTATGAATGTGACAAATATCACCGATGCTCGCCTCGTGTTGACCTTCCCTGTTGAGCAAGGACTCAGAGTTGCAGATTTAGGATTCTATGACGACGGTGTATTGCAGGACGAACTTGCTACTCCAATCAGTGAGTTCTTGCCAGACGGTCGCCTTCGAGTTGTAGCAGATGTCGATTATCCACTCGGCTCTTACCCAATGATTCGAAATCTGTTTATTGATTTCACTACACAGGCCCCATTTACCAATGAAGTACCTGTTTGGTCTTCACTTGCACCTGCTGAAGGTACCATCATCCCTCTGGGCATCACCAACGGGGAAGAACTTGCTTCGACTGAAACAGGCACATGGGTTGTTGACGAAAGTGGATGGAACCTACAATGTAATTTCAGTGCACTTGACCAATACGATGGATGGTCTGTCCGCATGGACGAGGATGCTTCTTTATTCGTTACCGCAGGTGGAGAATCAGCCTCTGCTCAATGTGCTGGAGTCGATGCATATGGGGCAGAAACATCTGAACATCGAAACTATACTTTTGGGAGAGTTCTAACTGCAACAGGAGTATTGTCTGCTCAAGGTGATACGATTACCTTCTCCCCTAGCGCAACCAGCCTTGTCTCTACATTGACTGTAACTGCACATGCCCACCAAGATGCCAACGAGGGCAATTCAGTTACTGAAGTCATCAATACTCAAGGATCGGACATGGACTTATCTCTGACCGGAATTAGTCCAGGGGAAGTTATGGTTATGGGGACAGCAACTGGACAAGGCATGCTTGATTTCACCTTTGTGATGGACTTTGACCTTGAAAAAGAAAACAAACCTCCAACCATTTCCATTGAAGAAAACCTTCAGGGGCAGCAAGCAGAATGGGAACTCGATGGTTTGAAGTTTACACTCACAGGAAATGTCATTGATCCAGATGGCCAAGATGTGACTCTCACCCTCGTGATATGTGATGGACAAACAACAAATTTCGATCGACAAAACCTCGCTTGGGAAATTCAAGTATCAATCGCAAATTGTATCCAAAATGATGTCCAATCACCATACACTGTTGACGTAAAGGCCACTGATGAATCAGGAGATACGACAACACTTACCATTCAAGTTGTAGATCCAAATGCAGGTGCCGTTGATAACAGTGGAAATGAGGATACGGACGATGATGACGGAGAAAGTTCAGGAATCTTACCTGCACCAGGCTTAATCGCCACACTGCTCATTGGTTTAGTGGCTGCAGGATGGGTCTCTCGACGTCAAGACTGACCAACAGTATCAAACATAGTGTGTCGTCAGGTTGGAGTTGAGAGCCATGTTTAGAGGTGTAGTTGACCGCGCAAGTCACGAATTAGGTCTACTGGTGACATTCAGTGGATCATCGCCCGCTTTGGGTTCAATTATTGTTCGAGAAGAAGACGGACACTACATCGGAAAAGTCGATTCTGTACTCGGTTCAACCGAGTCACCTCTTGTTCATGTTGCACACCTCGATCGTAAACAAGAGAATAACCAATTCATTGGCTCAACCGTGACTGTACGGGCGAAGAAGGAACGTGAAGACCGTCCTCCTCGTCGTGAATTCAGAGAAGAGCGACCTAGTCGTGACCGAGAACGTTCATTCGATCGAAGAGACAATAATTCCCGTGGTAGAAATGACCAAGAACGAAGTGATTGGCTTTGTGCATCTTGCGGAAACGATAATTTTGCTTTCAGAACTGAATGCAATAGTTGCGGAAAATCAAAGCGAGGTAACGTTCAGGAACGTGGCAGCTCCTTCAGAAACGACCGTGGCGGACGTAGAGACGATCGTGGCGGACGCAGAGACGACCGTGGTGGAAGAGGACGCGATGATCGCAGACCTCGTAACCAAGAACAACATAATCGAAATGACTGGATTTGTCCTTCATGTAAGAATGACAACTTCTCTTTCAGAACTGAATGCAACCAATGTGGAAAGCCTCGACCAGGAGGAAACTCTCGAGGAGGAGATTCACGTGGAGGCGACCGAAGAGGTGGCTACAG
>OBPB01000133.1_pt1 | contig 18318 bp, 25 predicted proteins | sample 1534631 | NCBI WGS metagenome assembly OBPB01 (sample SAMEA3275471, study PRJEB22092) | marine metagenome | biome: Marine environment; feature: Belgian marine environment, sample taken at 3 meters depth; material: Sterile flask | collected 2014-06-24T18:06:27+00 | depth 3 m
GCGCCATCATTGAGCCGGGGCAGGAGCCGACCCGCGCCGCAGAGCAGCGGGTGGATGACTTAGAGACCAGCATTGATAAATCCGTAGGGTTTGCTGAGGAGTCTACGTTCGACAACAAGATTGAGTTCAAGCGTGCCCTGCAAGAGCGGTTCAATCAGCTCGTATTGCCAGAGCTCGAAGCCCGCTATGGCATCACCGATAGCAGTGAGCTGAACGACAGCCTCAAGGAGTACTTGGTCGATGCGTACATGAACGAGACGCTGAACGCCATCGCTGCATACCCTGATGCGTTGGGTTGGTATGACTCCCGCATCACGGGTGCCATGTCGCTTATGTCTCTGCTCCATCCCGAGTTGGCGACGGACCCCGATGCTGCGTCGGCATTCAAGATTGGATTGGCTATTACCTCCAACGGTAACAAGGTCTATGACAACTTCGTCGAAGCCAACCGCCAGTACAAGTACTACAATGAGAACGGAAGGTTCGATGAGTCCCGCTCCATCGGAAACCAAGTGGGCGGAATCTTGTCCAACCTGAAGTTTGCTAACGAAGCCCTTGGCGTTATGTCTATGGCGGAGCTAACGCAGTTCCTCACCACCAAGCATAAGGTGGGTAGCCTCTCGTACCGTGACTCGGCAGGCAAGAAGAAGAACCTTATCTCTGGCTTCGGAGTCAACGAGGAGGTGTACGGCGCCGCTGTCTTCGGACCGAAGATTGGCAACGGGTTCTTTATGAACTTGTATGGAGTCTTCGACCAGCTTACCATGGACCGTTGGTTTATGCGACAGTACGGTCGCCTTACCGGTACGCTCCTCGACTTCGACCAGAAGAAGGTCGATACCGCCACCAAGCGTTTGGCTCGGGCACGCAAGGCTTTGCTTCAGCGTAACAGCGCCAAGGTGGAGGGTCTTATCGGAGCGTTCGAGAGCCTGAGCGATGCCGAGCTGGCACAGAAAGTGCAGAAAGCCAGCGTTGATATCAAGAAGCGGGCGGTACTAAAGTCTAGCCCAAAGTTGGATGAGTTCCGTAAGGCGTCCAACAATTTGGCCAAGCTCCTTGAGGCTGAGGTCGAAGCCCCCACGCCAGCAAAACGAAGGTTCATCAACGAGGTTTTCTCCGAGCTACAGAAGAAATTGAAGGACGAGAATGGTATCGACATTACCATCGCTGACCTTCAGGCCGTAAACTGGTATCCGGAGAAGGCCCTGTACCAAACGTTCAAGGCAGACCAGACACAGAAGAGCGCCAAGACCGAAACCAGCGACAACGAACAGCCCGACTACGAGAGTGCAGCACGCAAGCTCGTAGAGAAGCAGGGCGTAACCAAAGCACAAATCGATGGAAGACAAATTGAACGAGACGACACCGCTCGAGACGCTGACCAACAACGAGCGGCTGAGCTTCTTGAAGACGATGAAGCGACTAGCCAACTCCGAGACCGCATCCTCAGCATCCGAGAAGATGTCACAACCGATGACCTAAAGGCCGCCGAGCAGCGGGTCGATGTAGAGACCGAGGCCAAGGCCGCTGAGCAGAAGGCGGTAGAGAACCTCCGTGGCGTAGAGCAGAAGGCTAGTGAATTCGCTAACAACCGTATCAAAGAGCTGGGTAAGAACGGGATTCTTGCTCACTTCACCTCGTCCGAGTTTGAGCAATTCAAACCCGGGTTTGGAAGAGTGCAGTTCTTCGGTGAGGGTATCTACTTCACCAATGAAAAGGTTTATGCCGACCGATTCTCCGACGTAAATACCCGTGTTGCTTTTGTAGATGTAAGCAACATGACGCTTATGGGCATGGCCGACGGCAAGAGGAGGTTTGTAGACCCAAGTGACTACGACACTATCTCGAACATTGTCAACGAAATCGGGTCTGCGTCCGATGCGGAACTCTTTGCCGAGGTTGTGTCTGACAGGGGTGGAATCAAGACTGACTTATTCCGTGGATTTGAAACTGGGATTGAGACTAATCTCTATGATTTACAATACAGGCTCGTCGAGCTAGGTCTCGCTTTTGAAACGGCTAAAAGCAAGGTTGACCGCAACATAAATCCCGAAGCCAATGCTGGGCAGTTTGTTCGCCCGGTGTTTAATGCCATTGCTCCAGAGTATCAGGGAATACTGAATAGGGGCATAGGCTTTCAGGACGTTGTCATCTGGGACTTCGATGCCATCAATAAAAACATCGTAAGTGACGTAAGTTCAAAGATGGGGACCGAGGCAGCCGAGCAGCGGGTCGTAGACCCCGGCGTGGTGGATGTACTGGAGCGGTACGAGTTCAAGCCAAACAAGAGCCTCAAGAACGCTGAGCTGGCACCGGAGTTGAACCGCAACTTGCAGCGGTTTGGGTATGGCGTCAAGCAGTATGGCACACGGATGAATGACTTCCGTGTCATCTCTTTGGATACGGGCCGTGCCGTAGACCCCAACGATATTATCGCAGCGGGCGTAGAGGAGAGGGCAGCAAGGCTCGAAGAGGAGCGCCGCATGCTCGAGATGGAGCGACAGCGCGAGCTGGAGCAACGTATCATAGAAATCTACAACGCCGATGAGCGACCGTTTACGGGCAAGGACTTCGAGACCCGTGGCGTAGAGCAGAAGGTGGCGGCAAAAGCTATGGCTGAGCCGGGAACCATTGCTGACCTCGTAGCTCGGGGTCGGGAGCTTGGCCTCCGTGATGCAGCTATCCGCTCCGTCCTGCTCAAGAGGTTCGGGAAGGACAACGCCGATGCCATCAACACGGCCCTGACCGAGTACTTCGATATGTTCCGAGCTATACCTGAGGCGTTCGGAAACGTAGAAGGTGGTATCGAGGTAGGCCGACAGATTTACGACGACGTACGCCGGCAGCTCGATGAGTTCGCTCGCCCGAAGAAGCCGGAGCGCATGACCAAACGGGAGCGCACCGACCGCATCGAAGAGCTGCGAGCCAAGTTCCCGGAGCAGAAGAACCTATCCGATACCGAGCTTCTACGCAAGCACCCGCGTCAAGCTGTGGCTCCGTCCATCGCTGAGGTCCGTGCCGAGGCCCTCAACATGCTTCGCAACAACAGCTCGTTCAACGAGCAGACGACGGAGGTGCAGGAGCAACTGCTGGTGGCATTCGATAAGACGTTGCAGACGAAGGCCAACAAGCGTGTCAATACGCTCATGGCAGAAATACGCAACAACATCCGTCAGCGGAGGAAGGGAGAGTCCAGTGCCAAGGCTGTGCGCAATGAGTTGAGGAAGGTGATTAACGAGCTGTTGCCAGCAGGCAAATACACCAAGGCCGAAGCCAAGGCTATAGCAACGCTCGTAAGCAACGTCACTGAAAAAAATATGCTCGTTCAGATTCAGAAGGTAACGGACCTTTTGGAGAAGAAAGCCAAAGCGGACATCAAGGCGGAGCTACGAGACATCAAGAAGCTCGACAGCCGCATCCGTTCGGAGCGGAAGTACGCCGAGCGTGAGGCCCGTAAGGTCCAGAATAATCTACGGAAACTCATCAACGAGGTTATCCCCCGCGCCGACTACGGTAAGGCGGATATAGCCAAGCTAACGAGACTTGTAGCCAGCGTCAACGAAATCAACTACGACGAAAAGGCCGAGCAGGTACTGGAGGTTGTAGAGAAGAAGCGTGGTCAGATTCGCGACAGCCTCGTCAGGGACATCGCCAAGTTCGTTGCCAAGTCTGCCAAGACAAAGCGCACACCGTCAGGTAAGGTTCGCCCGCGAAGCCTCGATGCCCCCGGTCAAGCATACTTCCGTGAGGCCAACCGTATCCTTCGGGCTATCCTAAACAAGGACCAGAGCCTCATCATGGATATCGCAGCCAACCTCGCCAACAACCCCATGGTCGATGTGGCGACACAGAAGATGCTGAACGGGGAGAAGCTCACCATGCGTGAGCAGCAGCTCGTAGACCAGAAGTCTGCACTCGATATGTTCGCTGGCATACAGGACAAGAGCCTCGAAGAGGTAGAATCTATCCTCGAAGACTTGAAGGTGGACGTCGGGTTCTCCCGTGCCAATCTCAAGGCTACCCGCGCAGCACGAGCAGCACGGATGGCTGAGTTTAGGGAGGGAGCCAAGGCCGAGGTCCAAGACAACTGGGCTGGCTTCGCAACCAACGAGGACGGGTCAGCGAAGACGCGCAACCAACTGGAAGCCGATAAGACCCAGAAGAAAACCATCGGCGATGCGCTCAAAGAGAACGGGCTACGCGCCAAGTACGACGCTCTGGTCGAGTGGGCTAAGGAAGGCAAGCGCCTGACGCCAGCGGGCATAGCTAGGAATGCGGCTAACATCACTCACGTCGGAGCCCTGACGGGAATCATGGGAGAGTACTTCCGTGAGAACCTGTACAAGAGGCTCGGCAAAATGGAGGAGCGGCACCTGAAGGGCGTCTTCGAAACGAAAGACAAGCTCGATGAGATGGCCAGCACCATCGAAGGCATAGAGAACTATAAGGATATCACCGACCTCATCTTCACCAGCAACCCCGATGGCCTGATGGTGAACACCAAAGCTACGGGGCGGCGCAAGCTATCTACCGATGAGATGATGCGCATCTATGCGCTCAGTAAGAACCCCGTGCAGCGAGCTAAGCTCGAAGCCATGGGATTCACAGACGAGGTGATGAACGAGATTGTAGACGCCGTAGACAACAGACTCCTTGAGTTCGTTGATAAGACGGTAGACTACCTCGCCAACGATTACTACGAGGGCATCAACGATGTGTACAGCAAGGTCAACGACATCAACCTTGGTTACATCGAGAACTACTTCCCGACACGGACGCAGGTCAAGGGAGACCTGTCCGTCAAGAGCAAGGAAGAGACGCTGAGCTCCACCTTCTTCGGTCCCAATGCACAAGTGGCTACGGCACTCAAGGAACGTACCGACCAGAAGGGAGAAATCCTGATGAGCCAAGACCTTGGGTTCCACGGCGAGCTCGGCAACCACTTCAATACCATGGAGCGGTTCAAGGCTTACGCCGAGGGGGTGCAGGAGATGAATGCCATCCTGAGTAGCGACTATACCGTAGCTCTATCGGGTAGGCTCAGGGCCGACGCGATGCTGAATATGCTCATCGCCCATGGCGTGACGCCCGATATGTTTATGTCGGATATGTCGTTCAAAAGCGTAGACGCCCTCATTTCCAATTACACGGGTGCGTCATTGGCTTTCAAGCTGATGCAAATCCCCAAGCAGGCAACGTCGTTTATCGGTGGGTTCCAACAGTACCGGTTCGGGGATAAGCCCAACCCAGTGACGGACCTCATCATGTTCTTCTTCGACTACGCCGTTCTGTTACCACAGATAATGCTCGAGGGGGTCACCCTCGGGAAGTACAAGGGACCTATCGCGTCTATCGCTAAGGACTCCGCTACGTTCCGTGCCCGTCTGGAGTCCAACTTCAGTGGTGACGTATACGGACTGACAGCCGGTGTCTCGGGTCGCCCACGCAAGGTGAGCGCGAAAGACTATAAGCTGCATAGAAAGGCCGCTACCGCGTTGCGCAAAGGCAGCGGTACGGCTACTGCGTTTGGAGATATCATGGGTGTGCTCGGGTACCTGCCTGCATACAACCGCAACAGGATGCGTGGCATGTCGCAAGAGGAAGCTGTCGACCTGCTCAACGAGTACAACGAGACGCAGCAGTCGCGCCGACCCGGTGAGCGTACCCCGCTTCAAATCCGTCAGAACGGATTGACCCGTGCGTTCATGGCGTTTACCAGCTCGCAGATTCTATACCTCAACAACACCCTCCGCCACGCAAACAACATCAACAAGGCGATACGAAAGGGAGAGAAAGTAAAGGCCGTAGATTCTCGTGGCCTCATCTTCAACGCGTTCATGTCATCGGTGCTGTTCACGCTGGCATCGAACATCTTCGTGCTCCTGTTTGGTAACGACGAAGAAAAGGAAAGGGCGTTCTACGATACGCTGGCATCGCCCATCAAAAACTTATTCTCTATTCCAATATGGGGCGCGGCGCTGGAAGAGTTCTACAACCTGTACGTGGGCAACAAGTACCCAACCGATGTAGCTATCAACCCACTCGGGAAAGTGGTGCGGGAGGTGAAGAAGGTGGCTACTGGAGGGGAGGTTTCGACGGCGATAAAAGAGGTGGGTGAGCTGGCGCTAGGTACCAACTTCGACCCCGGGCTTTCCCTCATCAATATCGCGGCAGGAGAACCGATTGAGCCAGAGCTCTACAACTTGATTGGAGTACCGAAGTCGCAGAGGCCAGAGGATTAAATAACCCAATGCATATCGACGGCGCGGACCTCGCACTCGTCGTTGATGCAGCGCCAAGAGACCTTGAGGCCGGGGCCACTCTCTTCATCAGAGTCGTGGTCCCCGGTCCACATTAAGTTCTTTCGGCACTCTGGGCACTTCATAGTCCGTTGTATACCCTCTTGATTCTGGTGAGTGCATCGTCCTCGGAGCCGCGCTTGGTGCGCATACGAACCACGTCTAAGATGGGCTGTATCCTGCGGTCATAGCGCATCTGGTCCTTGATGTCCAGCAGTTCTCCCTTGACCTGTTCTAGCTCCGAGCGTATTTCCATATACTTCTTGCGAAGTTCGGGAGAAGAGTAGTAATAGACAGGGTCTTTGCCAGAGTAATCCTCACGGGCCATGACCATGTTCTTACGGAAGCTCTTGTCCGTCTCAAACAAAGCCTCGCCACGGTTTAAGTAGTGGATGATAGTGCTGTGGTCGCGACCAAGGATGCGGCCCACCTCGCTAGGCCCTAAGCCCTGCTCATTGATGAGCATACTGAAACAGATGCGAGCGTCGACGACACTCCTCTTGCGGTTGCGGGCGAAGACATCGCCGTTGAAAATGATGAAGCAGATATCGGCAAGGCGACGCACCTGCTCAGGGTGATGGGGAATAATCATTGCATTAAAATTGTTTTGTCATTCATATGGTCGAGGTAGGTATCGACGTCGATGACAGAAAAGTCGAGGAGGATAATCATATAGTCCTCAACCTTATAGTATTCTATTTGGTAAAACATCTCACCGCCAAGGCGGCCTGCCGCCAGCTGTGTATTCTCTTCGTCGGAGGTGAAGGACTCGTAGGAGGAATTGACCTGACGTATGACGCGCACGCGGTCCATGGATGGCAACGCCATGATGGCATCGACAAAGTTCTCGTCCAGTTCGTATGACGCTTCAGCCTCGATAAACTTCTGTGAGTACTCCATGGTTCTTTAACTCTTTAAGGCGGAACTCTTGCAGCTTAGACAGCTTTCCCTCGGGGCGCTTGACCTCAGAGAAGAGGACGCCGCACTCCGGTGGTATAGCGACGAGGTCAGGGATGCCGTTCTTATTGGTCTTGATAAGCTTGATGACATAGTATCCCTGCTCCTCAAGTTCCTTGATTCTGCGTGTCTGAATCTGCTGCTCCGTCATCTTACCTACAAGGTAAGAACGTCGGCACGAAAGTGGCTAAGCGTGTAGTCCTTCTTACTCGACACAGACTTGTAGATTTTTGTCTCGATACCACGCTCGGAGAAGACCCAGTATATATTACTCTCCGTGCGCTCCTTGGTCGTCATCCTATCCCGCGACTGCCAGTAGCTGGTAGCAGAGAAGTCGATGTTGTAGTAGACAAGGGCCGTAGCTTGGCGTAGGCTGATGCCCTCGCGCCCGCTGACAATCTGTAGGGCTATGCTCTTATCGCCCTCGTAGAAATCGTCAAGCTCGGTAGTAAGCTGGTCGCCATACACGTCTTGCAAAGCCTTGAGCTCAGCCTTGAACTTGTAGAAGATGGCAATCTTTTCTTCCTTGAATTTGTCGTAGATAAACTGAGCCTTACTGTGGTCGAAGACCATGGCATTGCCGCTCTCAAACTTCACCGTACCGGAGTACATCTGATGGAGCTTCTGCATGAGCTTGACAGGGGTGTCGGCGAGGACCACCTCCTCCTTGCCATCGATGACGCGGTGCTTGCGTAGCTCACTGCACATGGCATAGGTGCGTGGCTCCATGGGTACGCGCAGGATGTGCTCGTTGAGTTGGCTCTTGAACCCCGCTTCCTTTTGGCTGAAGCTGATGGTGTACGGCTTCATGGCTTCGAGGATAGACGGCAATCCCTTGTCGTAGAAGTTCATCTTGAGGGAGTTGATGATGCGCTCACGCACGTCGACGTAGTCGTCGCCAAAGCGGTAGAAGTTTTTGTACCGACGGAACGGGTTGGACGTGATGCCATACACCTGATGGTACATCTGGCTGTACGACTCCGGAGTAGGCGTACCCGACATAAGGATGACGTACCTGCCACGAACCATAGCCCGAACATCTTTCGCCCTCTTGCTTGGCTTAGGGAAAGCACCGAGGGTATGGGCTTCGTCGATGATGATGAGGTCCCAATCAATCTTAGGCAGCTTATGCATGCTCTCGTAGTTGATGATGAACAGCTCATACGAGGGGCATAGCTTCATGCTATCTTCCTTGATGCTACCCATGGCCTTCTTCTTGGTGAGGAAAAGGACCTTCTCCATTCCCATCTCCTCGGCAATAGACAGGGCCGTCAGGGTCTTGCCTGTACGCACCTCCATAGCGAGGTATACGAACTTGTTGATGCCAAGAATCTGTTTGGCCTTGGCTACGATGCTCTTCTGATAGTTCCTTAGTTCCATTTGATTTCGCTTTGCTCTTCTCCCTCGTGCTTGTTTCTGATGCGGAGCCAGCGCCCCTCTCTATCGCGGCCCTCCTCGGGGGCTATGCCATACTCGAATAGGCAGTACGCCACGAGCCACTTGTAGAACTTCGTCCTCGAGATACTCTGCTTGGCATTGGGCGCGTAGTCAGGGTACTCTTGGATGAAGTCTATGTACACATCCTTCTTGTATAGCTTGATGTACGGCTCGAGGGTCTTGTTGCTCTCGCCACCGACGAAGCCGCACCACTCGATGAAGTCGTGGCTCGTCTCAGCACTGAGTTGCCTGATGCCAAGGTTGATGAACTGACTCTCGACGAGGCCCGTATTTAGGTATCCACTCAAGCACTGCACCATATACCTATCGAAGGCGGCCCAATCGTCCTCGTCCCAGTCGGCGAAGAAGTGCTTCTTGAATTCCATCAGCGGGGTGCGCGTCTTATTGTAGTACTGGTGTAGCTCGAGCTCCCACTTGCGGCGGGCGAAGCTATTGCCTGCACCCTTGATGGCGTAGTTGGTGGTGATACCAATCTTAGGGGACCGCTCGAAAGGAATCTTGATGGCGTCCTTGTTCTTCTTCTCCAACGTCAAACCCTCTGTGACTACGCTGAATAGACGCTCGAAGTCGAAGTTCTTCTTTACATCATCGAAGCAAAGTAGCTGAGTGTCAGCACTTACGAGTTGGTATGGGAAGCTACGCTCGAAAGCAAACGCCTTGCCGTCTATGACCACGAGCTTCTTCATCTGACTCAAGGCATTCATAAACAATCCCTTGCCCGTACCTCCCTCGGGGTTGTCGCTGATGACCTCGTCGTTGAGGATGACGGCGGGGCAGTAGCTGAGGTTCTTGTACCCGTGCATCATGTACCCGATGGTACTCTCCATGGTCAGCCTACGGCTGTCGTCATTGGCGCAGATGTTGCCGATGAATGCTTTGAAGTCAGAGTCGGAAGTTTCCCTATCGTCGAAGGTCCTGTCTATGATGTGGTCCTTCCATACGTACCCACCGAGGTCGATGTAGTCGATGGTATCGACGCCGTCAGGGGTGATGCGCACCGCGCAGTTCCGGTAGTATAGGTACGCGGTCTTGGCCGTGTCCTCCATGAAGTACACATCGATGGTACTGAGTAGGGTAAGGAACTCCTCACGGAAGTAACGCACGGCATCGGCGAAGAAGTTGTATACGCTCTTGTCCTCGAGGTCGAGGAGGTATCCGAGGATGAAATCTTTTATCTCCTTCTCACTCGTGTGGTCGATGAGGTTGTTGGTGACCTTGACGAAGACGTAGTTCTTGCTACCCTCGGGAGCGTACTTGTAGAACCCGTTGTCTTCGAGGAACGTCTTGAAGTCGAGGGGTACAATCTTGATGACTCCCTTCTCAGACTTGGACCAGAACGTCTGCTCCTCGTTCTCTTTCTCTACGCGGTCGAGCACAGCCTCCACTACATCGCTCTCAACTGTGCCCTTTAGTTGGGAGCGGACTTCTTTTTTTGATACACCACGCTTGAGCTGGCCCTTGATGTGGTTGATGCGGTCGCTGTCCTCGTAGTACTTGGTCCCGTGGTTGGCGGTGTTGCTGTACGCGGAGTCGAGGGTTCGGTCTATCTCTGATGACTTGAAGTCGGACTGCTCGAACTGCCGCAGGACGTGGGAGGCAAGGCTCTTGTTGATGCCGAAGTCATTGAAGGCCATAGCCAACTTGTATACGTTGGCGTTGCGCTCGCCGTCTACCAAGCCGTACTTCTTGGTCCACCACTTGACAAGGATATCGACGACCTTATTGTCATCGGTGATGGGGATGGTGGGAACCTCACGCTTGACATCCACCTCTACATAGTCTCGTTCAACGACACCTGCCCAAAGCTCGCTGTCTTCGTTGATGAAGATGAGCGGGTCGTAAGACTCGTAGCACACACGGCTGATGTTCTTGCACGTGGTATCGAAATGCTCAGAGTTAAAGTGTTTCTCTAACGCATTGAAGTAATTGGTATGATTGTCAGTGTCTTGAGGGATACGAACGAGGGCCTTGAGGCCATTGCCTGACGGCGAGGTGAAGACGGAGTAGACGTAGCGGTCCTTGGATAGGCGGTCCCGCTCGGCCTTCATCTCCTTCTTGGTTCCGTAGCCATCGAAGTCAAGGCATATGAATCCGCTGTGCTCCTGTATGGATGCATCGGAACGCTTGTTGAATAGGCCAGAGAAACACACCGCAGGTAGCTCCTTCTTGAGCTCGTTGCGGTTGGCTTTGTCGGTCTCCTTTCTGATGCGCAAGACCAAGTCTTTGGACGAACCATCCTTGATTCTATCAAGCACACACTTGACCGAACGATGGAAGGGAGTGTCCGTTTCCCTGATATTCCGGAAGATTGTGACGATTTGTGACATAACTGTGACGATTTAGACGTCGATATTTTAGGGTTAGTTTATTGATACTCAGTACGTGTGACGCAAATGTCGATTTTCTCTCACATATACGTAGGAGGAAGAGAAAGATAGAGTATTCTCTCTCTCTCTATAGGGAAGAAAAAAAACGACACAGCGTCACGGGAAAAAAAGAGGGGGCCGTTGCCCCCTCCCTTCCGTTTAGTCTAAACCAATGACGTTTAGAACGGAGCCTCTTCCTTCGGCTCCCATGTGTCAAGCTCGAAGTAGTAGCGTCCGTCTTGGCTCTCCTTCATCTCGAAGTTTATCCATCCCGAAGGCTTGGCGTTCTCTTTGAGGAAGGCGACGAACTCGTCGACCTTGATGCCAACCTTGGCCTTGATGAAGTCCGGTGCCTCTGCCTTAGGGGCTGTCCAATTCATGGCGGGTGCGTAGACCCTGTCTTTGTTATCACTCATAGTGTCTCTTGTATATAAAAGGTTTCGATGTTGTGTGTGGCTTCGGCTCCGAAGAACCTGTCGTGGACCTCAAGGGCCCGTTCAACTTTATCCTTGCCACGTCGGATGAAGTCTTCACTTGGCTCGTACATACCCATCATACCCGTCTTCTTGTCGATGGCGAAGAACACCAGCGGTACGCCGAATAGGCTTTGGTAGATGTAGCACTGACTGTCGTAGCCATACTTGCGTGCCGACCACTTGAAGTCGTCGATGTTGCCTGTCGTCTTTAGGTCGATGATGCGGTCAGTGCAGAGGATGTCTGCCTTGGCCTTGAACTGCCGACCCATGATGTCACCCACGATGGGTTCCTCATACTTGTTGCCTTCGTCACGGATGGCATCGAAGAAGTCGAGGTTGCTCATCATCTTCTCCACCAAGGCTTGGATGTCGGCCATCTCCTTGCACAAGAGCATGAACTCTAAGCCGCGCTCGGCACACGCCTCCTTGTACACCTTGCTGTTGCGTGACGCCGTGTCTACACAGTTGGTGTCGGCAGCCTTCTCCGGCTCAAGGATGAGCTGATGGAAGAGGCGGCCCTTGGCAAAGGCAGGGTTGTCAGGAGTGGGTACACCAAACATGGAAGGGTTGTCAAGCAAGACCTTGATGTCCGAGTTGGACATGAACTGCCGACCGACCTTGCCATAGTACTTGGCATCGTCACGTAACTGCTCGATGATGTCGCTCATACGTTCTCCTTCAGGGCTTTCTTCACGTCAGCACTGACAGTGTACTTGGTGCGCAACTGCTTGACCAAAGTCTCGAAGTCTTTGTCCTTGTTGGCCACCACATACTTGAGAACCTTAGACCAATTGTCGTCGTCAACTTCAAGCTTGAGTCGCTTGACCTCCTTAGGGGCCTCTTCCTTGGCCTCGGAGGGTTGGGCGGGTACATCCTCACCTGTCCACAGAGAAAGTCCAAGGCCGTGCATCGCAATGGCCTTCACGGTGGCGCGTTGGATGGTCTTGTTGACCTCGAAGCTGTCAATCTTATCGATGGTGATGGACTTGTTGCGGTGGTCCATAACCGGAAGCATATCGATATGCTCCATGTCGTTGACCACAACGCCCACCTTGACATACGCTGTCTTGCCATCGGTGAAGTAGTTGAGTCCCGTCTCTGGACACTCGTAGATTTTACGCTGTGCCTGAGGGTAATGCTTCTTGAGTAGGTTCCAAGCGTGAGCCCAAGACAGGTAGTCGGCACGGCCCTTCTTCTCTACGAGAGGACGGACGTCGATGGCCGCAAGGTTGTTGTAAACTGAATCCATTTTCATTTCAATTTGTTGATGAGGGTGATGTAGTCGGGGTCGTTGTTCATGTGGTTCTCTACTTTCTTTAATCCGTGACCAATGGATGGGAGGTCGATGTTGTACCCGCTCTCACCCATGTAGTGTTTGATGTATGTGCTGGTCATGGGTCGCTGATGGCACAGGTAGTACAGCACGTGACGCGCGTCAGATAAGTGCCTCGACTTGTCCTTGGTGAATAGTTGGTCTCGAGTCAGACCGAAGTGGCTCGTCACTTTGTCGACGTAGCCCTCGAAGATATCCTTCTTCATGTTATTGGTTTGTTTGATGGAAAAAACTATGGTGTTGTACGTTTCATTCAGCTTGAGGTACACCCTGTCAGGGGCGTACCTCTCGCCGTATCCGTCACGCAACTCCTTGATGAGGTCGCGCAAGGACAGTAAGTCATCCTCGTGTTCCGGGAACTCTGTTGTGTTCTTCAAGGCGGATGGGGTTGTCGAAATCCTGAAGGTCATAAACGGTACTCTCCGTGCCTTCCTCCTGCGCGTTGTCCAACGCAGAGATGATGCTGTATGAGTGACGTATGATGGCCATGGTGACGATGGTTCCAGTGCGGATAATCATCACCCCGTAATCGCATGGGTCGTGACCACGCTCATGGGACATATCCGAAGCTCTCCTCATGATGCGTAGCCACGTCTCATAGGCGTCGGAGTTGAAGCAGTGAGCGGTATTGGTCTGTGCCTCCATAGGTTCCGATACACCATGGATGTATCCCGATGAGACAGGGTTGCTGAATACGCCACAGGTGGTGACGCTGTGACCAAAGGCTATGGCATAGCCAATGGACTCAGCAAAAGGACGGGTGTGAGTGGTGCTTCTCATGAGTTGAGAATCTCTTCGACCTGCTCGTCGGTCATGTTGTGCTCGTCGAAGCCTATGCATTCCTTGATGACGTCCGAGTCGGCAGTGGCTTCGCCGCTGTAGCTGAAGCCGCTACCCTCAACCTCGACGTGTACCTCAACGCCGTTCGACCACCGGTCCTCGGCGACGGTCATGTTCTCCTCGTGGGCTGTAGCACCGAGGTCGTATGCCTGACGCAACATCTTGGCGAGCTTCTCTTTGGTGTACTGCGGCTCAGGCTTGAGCAACGGGCCGTCGATGGCAAGGTTTGCCTTCATGTCCATGAGATTGGAACGCGCTCCGTCGATGAGGAAGTTGAGCTGTTCGAGCAATGTGTCACGACTGGGGGTGTCGTTCGACGACACTTGGGGGGTAGTTACTTCGTTCATTTTACTTGGTTTGTTTTGTAGTTGTACGTTCCCATTGTGTGCGGGTAGGGAAACCCGTTCTGTATTTTAATGTAGATGGCTACCTCTGAGCCGTCAGGTACGTCAAGACCTAATGTGAACTTGATTCCGTGTCTGAGTAGCGAGTACTCCTTCACAGGGACGAGGTTGTTTTCCCTGAGCAGTTGGTTGAGAGCCGATTTGCTTTTGGCTCGCGCATATACTTTCATTGTAGTTGTGAATCATACCGCAATATACGAATGTTATTTGATACTTGCAAGTTATTTGCTATGAATCTTTTGCTCAACCATAATGTTTTCGAATGGCGACAGGTCAGTGCCGCTCATCACACGCGCAGAGTAAGAACCCAAAGGACTGAACCACGTGTGTATGACTTGCCTCACTCCGGCAGGGGTAATCCCTACCAATTGTCTGTTGTGTTTCATGTCAGGGGGGTGTGGAAGTTCTCACTGCCGATGGTGTAGCCACGGGTGGTGTCGTGAAGGAGAAGAACATCGGGTGTGATTTCTTTCTTCGTGAGGTAGAGGCTCGCTTGCTCAAGGACGTCGCCCAAGGCGTAGTCGTAGCCGAGGAATACCCTCGTACCATGTCTCATATCCTTGACGCGCACCCGCGCACCCTTGGTGTTGGTAGGTCCGTAGAACTCTACATGGAAGGCTCTGTGTCTTGTCATCTGTTGTCGTGTTTCTCATCAGGGTCTCGGTCCATGCACTCGCATGGTCGGGTCGTAGCATAGGGGTCGGCGTAGTGGGTCGAGTAAACGAACCCCTCGCCGTCGCAGTGGGGGCAGTCCTCCTCCTCAGCCATCTGTCTGAACGAACCGAAGCCCTTGAGGCGTTCGACCATGTTGTCAATCTTGTCTTGTTTCATTCGTTTATCTCTTTGATGATGTAGATGCGGCGGTACTCCTCGCCATCGTTGAAGTCCTCGACGTTGCGGTACTCCGTACCCATGTCGTTGTTGAAGTCCTCGAGGTAGTAGTCAAGGCTCTTGAAGGCGAAGCCCTCGTCTCGTGGGTCGTCAGTCTCGACGACGAAATAAAATGGTGTCATGAGTATTTGAATGCGATGGTGGCTCTAATATGCTGTGCGATGGCCTCAACTAAGCCATCATTGTCCTCGAACGTAGATACCAAGATGTTTTCGAGGTCTTCACGGTTGTAGGGTTCGGGTATGCCCATGTCCTGCATCTCTGCGGCTACGTCAGAGACGCGCCACTTGACTTCAGGGCCTGTGTATACCCCGTCTTCGTTTATTGGTTTCTGTGTCATAGCTTTCCTTTTTCAATGAGGTGGTTGGTGTCGGTGCCTTCGTGATTGATGGGGTAGATGGCGAACTGCCACTCCTTGTCATGGAAGATGTTGATGTCCAAGGCGCATCCGTGGCCGAACCACAGGTCGTCCTCGCCATTGCTCATATAGGTGATGAGATTCTGAGGGATAGTGATTTCTCCGAACAGCTTGCTTGGGATGATGGTGGCCCCACCATGCAGGGCGGCCATGGCATTGACCTCAATGTTGTTGACGAGTTCCAAGTGGAAGCCCTCATATTTATCTTGTACGGAACGGATGTCGCGAAGGATGCAGATGATGTGGTCTCTCATAGCTCTTGGTTTTCGGTTGTGTCGTCAGGTCCGCAGAAGATTTCGTGGTCCAGCATCTCAGGGTGAGTGTTGTCCATCCTGTTGAGCCGCTCCTGCAAAGCGTTGCGCAAATCCTCGTAGGTCAGGTCGCTCGCGTCATGCTTGTCATGCTCAGCCTCGAAGGCGAGGGTGAATACGGAGTTGTACTTCTTCATAGCTCTTGGATTGATTTGAACATGGCGCGGTTGTCCTCCTTGTTGAGGTCGAGTGAGTGGATGTACTCGCGGGCATCGTTCCAATCGCCGAACACCTCGCCGTTGACGTGGTACCTGAACACCTTGTACTCGTTGGGCTGTCCGTCATTGTCGTACACCTCCGTCACGTCGATGCAGAACTCGTTGCAGAGGATGTCCATCACCACCGTAGGCAGTGAGCCGACACCATCGTAGTCGACAAGCTTGCCGTCCTCAATCTCAAGGGAACCCTCGGCGTAGTACTTCTCGCCGTGCCACTTGGTGTCGTGGAACTCGAACCACGCATGGCCCGAAGCGTTGATGCCAACGTGAACTACGACCTCGACGTTCTCGTCGCGGTGTATATCCTGTCCCGTACTGAGTACGGTGTGACCAAGGGTAGGATAGATGACCTTGGCGTTGATGAGTTTGTCTTTCATTTTCATTGTATTAGGTGTCGTTCGACGACACTTGGTTCATTTGTCGATTGTCCATACTTCGTGGCAAGCGTAGCCATACTTCTTGACCCAACGTGCGGCCTGTTCAACGTAACGCTTGGGAACCTTCTTGTCGGAGTATCCTCCGAGGAAGAATCCGTCATGCTCGAAGGTGCCATCAGGGGCAATGTGGCAGTCTTCCCAATCACCATTGCGGTCGTATCGAATCAAACGAACGCTTATGTCTGGGTCAGGCATTGCCTCGGCAATCTGCTGTGGCGTTGCTTGGAACTCGAAGTGGTCGTCGTCGACCACATGGTAGAGTCCCCAATCGTAGATGAGTTTGTCTGTCATGTCTTATTGTATTGATAGCGCAATGTACAACGAATGTTTTAGTTATACAAGCTTTCTTACATATTTATTTTACACACAAGCACATGGAAGTGGATGATTGCCCGCTGTGGAAGGAGACGTACTTATGTGCGAGGTGTGAGATTTCGATGTCGTGGATTTCGAAGCGCGTGTCATCGACGTCTGTGTAGATGTACACCCTGTCGTTATCGTATCCTGCGAGTTCCGCTCGAGTCATCCCGCAAAGGACATCATTGATGTAGGCTACAGCCTTTTCGTACTTGCTCATGTTGTGTTGTATGGTTAGAGACACAGGAGGAATCGAACCTCCACCCCTTGCAATGGGTCACCATGTGTGTCTTCGTGCGCCGTGATATCTACGACGACTTCTCCTGTTGTCATTTTGTTGGATGAGCATTCCATTCGACACCCCCGGTATTGGGTGAGGAGGGTGGAGGCATAACCCCCCACCAAATCGCCTCGCGGTGTCTGTCATGGCTCGCTCAACGAGCCGTGTATTTTTTCATCGTGCGAAGACTTTGATGGTGACGCAGTTGTTGTACTTGCCCGTGACCTCACACCGAGTGAAGTCCTCCTCAATGAAGCCCTGCTCGTTCTCGTCAGGAGTGAACACGCAGTTGGGATACTGGGCCACGAACTCATCAAGCTGATGCTCGTCCTCAGACTCAATGCCCGACACGTCACCGTTGATGAGAGCAGACACCAAGTGGTAGCCCACATCGCAGTAGTCGTTGGGGGACCGCTCAATCTTCGAGCCGTCAGTCAGTCGCCACGTTCGAGGAAAGCCCTCGTCAACAACCTCTGCGATGCGTACACATCTTAGGTCGTCAGACCATTGGCGCACACCAAGGTCGAAGGCTTCTTCTTTGGTGTCCACGTCAGCAATCAGCGTGGTCTCGGCTCGCTCAACGAGCTGGGGGTAGGAGGTGATGTGTACCTTCATTTGTTCAGGGATTTTGCGATGTTCACAATGGCATAGTACTGCCGTACGTTTAGGTGTTCGCCCAACCTGTCAAGGTCGCGGTGTAGGTGACGGATAAGACTGCTCAGGTTGTGAGAGTCGCGGCGCAACAAGTGCAGGTCCTCCTTGCTGATGTATGTGAAGTCACTGCCAAGGGTCTTCTCAACCTTGGTCTCCTTGCGGTCGTGGACCTCCCCGCACCGGGGGTATTGATGTGGTTTGTTCATTTGTTCAGGACGATTTGAGCGGCGAGAAAAAGAGGTGAGTCAGGGCCGAGTTGACCGATGTGCCAACAACCCTCGTGGCTGTCCTTTAACTCGGTGTCGTTCAACGACACCTCACGGACACGAATGTGCGTGGTGTCCAACTTGTGCCACCGCGATACCTCTTGGCGGCGAACGATAGGTGAAGCGTGACCCTGCAAGGGGCCGTACTCGGTGACCAACACTGCGGTCAGGTCAGTATGCCCGGAAGCGGTAGGGGCAATGAGGGGAATGGTCTGCGTCTCAATCATAGTGCAATGTACGTTGAATGTTTTGTTCTCACAAGTTTTTTGATAGTTAATTCCTTCGGTCAGCTTCAGTCTCGGAGTAGGCCAACAGGATGATGGCAGGGAACAAGGTGAACAGAAGCACCTCGG
>OBPB01000137.1_pt1 | contig 17976 bp, 5 predicted proteins | sample 1534631 | NCBI WGS metagenome assembly OBPB01 (sample SAMEA3275471, study PRJEB22092) | marine metagenome | biome: Marine environment; feature: Belgian marine environment, sample taken at 3 meters depth; material: Sterile flask | collected 2014-06-24T18:06:27+00 | depth 3 m
CCAGAATACAAGACTCAGATGTCAACAGCTCTGCCCCCAACACCGGTTGCAACACTTCCTCACTAGGTAGCCAAGAGGGGGCATCACATGCATGCACCCCTTTCAACTCCCTCACTGAAAATCCCACTGCTCTCGGTCCCGAATCTTGCACCACTGCACAGTCCACTGTCACCACTTCTGATGCCACCCAAATAGAAGGAAAACCAGGTGACATCAAACATGGTTTTACCTATTCTAAGATAGGAGCTTTCGTAGAAGGGTATGAGTTTGATTGGAGGAGGTGGAGACAACCTCCAGGTACACTCCCTCAGATAGATCCATGTCAATTATGGGCGGTTTCAGTTTCTGCAAAAGCAATAGAACAAGCAGGTTATGGAGATGATGGAAAGCAATTCCCTCGAGAAAGAGCAGGTGTTGTTTTCGCAAACGCTCTTGGCGGTGAAAACAGAAATCTGTCAAACATCCGCGTTTGGTCGAATCACACGGCTGAACTCGCTAAGCAACATGGTATGCCAGCATCTGCAAAAGAATCGTTCATGGAAGATGTAAATGAACAATCTCCCAAAGTTGATGAAGATACAATGCCAGGTGAACTTGCAAACGTTGTATCTGGAAGAGTTGCTAATCTTCTCGATCTTCAAGGACCAAATCACGCAATGGATGCTGCTTGTGCATCTTCCATGGCTGCTGTCATGGATGCGTGTCGATTATTGCAAACACGGCAAGCCGATGTTATGCTCGCCGGTGCAACAGATCGCACAATGGATCCTGCAACCTATGCCAAATTCAGTGCAATTGGCGCACTTTCACCAACACACTCTACGCCCTTTGATGCTCGTGCGAATGGATTCGTAATGGGAGAAGGTGCTGGAGTCATGGTCCTCAAGCGTTTGTCAGATGCTATTTCTGATGATGACGTCATTCACGCAGTCATTCGCGGCGTTGGTGGTTCATCAGATGGTCGGGGCAAAGGAATCACTGCCCCAAGTCAACGAGGTCAAATTCAAGCCATAGCCCGTGCTTACAACCAAGCTGGCTATCCGGCCTCTTCCGTTGAATTAGTGGAAGCACATGGTACATCGACAAAGGTTGGCGATGCAACTGAACTTTCGACACTCACACGGTTGTGGACAGATGCTGATTCAGGAGATAATGTGGCAGTAGGTTCCATCAAATCCCAGATTGGGCATCTCAAAGCAGCTGCTGGGATTGCAGGTATCATCAAGTCAGTTATGGCTCTACATCATCGCACAATACCTCCTTCAGCAGGGTTTGAAACCCCTAATCCTACTGTTGATTGGCCAAACATTCCTTTCTTTGTCCCAACCCAAGCAAGAGAATGGCCAGTTCCAAGCAATCACCCACGTAGAGCGGGTGTTTCCGCATTCGGTTTCGGAGGTACAAACTTCCATATCGCCCTAGAAGGATACGATCCATCATACCATCAAGAGATGGCAGAGGATTGGGAAGATCGTTGGCATTCATATGCTCGTCCATCATCTGTTTCAGCACCATCAATCCTTGATGCAAGGGCAAAACCCACCTTGACGCATGAAGCAATGAAAGCCATCGAGGGAGGTGTCCTTCTGCTTTCAGGAAATTCTATCGAAGAACTCACTGCATCTCTTTCTACAGTTCACTTTGAGGGGGCTCTCTTCGATTCAGACCCAAGAGGTCTCCGTCTTTCAATGGCCTTACAAGATGCGAGTTCAAACTTCCAAGCAGATGCTCCATGCCGTATGGCACTTGTTGCAACCTCTTGGGCTGAATTTGAGAAGAGAAAGACACTCGCATCAAGTTCACTTTCTGACAAAGGCAAGTGGGGCTTCTTACAAGCTCAAGGAATTCTCGTCAGTGATGAGGCAAGTCTTCCGGATGGAGTGAAAGTCGCTCACATGTATCCTGGTCAAGGCTCACAGTATGTTGGGATGACAACTGACCTCTTCCATCGATATGGTCCAGTACAGAACGTCTGGCAAGCCTCAGATTCAACAATGGTCGAGGTACTCGATGGGGAAACGTTGTCATCATTCGTCCTAAGAGATGGACTTGAAAAGGAAGAACGAATTGCTGCTGAGCATAAACTCAAGCAAACTGAATACACACAACCAGCAATGCTAACTGCAGATTTAGCCATTGAACACGCTCTAAATGCGTACGGGCATCATCCAGATATGGTTGCTGGCCATTCCTTGGGAGAGTATGCTGCTCTGATGGCGTCTGGAATCCTCAACATGGATGGGGCTCTACGCGCAGCGGCTGCCCGTGGCACAGAAATGGGATCTGTTGAAATCGATGACAAAGGATTGATGGCAAGCGTCACAGCTCCATACGAAGATGTGGAACGAATTCTTTCATCGTGTGATGGTTATGTCATTGCAGCAAACAAAAATTCTCCAAAGATGACTGTCATTGCAGGTGCTACTGATGCGGTTCAAAATGTGATGAAGGCCTTCGAAGAAGAAGGATTCAATTGCGTCCCATTAGCAACCAGTCACGCTTTCCACTCAAGTATTGTCGCTCCAGCGAATGAACCACTTCGTAGGTTCTTATCTTCGCTTGAAATCAATTGGCCGAACATCCCAATCACTGCAAATGTAGATGGTATGTTTTACCCAACTGAAGGCCCTGATGCTAAGGAAGGTATCTTGGCAAAACTCGCTCCACAAATGGCTTCTTCTGTTGAATGGACAAGTCAAATCCAAACTATGTACGCTGCTGGTGCTCGAATCTTTGTTGAAGTTGGGCCAAAGAGAGCATTGACAATGTTTGCATCTCAAATTCTTGAAGATCAACCACACCTTGCCATCATGACGAATCACCCTAAGCAAGGAGGCATTGCATCTTTCCTTACTGCATTAGGCGCTCTGGCTGTTGCAGGCCGTCCTCCTAAGGCCATCGAGGCAGATTCAGATGTCTTCTCACAGGCATTCAGAGCAGGGCCTATCGAAGCACACGCTGCTATGGAACTCCCAGTTCGTTCCAGCCAAGAAGACCTTCGAGTCCGAGCACGTCCTCTTCCATCGAAAGGCAGTGCGGTACAGCCTGTATCTGCTCCAGTTTCAACTACAGTACAAGTTGTCAAAGAAACAACAGTTGCAGATTACATCGGTGATCGGATTGCAGCACATTGCGGTTACCCTGCTATGTTTTGTCAAGGAATGGTCAACCTCCGTTCTGGACTTGGTTTATCCGATTCTTCTGTTCAAAGTATTATTGCAGGGATACGTAATGAAGCCGAAACAGATTCTGAAGTTGATGTTTCAAGTGCTGAAACAGTTGCAGATTTGGAACGTTGGGTTCGAGAAACACCACAAGGCTGGGCTCCTCGAGTTCATCTTGTCTCGTCGCAAACCAGTGCTCAAGTACAATCCGTAGCAGTTCATGATCCTTTGATGCAACGACGTTCTGACCCATATGTTGTTTCTGGCATCTCCCTTGGTCTTCCAGGTGGAGAGAAGGTCTTTGACGAGGACGTATTCGAACGCTTGGTTCGTGGTGAAACCTGTATCCAAGAAGTCTCTGATGAATACAAACAACGTCTTCTCGACAAGAACATCACACGACTCATCAAAGGCCGTGATGGTTCAGTAAACATGGAGCAAGCGAAGGTGTTTGGAGATATTCCTCAACTTGCAGGAGTTAAAGCAGCCTTCGATTTAGCAGAAGAATTCGGCGTAGATCCCAAACTTGTAATGGCTTGGGATATTACAACACAACTCGCCATGGGGGCTGGACTTCTTGCTCTACGTGATGCAGGAATTCCTCTCACTCCAGAAGAACAAATCGGTAAAGGCGGACTTCGATTGATACGAAATTGGCAAGTCCCTTCTATCCATAGAGACCGAACTGGAATTGTCTTTGCCTCATGTTTCTCTGGAATGCAGATGGCCATGAAACATGCAAAGTCTAACGGTGATGATGGTGAAGGGAAGTTCGATCGTAGATATCTCTTCCAAATTCTGACTATGGGTCATTCACAATTCGCTCAATACACAGGTATCCGTGGTCCCACGACCACGATTAATCTTGCATGTGCTTCTGCTACTGGTGCTTTCCAAATAGCTGAAGATTGGCTTGCAAACGATCGTGTCGATCGAGTTGTTATCCTGTCCGCTGATGATGTTACGGGAGACGAACTCTGGGAATGGATTGGTGGTGGATTTGCAGCCTCTGGAGCAGCGTCGACCAGTAATGTCGTTGAAGATGCGGCATTGCCATTTGACAAGCGCCGTAATGGCCTGGTTCTCGGCATGGGTGCAGCAGCATTCGTTGTCGAACGAAAGAGCGAAGCAGAACAACGTGGTGTTCAACCAATCGCTGAACTGCTTGGTGCTAAAACTGCTAATTCGGCATATCACGGAACACGTCTTGACGTCGAACACGTCGCAGACACAGTTGATTCCTTTGTCGAAGAAATGGAACAGAAATGGGGATTGAATCGCCACCAAATGGCCAAGGAACTGGTCTTTTATTCACATGAAACATACACGCCGGCTCGTGGAGGCAGTGCTCAAAGTGAAGTGCGTGCTCTTCGAAAGACGTTTGGTGATAGTACTGACGAAATGGTCATTGCCAATACGAAAGGATTCACTGGTCACCCAATGGGTGTTGGAATTGAAGATGCGAGTATGTTTTATGGGCTATTGAATAAGCGTATCCCACCTATTGCAAATCACAAAGTTTTGGATGAAGAACTTGGCAATCTCAATCTTTCAAAGGGTGGAGATTACTCTGAGTTAAAGTATGGATTGCGCTTTGCAGCTGGATTCGGTTCACAGATCGGTCTTTCCATGGTTCGTTCGTGGCCCATTGTTGGAGAGCGAATTGATGGAAAGCGCCTACTTGCATGGTGCCGTAATCTTGCAGGCAACGACGATATCCAATTACGTGTTCTCGATAATAAGTTGGTTGCTTACGTAGATGGAGATAACAATCTTCATGGAGGGATTCAAGGCGATGTGTACAAAGTGACTGCTCCATTTGAAGGACTCCCGTCAGAAGTTGAAAGCGCTCCAGAACAACCAGTGCCTAAGGTCGAAGTTGCACCTGTTGCAGAACCAACCCCGACACCTGCTCCAACTGCACCAAGCACACCTGCTCCAGCAAGTGGGGATATGGTGCAAACTGTGATTGATGTTGTCGTGAAACACACAGGATATCCTGCTGACTTTGTAGAACTAGACCAAGACCTCGAAGGTGAACTTGGTATCGATACTGTAAAGCAGGCAGAAATCATGGTCGATATCCGACAACATTTCTCTCTCCCAGTCGATGAAACATTCATTCTCTCGGACTATCCTACGCTGAACCATATGATTGGCTACATCCAGAAGATGCAAGGTGGTGAAGCACCAGTTGCTGTTGCTGAACAAAAGGTGCCTGCACCAGCATCTGAACCGGTACCTGCGCCAACACCTGCGCCAACACCTGCGCCAGTTGCCACACCAATTACTCCTGCTGCAGTGGCAACGACAACTGATACAGAAATGACACAACAAGTGATTGATGTTGTCGTTAAGCATACAGGCTATCCGGCTGATTTCATTGAATTAGATCAGGATTTAGAAGGTGAACTTGGCATTGATACGGTTAAGCAAGCCGAGATTATGGTCGATATCAGAACATTGTTCGCATTGCCAGTAGACGAAGATTTCCTTCTTTCCGATCATCCGACATTGAATCACATGATTGGCTATATCGTCAAGATGAAAGGAGGTGCTCCAGTCGCATCACCAACTCCACAAACCGCTTCTGAAGAACCAATCGTTTCAGAAGTTTCTGCTCCTATTTCGCCGTCAACACCGGTGATTCAAGATGCGAACATTGAATCAGCCTTGATCGAAGTCGTTGTGAAGCATACAGGCTATCCAGCTGATTTCATTGAGATGGACCAGGACTTAGAAGGTGAACTTGGCATTGATACAGTAAAGCAAGCCGAGATTATGGTCGATGTTCGAGAGATATTCTCTCTTCCTGTCGATGAAGACTTCTTGCTCTCTGATCACCCAACACTGAATCACTTTGTAGGATATATTGTGAAGATGAAAGGCGGGCGAACTGAAGCGCAATCAACTCCCTCTGTTGCAAATACAACGAAACAAGCACCTACTCCTACAGTATCGCCTCCAGAAGTAACAGGTTCTCGACGTTGGCAAGTTGAGGTTGAAGAAGCAGAAACAATTGCAGATAGTCTTTCTCTTGAAGGAACCGTCGTTATTACTGATGATGGATGGGGAATTGCTGAAGCACTATGTTCTCGCTTAGAAAACCGAGGGTTATCGACAATCCGTGTTGGATTTGAAGCAGGTATTCGCGATGTTTCGATTCAAACTGAACAGGGCCGTACTGTACACCGTGGAGATCCTGGAAACAGTGAGCACCTTGAATCGATCACTTCCGCTCTATCAGATGTGCAACTCGCTGGTGTGATTCATCTTGCACCAATGAAACTTGCATCCGCTGAATGGGCTGAGGATGTTACACCATCGTCTCAAGTAACCCTTTCTGCCCATGGTTGGTTTGGATTACTCAAAGGATTAGATGCTACATTTGCAAGCCTTTCCAACGGTTTGATTGCCAGTGTAACTGCTATGGATGGACGACACGGAACTCTCGGAGAGCGTTTCAATTCGATTCAATGCGCTGCTTCAGGGGTTACAAAATCGTATTCTTTCGAACGACCACAACTTCGTTCACGAGCTCTAGACCTTCATCCCGAATTGATCTTTGATGCAGAAAATGCTGCTGAACTTATTGAGAACGAACTGTTCAATTGCGGTGGAGATGTCGAAATCGGCCTTGACCGAGACCAACGGCGTTGGATTTTAGCAGCTTTCGCAGAAGATGTTGTCGGTGATGTTGAACCATTGCAATCTGATGATGTTTGGCTCGTTTCGGGTGGTGGTTCTGGCGTGACTGCTGCATGTATGATCGGTGTTGCTAAGGAAAGTGAACAAGCAGGGGCAACATTCCATTTGCTTGGTCGATCTGTTCTTATCGAGCAAACATCAGAATGGTTGGATTGGTCGGAAGAACAACTGACCAATGAAAAAATGGCCCTGCGTCAACGGTTAATTGAAGCCTCGGAATCTGAAAAGGTTACGATGGTTGAGTGGAACAATGCGTGGCAGAAATTCACTCGCAGTAGGGATGTTTATCAAACGCTTTCAGAAATAGAAGCAACTGGAAATAGAGCATTCTATCATTCGATTGACGTTACTGATATTGAAGGGTTACGGGCTCTAGGGACTTCTCTTTCCCAGCCAATTACTGGTCTCATACACGGTGCTGGGCTTGAAGATTCCAAGCTCGTAGGTGACAAAACATGGAACACATTTGACAATGTTGTTCGAGTTAAAATCGACGGATGGGCTGCATTAATGGGTGCAGTTACATCATCAAATGGAACGTTGAGATTTGCAAGTTGTTTCACTTCGGTTGCTGGACGATTTGGTAACGGGGGTCAGACCGACTATGCAGCTGCGAACTCAATACTTGATGCAGAGATGGCCCGCCTTACTGCCAAAGGAGACTGCCGTGCAGTTGCAATTGGATGGACGGGTTGGAGAGATGTTGGAATGGCAACTCGAGGTTCTATCGAAGCAGTCTTCGAAGAGGCTGGAATTGAAACTCTACCAGTTGAACTCGGTGTTGATATCTTCGTAGGTGAAGCACTACGCGGCGGTAAACGTCGAGTCATTGCCTGTGGGTCACTTGGTCTCATGGATCGATTTGATTCATTTAGAGAAGCACCACTCATGCTGTCGGGAGACATGGCGTCCCTGATAGCAGATCCTTCGCGATTCCCATTTATTGACAAGGTTCTTTCTGTCGAGGAAGAGAATTCAATGATGACGCAGAGTACGCTTTCTGTAGCCGACCATCCTTTCCTATCTGACCACGCCATCGATGGTGTGCCTTACCACCCTGGTGTTATGGCATTGGAAATGTTTGCTGAGAATGCGTTGCTTCTTTGCCCACACACCTGTCTTGCTGGATTCGAGGACGTCAAGTTCGGCCTACCTGTCAAGGTGATGAAGAATTCAATGCTTGTCCGTGTTCTTACTGAAGTTGCCCGTTCGGAAGGAAATATAACTTGGGTCTCATGTAAACTTGTATCGGATTTAACCAATTCAGACGGTGTAGTCTTTGGTGAGCGTGAACATCATGAAGCAACAGTTCGACTTGTAACAAAGTCCGATGATTTGAGTGGATTCTTGGAAGGGGAGATTACTGCTCTCCCATCGATTGGAATACCTCCACAAGGACGACTCGAACATCATGCATCATTCATCTATCTGAGGTATTTCCATGGGCCTCGATTCCAATCACACGGTGGAGTTTTACGAGGTGTAGGAGATTCAAACCAGCCTGGAGTCGATGGAATTGCATTGATGCGACATCAACTCCCTGCAACCGACCAATTTGCTCTAGAGCGTGAAGGAGAAGATGTTCTTCTGGAAGCATTACCTATGCTCATTGAAGCAGGTTTCCAGAATGCTGGACTTGTAGCGATGGAATCAGAGGGATTCAGTAGTTTACCAGTTGGAATCGATTGGTCGACTATGCTACGTGTTCCTGAGAAAGATGAGAAGTTACGATTACGTTCAGTACGTACCCATGTTGAAGACGCAGGAGTTACGGTCCATGATGTCTTGATCATCGGTGATGATGATGCTCCTGTTGTTGCATTGAAAGGACTTCGATTGAAGGCCATGGCTCCAGTTCCAGAGGATCAGAAATTCACTCTCGACCGCTGAGGGTGATGTAGTGGATGTCAAATTCGATTTTATCGAACTGGAACATAATGCTCGCTTGCTGGTTGCAACCTGCCGGATTCGTCCGATTGATCCTACGACACTCACATTGATCGATTGGGATGAGATTCGCACCTTCAGGACTGATAAGCGAAAGGATGAGCACCTCAGCGCCCGATGGTTGTTGGAACAAGCATTAAGCGAATGGGGGCTTAAAGACCTCACAGCACTGATGATTTCAAGAACAGAAGAGAGGGCTCCATATCTCAACGTCATTCATGGCATGTGGATTCAATATTCCTTGCCAAGCATTTCCATTTCTCATAGCGATGGGCTTGCTTGTGTTGCTCTTATCGATGAAGGCTGGACGGTTGGACTTGATGCTGAACCATTGAATCGTCCTCCCAAACCAGCAGTATTCGATATGATGGCGAAAGGGGAAGAACTCGAACGATTAAATGAGGGTAAAATAGATCCATTATTGGCTTGGACTGGGAAGGAAGCAATTCAGAAAGCTCTTCGAATGGGAATGCATTTCAACCCACGTGAAATTGAAATTCCAATTGGAGATTTAGAAAGTGAAATATCAATTGGAAATTCAAAAATCCAATTGAGAAATTTCTTACATCCTACGCATAAAATTACGCTTGCTTACGGTAAAGATTCAGCTCCAATTAGGTCGCCAGAAGAGGCTCTTCTTGAAGCGACAAGAGATGCCATGGATTCTGGAGCATCTTGGGGTGTTGGGTGTTCCACAACTCGGAACAATAGTTGACTCACTTTGTCCAAACTCGACTTGATTCCCACTCTAATCCAAGTAGAATTCCGATTTCTGTGAGTATAACATAGTTGAACAGTAAATACATGAGGTATGCGATTACTATTACGAGAAGCGAGGTGTTCACGACCTTTCTCCTCTGTCGCTTTACATCATCCAGTGTACAAATTCCACGATTTCTAAAATACATTACAAGACCAATGATGACGAATAGACTCGCTAATCCTAACATTGTCGGCCTGAACCACCAGTAACTTCCTGTTCCCCAATACAATGTGTCAGAAAGGGCAGCTGCACTGCTAACACTTGCTAAGCCGAACATGACCAATATGACGCTTGGTAAACAGCACATGGAAGCGATTATTGTTGATGTAGAAATCAATTTGATGAGGGATTTCCGGTCACCCTCTTCCTCATCCATGACTCTCCACCTCGCTCCCTACCGTTAAACAATTGTTCAGAAACATGATGCAAAAAGACCACTTTCTGATGGATTCGTATAGACTTGAAGTGGTAATACAGGCGTTCCGTCAGACCATTTACCCATGTTCGATAGCATTGGAGTATTGATGAGATTCGCATAGGCGAAGTCAGCAGTGTTTAGATCACCTCGGCTTTGAGCTACAACCCAATCAGCCTGTGCATCAATTCTGCGATAAAACGCCCAATCTGCAAGCGTATCATGGGCTTCATTTGCAGGAAGATAATGCGTTGCAACCAATCGAGGGAATCCATAACGATCACTGGGTATGTAGATGAGTAATGTATGATTTTCATCCACAGCGCTGAACAAATCCATGTGATGTACGCTATCACATTGACTAACAGTCATATCGTCCTCACTTACGACAAGATGGACGAGAGTATTTTCCGGTAAATTGGTGTAATTTGGCAACCAGTTTTCTTGTACTGGTCTGCCTGCAGCCATTTCTGTATCGACAACGAGGGTCTGATTACCCCATTGCTTATTCTGAGCCATTTGTAACACCTGTAGAGAATATGCACCGCCCAAACTATGGCCACCTATCCACAAATGTTGTGGTAGGATTTTCAGATCACCTAATGTTTGGTTGACAACATCATCCCTTGTTGAGTCCTCAATTCGTTCTTCCAGTAAATCGATAGCAGATTGAAGTGCATGCATTCTCGGTACATGATGCGGCCAATTTGACATCCCATCCTCTTCTAGGAGGGTAAACGTGTTTGCTTCATCAGGTCGGACATCAGTTGGATATTGGATATAGGCTACGACCATTCCCTTCCCAACTAAATGATCAATCCAATCTGTGTAGGAATCAACAGATGGGTTGTTGAACGCATGGAGTAGGATTGCAAGGGGTACGCCTTCAATACCTGGGTCGCTTGGAAGTTGGGGCAGGTAGAGATAAATCGAGAAATCAATGTCTTCTTCGGTGGGCCCTTGGATGTCAGAGACGAGTTCAGGTATCGGATAGAGATATTGAACACGAACCGAATCGAATGGACCAGCTTGGGCTCCATATCCCATTGTAGGTGCATCCGGTGGAGAAGGAGCAATTCCAATCAGAGCTGGTATGCCTGGCATAACAAGCCAAGCGGCAAAGAAGATTGTACACAGATGAAGGAATGTGTATGTCTTCTCTGTTTTGCTTTGTTCACGTTTAGGAAGATGAGGTGCTCCTCGCACAGCAATAGCAGATGCCAAGAGGAGAACGCCGTATAGTGTTGGAAGAAGTAAAAACGCACCACGAATATATCGTATATCCATGAGCAAGAAGATAATCCAAGAGGCTAAGACGGCCCCGATTAAACTCATGAGACCTATGACTGAGAGTGGATGTAAATCAGTGCCTTTCTGCTTTCGAAGAGCAGCCCAAACGCTTGCTGCAAGAATAAGTGCAGAGAATATCGCAATCGTAGCAATATGCTGACGCAGAAAGAACGTCCAAGCCAGTGTTCGTATTGCTTGTGGCCAAATAGCATTTTGAATCGGTTCTCCTAGAAGGAGGAGGTAAATCGATTCAGATAAGGCGATAACAGCTCCTAGCATGAGTGCAACCGGATGAAGAAACGGTGATTGCAAGACTCTTTGGTAGAGGGTGAGCGTCTCTATTGCTTCATCCTCCATATGCATTGGAACGACCTTGGGTTCAAAAAACGTCGTTCTAAGAATCAAGCATTAACGTTACGAACTTCAGGTGTTTGATCTGCAATCATGAATTCGAGCATTGCAGCCCACATCACGAATTCCATGCTCTTCTTGAGTTCCTCTTCACCACCAACAACCTCAATCATGTTGTCAAGAGTATCATCAGGTGAATGGTATGCACTGTAATCAGAATCATATGCTCCAAGATGGAAGATTGTTTGAGCGCCAAGGTCTCTGAAAGTAACGTGGTCTGAACGTCCAAATGTATCTTCATGCACATCCATAACAAGGTCCTCATGTTCAGGCCAATGCTGGTCGCAACCTGCTCCATATGTGCCTTCAATTCTCATGTCCATTGGTGCTCCAAGGATATCTCTGTGAACATGGTCTAGAATAGTGGTGATCTCAACATCCTGGACTTCTGGATCAATATCTGGCCCAGACCATGCATGGTATGGATACGGTTCTCCAGTTGGCTTAATTGCAGGATAAGAGATTCCCATCATATCCATATTGATGTAGAAACGGAGTTCTTTGTCTGTGGGTAAGCAGTAATCACACTCGTTGTTTGCAAAGGAACTCGAACCACGTAGCCCTTCTTCTTCTGAAGACCAAAGGGCTAGGAATGTGTCGCATTGAACTTCGATTTCGACGAATGCTTTAGCAAATAACATCATGCTAACAGTTCCTCCAGTGTTATCGTATGCTCCTTCATAGGTTCCGCCTCCAGGAGGGCCCCCAGGTGGTGCAATGTCCATGTGCGCTCCCATTCCTTGGACACAAGAATCATCACGACCTTCCTTCCATGCAATGACGTTCAAACTTTCAGGTTCGGTTGGGTTTCCATGGTCTGTGACACGGAGAATGTGAGTTTCGTAGCCTAGTCCTTCAAAATGACCTTGGAAGAAAGAAGCTGCACGCTCGAATGCAGGGTTTGGAGTCCCCATCCATCGATTGATGTATCCTCCACATTCAGTCGAGTCCGTGCAAACGCTTGTGATAAATTCCATTTTGTCAAGCCATTCCTCACCGTTCACGATTGGTGTTCCGTTTGTGATAGGCATCTCCAGTGCTTCACCGGTGCCATCGGGATGAACGATGGTGAGCGTAGCCTCTTCGACATAAGGTGTGAGGAGGAATTTCCCATTGATTTGATCGCCGGTTACAGTTACGTATCCATTTGGAAGGATGGTGTCGTTAACGAAGAGCATAACTCCTGTTGGAACAGAAAGAGAACGACCATTTCCTTCGAGAATGAATTCATGCCATTCACCAGTTCGAAGTGTTACATCTTCTGGAGGGGAGAAATCGATTTGAAAAATAGATGAAACAATTGGTTGATCTTCTGCACCTTCTTCACCAAAGCATCCTGACAAAGAAGTCAGAAGCATGAGTAAGACAAGAAAGAGGCCTTTGGAGGCTTTCAGCGTCTGCATGACTCACGCTGTTCGCAATTCACTCATAGGCTTTGTCAATTGAGGTGCGGATAGCGGGAGTCGAACCCACGACATAAGGTTGGAAACCTCAGATGATAACCACTTCACCATATCCGCACTGTGGTAATCCTTGCGAACAATCTCTCCTCTTTGAGCGCATCGGTCAAATCGGTTCACTTGACTTCAGGTGGGAGCGGAGTGGCATCGTAACCTAACTCAACTCTTCTTTGTTGAACAACATCTTGATCCGACATCATTCGATTGTACAACACTTGAGCGGCTTGTGTTTTACGTTGTTCATCATCCTTTACTTGACGAGCTTTACCACGAATAATGAGCATTCCAAACAGGAAGACAAAGACGATCATCGCTGCAAAGATTTGGAAGATCGTTGAATCGAGAATGGTATCCCAGCCGAATTCATCTTCAACATCAGATGAAACTGAACTGTTGTACACATTCAATCGTATTGAGGCAGTATCCATTGGAAGATCAGCACCCGGTTCTGTAACTGTTAGAACGAGGGTAAAGGACCCTTCAGAGAGGGCTTGGCCGGTGAATATCTTCTGTTGGAACGGCCCTGAACCCGTATTGAAAACCATCAATTGGGAACTTGTTTCAGCATAGAAATTCGTAGAGGATTGCAAATCAATTCGTGCTGTAAACCCGTCACTCATCGAGGTGGTAACTGTACAGGTGAATTGGAAATCGGCTCCTGTCACTGAATCTCTGGAGATTCGATCTGGTAAACATTCGAGCGTTGCTTCTCCAGCATTTCGACTCGGATCATTTGGCCAATGGTCAGGTTTGTGTGCGCCAGATGTTTCGTTATCACCCCAGCCATCACCATCAGTGTCTTGGTATTGTGAATCATGCAATGGGAATGCATCTTCAGAGTCGGCATAGCCATCACCATCGGTGTCTGGGCATCCTTGTAAGGTTCCAAGGGAAGCCGTACCATATTCGTCAGGACATTGGTCTGGAGCAGTACCTGAATTTTCATCTCCAAATCCATCCATATCATCATCATACCATTGTGTTGCATCATTTGGCCAGACGTCGTTAATATCGGAGTAACCATCCGAATCTGTGTCTATGCAACCAAAGACATCATTGGTTGAAGTTCCTGCTTCCAGAGGACAGAAATCGCCTTGAGTTCCGTTCACTTCATCACCAAATCCATCCGAATCTGTATCAGTCCATTGTGTCGATTCACCGAGGAAATCATCGTTTAGATCAGACATACCATCATTATCTTCATCAGCACAACCAAATGAATCTCTGAATGAACTACCTTGTGTAGTGGGGCAGTCATCTGCTTCGAATCCAGTAGGATTGTCTCCAAATCCGTCGTTATCTTGGTCTGCATTTTGAGTCGCTTCGAATGGGAATGCATCTGAACCATCTGACATATTCCACTGAGCATCGGTGTCAGAGTAACCATCGCCATCAGAATCGAGGCAACCAAAACGATCGAAAGTGGAATTCCCAGCAATCAACATGCAACCATCTTCGAGGTCATCGTAGCCATCACCATCAACATCAGATGACCGAGCAGGGTCTGATGGGAATGCATCATTATCATCGGAGATTCCATCGCTATCAGAGTCAAGGCAACCATAGCGGTCGACGGTGGATGTACCTGGTATTCCTGGGCAAGCATCAGGTTGAGGTCCTGTTGCATTGTCTCCGAATCCATCGGCATCTTGATCGAGCCACTGGTATTTGAGAGCAGGTAACTCATCGATTGTATCATCCCATCCATCACCATCAGAATCCACACAACCGTATCGATTTCCTTGAGTTGAATTTCCGATAGTCCCTGGACAAGCATCTGGAGTGGTTCCTCCAAGATTATCTCCATATCCATCACCGTCGACATCAGCCCATTGAGTCGGGTCGTCTGGTTGTTTATCTTGACTGTCAGCCCATCCATCTTGGTCTACATCCAAGCATCCAAATGTATTGTTTTGCCATGAATCTCCAAACTCTGTTGGGCAAGCATCTGGAAGGTTTCCAGAGGCATTGTCTCCGAATCCGTCTCCATCTTGGTCCGCCCATTGTGTCTTATCATAACGGAATGCATCTGCACCTTGAGAAACATTCCAAAGCCCATCCGCATCAGAAATCCCATCTCCATCTTGGTCAGGACAGCCGATTCGATCAACGGTTGAATTTCCACCTTGCGTTGGGCAGTCATCTGGATTTGAACCCGTTAGGTTATCTCCAAATCCATCATTATCCGAATCAGCCCATTGGCTGACATCGGTTGGAAATGCATCGGCTCCTTGTGCAATGCTCCATGTGCCATCAGCATCAGAAAAACCGTCCCCATCTGTGTCAAGGCAGCCATTTCTATCGGCTGTGGACGTTCCAGCTACGGATGGGCAACCATCTCCATTTGTGCCTGAAGGATTATCTCCAAATCCATCAAGGTCTGAATCTACTTGCTGTGAAGCGTCGTTTGGAAGAATATCAGCACCATCTGCAATGGTCCAAATCGGGCCATTTGTACCTAACAAGTCCTCATCAGAGGTACCATCGTTATCGGAGTCGGGGCATCCAAATCGATCTGTTACAGATGTTCCTGAAACAGTCGGACAATGATCTGGATTGGTTCCTGTAGGCTCATCGCCAAATCCATCGCCATCAGCGTCTGCCCATTGTGTAGAATCATTCGGGAATGCATCATCGCCATCAGCAAAGCCATCATTATCGAGATCAGAACAACCAAGATTTCCTAATTCAGTTGAAGTTCCAAAGGTTGTTGGGCAATTGTCAGCGTTTGAGCCGGTTGAATTATCTCCGTAGCCATCACCATCTTGATCTGCCCATTGGCTCGGTTCAGATGGGAACGCATCAGCACCCTCTGCAGTAGTCCACGTCATATCCCCATCCGAATATCCATCACTATCAGAATCAAGGCATCCAAATCGATCCTCGAAGGATGTACCTGCAAAAGCCACACAAGAATCACCTTGTGTTGCAGGCTCAGGTTCATCACCGTATCCATCGCCATCAGAGTCAGCCCATTGGGTTGAATCACCCAAGAATGCATCAGCTCCGTTTGCAATGGTCCAAACTGAACCGTTGATGCCAGTTGGGTCAGGGTCAGAAGAACCATCTCCATCTTCATCAGGACAGCCATTCCTATCTCGTGAGGAGAAAGCCTTCACAGTATTACAAGCGTCTGCACCGTTCGAAACAAGCCAAACACCATCGTTGTTGGAATACCCATCACCGTCTCCATCTAAGCATCCAAATCGGTCGAGAGTTGAATTACCAAGAATAGAGATACATGCATCTGGTTGGAAACCAATGCCGTTGTCCCCGTATCCGTCGAAATCTTGGTCAGCCCATTGTGTGCTTTCTGATGGGAATGCATCGGCACCATTCGAAACAAGCCAAACACCATCTGGATTTGAATAACCATCTCCATCGCTGTCAGGACATCCCGCTCTGTCAATGGTCGATGTACCGTATGTGCTAACACAATCATCATCGTCGTCAATGACACCGTCGAAGTCCTCGTCCTCTGTGAGGTTAACCAAGGTTGTTTCCTGATTCAATGCCAGGGCGAAAAATTGTGGACCGCGTGGAACATTTGTCCCATTGACATGGACTTCCCAGGTACCCTGAGCAGGGTTTGAAAATTTCAATCCACGAAGGTTGTCAAGATTGTTTGATAATTCGGTCCAAGTTCCTGAAGGATCTTTTACAGCGAGATCAAGATCGTTCACGAGGTTAGTAGAAGCAACAGTCGTACTTTCAGGATCGGTCCAAGAAAGTACGATATTCAGGTCAGGAGCTGAGTTCGGAATGTTGAAACTCCATCCCCTATTTCCAGACGTTGAAACGCTTTCATCCTCAATGAACGTGGCGTTCAAAGCATTTCGTAAATCAACAAGCCCCCATCCTTCATGATTGTTCGGAGCAGTTTCACCAGCACCATTTGTCACGTCGTTGTATTGACCCATCATGTCGTGTGCGCTTGTAGCAAAGATTGCCTTAACCAATGCAGAACTTGGGTCTTGATGACCCCGATTGTCGATGAGGTGTTCGAGGAGAAGAGCAGTTGCTCCAGCAGTCAACGGCGTTGACATGCTCGTCCCGCCCATGTATGTGTAACTTGAGTTGTATGCCAGCCAACCAACAGAACTTGTTGATCTTGATTTTGTCGAAAGAATAAATGTTCCAGGCGCAGAAATATCTGGTTTCAATCGCCCATCATCGACAGGTCCACGGCTTGAAAATGCAGCCATTCCACTTACGTTATCGGCTCTTAAGTCATTATTTATTGGAGATCCGTATGAACTTCCCCAGATGTAGTTTAGTGACGGGCGATCATTTTCACTCGCCCCAACAGTGAAGACATTCTTTGCAGTTGCCGGGTTTCCTAACGAATCGAAATCAATCTCTCCATTTGAGTTTGCATCTGCCCCTGAGTTTCCTGCAGAAAATAAGATTGTCATATTTGTGTAATCTCGCGCTGCAATGTCTGCTTGTAATGATCCAATAGTGTACTCGCTGTAACAAGTGCCATTGCAGGTGCTGCCCCAAGAATTAGTATGGACTCGAGAACCATTTTCAGCAGCAAATCTAAACAAATCAGTTTTGTTTGTAGGAATTCCTAGTAGCGTATTTCGCTCACCAGCAGGGTTACTTGCACACCATGATCCCACAGATTGGAAATACAATCTTGCTTCAGGAGCCATGCCTTTGATGTTTCCAGAAGAATCAGTCCCATCCCCTAGGACAGAACCCGCTACGTGTGTGCCATGTCCATCGATATCCTCCGCACCGTCGTTTGCAGGAGACCCGTACCTTCAGCAATCCGCTTATCAGCGTATTCGACTACAACTATCGCCCCATCAA
>OBPB01000150.1_pt1 | contig 17053 bp, 18 predicted proteins | sample 1534631 | NCBI WGS metagenome assembly OBPB01 (sample SAMEA3275471, study PRJEB22092) | marine metagenome | biome: Marine environment; feature: Belgian marine environment, sample taken at 3 meters depth; material: Sterile flask | collected 2014-06-24T18:06:27+00 | depth 3 m
ACAGGCGCGCTCGCGGCGGGTTTGTTGGCCGTTGGCTCGCTAATATTAATGTCCATGGCTTACCGTAAAGTTGAAGCACAACGCTTATTTGCGGTCGAGTACACCGCCTTCATCTGGGCGGCAATTTTGGGTTGGTTGATTTTTGAAGAGTCAGTAAGCACACAAACACTGCTTGGAACGGCACTCATTATCTTAGGTTGTGTGGTTACGGCCCGGCGTCCAGCCCGGTAGTCTTACTCTCTCGCCTAACAATAAATCGCCTTATGAAAATCCTAAAGACAGCTCTTTTCGTCAGTGTCGGCCTGCTCGTTGCCTGCGCTGAAAAATCCTCAGAACGCGATGAGATGACCGATCGGTTCTTATCACCCTGGCATTCGCTCACGACTGATGAAGTGGCGCAAGTGACGACGGCTGTGACTGAGTCAGTCGATGCTCAAGTTGTCTTCAATCGCATCAGTTTGCTGGAGCCTCACAAGCAGGATGCACTCTCATGGGACGAACAAAGCGTTGCGGCGCGAGGTGCCGATGTTTTATACCGCTCAGCTAAATCGTCGTATCGGGTGCAATACGATTTCCAAACCGGTGCGCTGTCTGACCCGCAGCGCATTCTCAGTGGTCAGCCTATGCTTGTCCAAGCCGAGCTGATCAATGCGCTCGACGCCGTGAACGCACTCCCTGAAGTAAGGGCGGCTCTTGAGCGTCGCGGTGTCAGTGCGCGCAATGGTTTGTGCATGCCGCGCACGGTCGGCCGATTTTTTTCAAGCCTTGCAAAGCTCACGAATCTCATGAAACACATTCCGCGTCAGATGGTCAAACGGCTTCTTGCTTCCACAATGGTTCAATTTGGTGCTCTTGACCTTGAATTTTTGAGAAATTGGGTGGCATCCATTTGTTCTGAGCGAGATTATGACACCACTCATCTGCACCCAACCGTGAATCGGGAAAAGATTGATTTTCGGGAATTAGAATCTGAAACAGAACCAAATTCAGACATGAAGGAAGAAGAAGAAAGTGAAGAGGTGATTCATGTCCCTGTCGCATCGAAACTTGGAACTTCATGGGATGACCTCAAGGGGATGGAATCATTTGTCAACTGGGCGAAGGGCAAAGGGAGATTGTTCACCCCTGAAGCAAAAGAATTCGGATTTACCCGATACCCGACCGGTGTCATTTTGACTGGTGTCCCAGGGTGTGGAAAAACGATGGCTGCAAAGATCATCTCCCATGAATGGTCCATGAATTTCAAGCGAGTGACCATTGACATGGTGACGAGCAAATTTGTGGGCGGAAACGAAGAAAAAATGCAAGAATTACTTGAAGAACTGGAAGAGATGGCTCCAGTCGTTTGCTTCGTAGACGAAGCCGAGAAACTCTTTGCCCAAGTTCGAACGGGAGATTTGTATCAAAGTTCAGATGCCGCAAGAGATGCCACAGAAAGTCTTCTTCTGCAATTTATGGAAGAAAATGAATCGGGTGTCTTCTTTGTCTTTACCTCAAATGATATCGACAAACTATCACCAGCTCTTGTTGACAGATTTGATGAACGGTTTTTCATTGACCTACCATCGAACAAAGCTCGCAAAGAGATGATTCAATCAATGCTTGAAGAGCGAAAAAAGAGAGCAAATGAGTATGATTTATCGAGCCTTGCAAAAGCCTCAGAAGGATTCACCGGAAGAGACATTCGTTCTGCAATTGAGGAAGCAATGATGAATGCCTTTATGGAAAACAGGGAACTTTCTACCCAGGATTTGCTTAATGTGTTTCAAAACTTAACCCCAACCTCTGTCACGGCAAACACTCAAATCGACAAAATGCGTCAACTTGTGCTTGACGGAAAGGTACGATCAGCCAACACCCATGAAGGGAAACTGCGACCGCCCTCGACCTTTGATCCAAGCGTTGGTTGAGGATCATAACCCGTCAATTGTGGGAACACACCGAAGCGCTCACAGGAATCAAGTTCCAACTTTGAGCCAAATAAGCCCAAGTCACTTGTCCCAAACAGACTGGTGATCAGACTTGGTGTTCTCTGGTGCTGCAGGTGCGGCATCCCAAACGCTCGAAGGTGAAGTCGACTTTGTTGGTTGTGGAGTTGTATCCCACACCGTTGTGTTCGGAGGAGATGATGGCATTGGTGGACGTTCGTTTGCCGTCGGGGTGGAAACTGGTACCTCGTAGGTTGGAAGATCTTTGGTGCCCCCAATACCCGTGAGAAAACCATTGATTTGATCCCGATACACATCGGATGGCCCATAAATGAGCGACCAGGTGTGGGTTGTTCCATCCTTGAAGATGAAGTCGATCCAACTGTTCATTGCCTCACCATCTTCGCTGTATGACTTTCGTCGTTTGACAACGTTGATGTCAGAGAGTTTACCGAGTTCTGTCCAATCTGTAGAGCGCAAAAAGTAAAGTCTCCGCTTTTTCAACACATCAGCAGATGCATCAAGGACATACTGTTGGCCACACGTTAGAACGATTGACAATAGAAATGCAATGCAAAACAAAAACCATGCACTCGACCCTTGAATCAGCGAAAGCAAGGGGGCCATGCCCGATGCGAACATGGCTATTTTACCAGCAATAACTCGCTCTTCACCTGGGTTCAACCCGATCACAAGAACCGATGAAACGGGTTGTGAACCTTCCATGTTTCATCACACCGTGCTATGCTTATTGCTCATAGACCAGCCAAGAAGCCGAGGCTTCGTCGTAGTAGGAGAGTGTTCCATCGGCTGCTTTCGACCAGTTCACTCCATTTTCTTCCCACTGTTGAGTTTCTTCAATCTCTGGAACTGACTTCGAATCTTGAGGCATGTTGTTGTCGGTCATAGCATCTGCATAGTTTGCTTCGGCAAAGGCCGAACCCATTTCGACTCCAGCCTCATTTCGCCTGACCACCAAGAGTGCGGCAAGTCCACACAAGACAAGCAAGGCAATGATGGCGTAAACAAGACCGCCTCCGCCTTGCTCAACAACTTCAGCTTCTGAGCGTGAGGCGTCGTATGGAGCGTCATCATAGCGATCGGGGACACCGTCTCCGTCGCTGTCGAGGCTTTCGTTAGCATCGAACACAAAGTCGTCTTCCTCATCGTTCACACCATCCCCGTCCGTATCGATTTGATTCAACCCACATCCCTCATCGTCGATGACAGTTTGATTTGCTTGTGTGTTCTTGCAGCGGTCTGCAACGTTGAACACACCGTCGTTATCATCGTCTTTCTGATGTTCAGAACATCCTTCAAGATCCGGGCCATGACCCGCTGCGGTGTCTCGGCATAGGTCGTAAGCGTCCTTGATGCCGTCACCGTCTTGGTCTGTTTGAGTTGACGAACACCCATCAGGATTCACTTGCTCACCCAGCGGAGTTGCTGGACAAAGATCGATGGTGTTGTCAACCAAATCAGCATCGTCATCGTATTGATCACTCGAGCAACCAACTGTATCTGGTGTCGCCTCCAAAGCGGTGTTTGGGCACTGGTCGATATCGTTTGTAAAACCATCATTATCGTCATCCCGTTGTGAATTTGAACAGCCAGTGTCATCGGCTTCCTCACCCGTTGGCGTCATGTCGCAGAAGTCATCGGCGTCCATCACGCCGTCCATGTCAGAATCTCGTTCATCAGCTGCACATCCCTGTCCATTGACAGGCACATCCCTTGAGGTCATTGGGCACTCATCAAGATCGTTGTTGATGCCATCTTCATCTGAATCCAATTGGGAATCAGCGCATCCTGCAGCATCGATGCTTGCACCAAGCGGAGTTTGCGGGCACAAATCGAACAAATCCATCACGCCGTCGTTGTCGGTGTCTTCTTGAGAACCTGAACAGCCGGAGGCATCCACATCCTCTCCAGCAGGTGTCGAAGGGCATGCGTCCTGGTTGTTGGTGACCCCATCAAGGTCGTCATCCAGTTGTGAAGCGCTGCAGCCTGTGCTGTCGACTGCTTCGCCAGCAGGTGTGTTCAAGCATTGATCGCCATTGTTGCCCATGGCGTTATCACCAAAGCCATCTAGGTCACCATCCATCCATTGTGTGGCGTCAGCAGGGAAGGCATCAGGAGCGTTTCCGGTTGGGTTGTCACCATAGCCATCTCCGTCTTGGTCAAGCCATTGAGTGCCATCGGTTGGGAATGCGTCTGGTGACGTTCCTGCTTGGTTGTCGCCAAATCCATCACCGTCTTGATCAGACCATTGACTGGAGTCATCAGGGAACGCATCGCCGTTGTTGCCGCCAACATTGTCACCATAGCCGTCCCCATCGCTGTCGGCCCATTGGGTTGAATCTGTAGGGAAAGCATCCGGATCATTTCCACCGCTGTTGTCTCCATAGCCATCACCGTCTTGGTCGCTCCACTGAGTCCCATCGTTCGGGAATTGATCGCCGTTGGTTCCGGTTGGGTTGTCGCCGTAGCCATCACCATCAGCATCGACCCATTGGGAGGCATCGGTTGGATATGCATCTGGATAACTGCCCGATGCATTGTCACCGTAGCCGTCACCATCGAGGTCAGCCCATTGAGAGGGGTCGTAGGGGAAAGCATCTGAGTTGTTGCCTTGGGTGTTGTCCCCGTATCCATCTCCATCGATGTCAGACCATTGGGAACTGTCGTTCGGGAAAGCATCAGGTGAGTTTCCATTCGGGTTGTCACCAAATCCATCGCCATCCATGTCGGAGTATTGGCTGGCATCGGTTGGGAAGGCGTCAACTGAATCGTTGTAGCCGTCATTGTCTGTGTCTTTCTGGGACAGGGCACAGCCGTCTAGGTCCACAAAAGCACCAGCGGTTGTGTTGGGGCACAAATCGTATTCATTCGCAACCCCGTCGTTGTCGTCATCCAGAACGAGGTTGAAGCATGCGCTATCTCCGATGAGTTGCACATACGCATCGGAATAGAGCAACGCCTCAGCGCAGTAAAGACCGGACATGTTCGGAGTTGTGTAACTGAAGGTGGGTTGGCTCATGTTTTGTGCTGTTGCAGTAAAGTTGAGCAAGCCGGTTGAAGCAAGGTTCGCACCTGCTGCATCCGTCAGCTTCACGGTGTAGTGGTAATCGTCACCGACGACCAAATCTAGACCTTTGACGTTGACGTTGTTCGTCGCTGCCGTGCTGCTCGATGAATATGAGTCAATCAGCAAGGATGGTAACTGTGGAACAAAGAGATCGTCATGGATTCCAATAAAACCAGTGTTGTTATCGAAATCGATGGTCGATGTTGGGTAAGAGAGGACTGAAATCAACAGATGATCGTTCATTGTCGTGATGCCCGTCCAATTCACCGTCCAACTTTGAGAGGTGGAGGTGGAGGTGAAGTTCACAGTTGCTTCATCAACGATGGAGAGAGCCACGGCAGAATCGATATCATTGGTCGTCATGTAATTATTGAGGAAGGTGTTCTCTTCCATGACGAACCACCACAGTGTGTAATCCGTGTTGGTTGTGAGGTTCGTGGCTTGATGGGTTCCTGTTGTTGAAGACGTCACTGTGGATTGGAGCAATTCGATGTAGGTGCACTCAGCATCATAGTCAAGGTATCCTGATGCGTCTGTGAGTTCAACATCAACGCAGTATTCGGATTCAATCATGACGGGGGTTGGCAGTTGTGTTGTGGTGTTGTACGTTGTGCCGTTCGCTGTGAAGTTGATCGTGCTCGATGCCCCTAGGGTTGTGGAGCCGTTCGGGAAGGACTGTGACGGGCTCACCGTGATGCTGTAATTTGTTCCAGAGGTAATGCCAGTCACTTCAATCGATGAATTTGTTGCGTTGTTGGCAACCACGTCAATGTTCTCGAAGGATTGACCTCCACCTGGAAGATCCGTTGTGATTTCAATGGCGTAGACGTTTGTTGCACCGGAATAACCGTACACATCAACGTACGTAGTTCGGTTGGTGGAGGCGAAACTCGACATCGATTCGATGTTACCAGTGCTTCCAGAACTGCTAATGTACCCACCGCTTGCATCGTCCCACCCAACATCAATGTCTCCACTTGTATGGCTAAATGTAATGTTCACGTAATAGGTCACTCCGGAAATCATGGACACCTCAAAGTAATCAACATCGATTGTTGAATCGATGGAAAGACCCGTGCAATACAGGGGAAGAGCGGATGCCATGGTCGCTGTGGAGGTTGAATCATTTGGCTCTAGAATATCGGAATTCAATGTCCCGTTACCAGCACAATTCGATGGCGGCGATGTTCCGTTCCCTCCACCAGTTCCGTTACCACCAGTTGAACCAGTGGTGAACAACCAGAAGTCAAGTGTATAACTCCCATATCCAGCATAGCGGACAATTTGAAAGAACACAGTGCCGCCATGTGGGCCAGTTGATGCGTTTGTCGAGACGACTTCCGGATTGTTGTTGATTGACACTTCGATTGTGTTCATCGATGAATCATAAATCCACAATTCGAAATCATTGGTGTAGGATGAACCATTTGGTGAAGTGAACGTCGTGTTGTACGCAATCTGGAGCGTAACCCCTTCGTTGGCGTTCAGGGTCATTGCAAACCAATCTTGGTCATCACCGACATCCAATTCACCGTAGAGAGATCCTGACGCCATTGGTGCAGACCCACTCATGTTCATCACAGCTTGACTGCTGTTGATCGATGTCGAATTGTCTGGCAAGTCCATATTGGTGCCTAAATCGTTTTGATTTGCGCCAACAGCAGAGACTGCGGGAGCCGTCAAGGTCACCGAGACTAAAGCCAGCAGAAGGGCTAAAAATCCAGCGGAAAACTTTCTTCGACCTGTTCCTTTCGGGGTGTTCATACATCTCGGAGGATGTGGCCGCTTATCAGCATCTCGCCCATAGACCTTAGATGGCTGTTGGTGCAACGTGGCCATCTTGCTTGTCGTCGGGCTTGCGGACTCTTGACCAAACGCCACCCATCAACTCATCATGATGTGCGGTGCAGTAGTGGAAGCGTCGGTAGGCCTCCCTGAAGGAGTAGGCTTTCTTGCCGGTGGCGACGAGGTAACCCTCAGGCGAGAGTCGCGACACGATGGTGCCCTCCTCCCCACAGCCTGGAAAATCACACACTGGGGCGCCGCTCATATCCATAGACAAAGGCTGGCACCTCTTTAATGGTCGTACATCACCTAGCAAAAACATCGTGTTTTCAAACAACTGGCTGAATCATTCAGCTTCGGGTTCTGGCACTGGTTCAATCACCACAAGTGGGATATTGGCTTCAATGGCTTGTCCTTCTTCACATTGCACTGAGACAACTGTTCCGCTCACCGGTGCTTGAATCTCGTTCTGCATTTTCATTGCTTCAAGGATCAAAATCACTTGACCTTCAACGACTTCATCGCCTACGCTGACCTCAACGGTCACAACTTTTCCGGGAATGTTAGCCGAAACTGTGCCTGATTTTTTCTTCTTTCCGCCACCAGATCGCTTCTTTTTCGACACAGGGGCTGCATCCGGAATCTGGATGGAAAAGGTCTGGCCTTCGACCGTTGCCTTCCATTCAGTGCCTTCGCCTTCAAGTTGGACTTCAAATTCCACACCATCGACCATTACTTTTCGAGTTTCAGACATTGATTCACTTCCATGGAGAGCGGCTCGCTCTGCGGTGCATGAGGCTTGATTGCCCAGTGTTGATTCTGCGGTGATCTTGAGACCAAGCAAGGCCTGGTTGACGAGCGATTTGTCCCGGGTCATCGCCCTGTTGGGTCACTTCGGCAATGACAGCAGCAATGGCTGCCATGCGGAGGGTTGCTTGATTCGTTTTCGACATTGTAAAGCCTCACAATGGAATGTTACCGTGCTTTCGAGCAGGGCGAAGTTCCTCTTTGTCCAACAGCATTTCCAGAGCACGGGCAAGGCGACGTCGCGTTTCGTTTGGTTCGATCACATCGTCGAGGTAACCCAGTGCTGCTGCTTTGTAGGGGTTGGCGAACTTTTCATTGAAGTCTTCAGTGAGTCGAGCCCGTTCTTGTTCTGCATTGCGGGCGTGGGCAATGCGGCGCTTGTGGATGATCTCCACCGCACCATCAGCGCCCATAACCGCCAGTTCACCTGTTGGCCATGCCACATTGTAATCGCCCCGAATGTGTTTGGAGGACATGACATCGTAAGCGCCACCGTAGGCCTTGCGCAGAATAACAGTCAACTTTGGAACCGTGGCTTCAGCAAAAGCATAGAGCAGTTTTGCTCCGTGACGGATGATGCCACCCCATTCTTGATTGGTTCCTGGTAGAAATCCTGGGACATCCTCCAGCGTGATGATTGGAATGTTGAACGCATCACAAAATCGAACAAATCGAGCAGCCTTATCGCTTGCATCGATGTCTAAGCAGCCAGCAAGGACCTTTGGTTGATTGGCAACAACGCCAACCGTATGGCTTCCAAGATGGCCGAATCCGATGACGATGTTCTGCGCCCAATCCGCTTGCACTTCAAGGAAGGCTCCATCATCCAGTATTTCGCTGATGACATCAAGCACATCGTACGGCTTGGTGGCCACATCTGGGATGATGGTATCCAGAGCATCGCACATTCGGTCGATCGGGTCTGAAGTTTTCTTGTCGGGAGGCCGCTCGAGGTTGTTTTGAGGCAACAGGTCTGTCAGTTCACGAGCCAACATAATCGCACCTTCATCGTCTGATGCGGTGAAGTGAGACACGCCAGATTTACTGCCGTGGGTCATTGCCCCACCAAGATCCTCAAAGCTGACAACTTCATTGGTGACCGTTTTGATGACCTCTGGGCCAGTGATGAACATGTGAGCCGTTTGGTCAACCATGATGACGAAGTCAGTGATGGCAGGCGAATAGACTGCACCGCCAGCACATGGACCCATGATCACTGAAATTTGGGGGACGACACCAGAGGCTCGAACATTTCGGAAGAAAATTTCTGCATAACTGCCGAGCGAAGCAACCCCTTCCTGAATCCTTGCACCGCCAGAATCGTTCATTCCAATGACAGGTCGGCCCGTTTTGAGCGCCATATCAAGAACTTTGCAAATCTTCAGACCGTGCATTTCTCCAAGGGAGCCACCATACACGGTGAAGTCCTGAGCGAAAGCAAAGACTTCCCTGCCGTTGATTGTTCCATGGCCGGTCACAACCCCATCACCTGGAATAATGTTGGTGTCCATGTTGAAATCTCGACAGCGGTGTTCGACCAATGCGTCGATCTCTTGGAAAGAACCCTCGTCAAGGAGCATTTCCATGCGTTCTCGGGCGGTCATCTTGCCCCGATTATGCTGAGCATCAACCCTCGCTTGGCCACCTCCTGCCTCACTGCGGGCCTTCCGATTGCGCAAATCTTGGAGTCGTTGCTCTGTCGATGACATAGGCTTCCCATGCTATGGGACGGAAAACCCGCCCTTATGCGTTGCCACTCAACGCCTGTGATTCATTCGGTTCTCAATCCGCCCACGAAGTTCATGCAAACCATCACTTTCGAGGTCACACTGCTCGATGAGAGGGGTTTTGTTGATAGGGAAGCAACCATTCCTCAGTGCATGGGCGAACCTTTGCGCGTTGTGGTTGCAAAACCCGGCCTTGACGGCCACGACCGTGGTGCTAAAGTGGTTGCACGCGCTTTGAGGGACGCTGGCCATGAAGTCATTTACACTGGATTGAGGCGAAGCGCCCAACAAATCGTCGACACCGTACGGGACGAAGACGCAAGGTTCCTTGGCTTATCCTCGCTTTCCGGCGCACACGGCCACTTGTTTCCAAAGGTCTGTGAGTTGCTGCGAAGCGAAGGTCTGAACGACGTGATTGTGTTCGGTGGAGGCATCATTCCAGAAGACGATCGAGAGGCGTTGTACGAATGCAAGATTCGTGCAATATTCGGGCCCGGAACCCCCACTTCAGAAATCCTCGAATTCATTCAAACGTCGAATGGAATGGATGACGCTGGCATCGGTCAAGCAAGCGAATGGCATTGGTCACCAACCGCATGAGGTGGACAACCGATGCAAGACCTCATCCGAGCAGCAAAGAATGGCGATCGTCGTTCACTGGCGAGAACCTTGAGTGCGCTTGAAAACAGAACCCTCACGCTTGCTGAACTGTTCGAGGTGATCGAACCCAAATTGCCCGATGGACAACATTGGCACTCGCTTGCCATAACAGGTGCCCCTGGTGTTGGAAAATCTTGCCTTCTCGATGGACTTTTGACTTCTTGGGCGGACAAGGGGCTTCGAGTGGCCTTACTGGCTGTTGACCCGTCATCACCCCGTTCAGGCGGAGCCCTGCTCGGCGACCGTGTTCGAATGACGGTCGTGGATCACCCGGTGTTCAAAGAACGGATCTACCTTCGCTCAATCGCCACGAGGAAAGCCTCCGGAAGCGTTCCGTTGATCGTTGCAGACATGACTCAATTCTTACTCGCCATCGGATGGGACCGTGTGGTCATTGAGACGGTCGGTGCTGGGCAAGCTGAAGTTCGCTGTGCCGCTATCGCCGACCGAATCGTGGTCGTCGAAGGTCCGGCAAGAGGCGATGGAGTGCAGGCAGAAAAGGCTGGACTGCTCGAACTCGCCGACGCTGTGATCGTCAACAAGTGTGACATGCCCGGCGCTCAACGCCATGCTGATGAATTGCGGGAGTCCTATGAATTGGGAACCGGAATCTCACCACCGGTTCACTTGACCTCAGCCCTTCACGGTACTGGAGTCGAAGAAGCAGCAGAACTGCTGTTGGATCTGAATTCCTCAGGGCGTTCAGAACGGGCACGTTGGCGTGAACGCTTGTTAGGCCACCATGAACGAATCATCCTCGAGTCTCCAAAACTCGATGGATTGCTCGAACAGTTGGCGGCAGGTTCAATGACACTCGATGACGCCATTTATACCATAGGAGCCAACAACGATGAGTGAAAACGTGGAATTGACAAACCCTGTTGACCTTTCTGTTGGTGGTATGGGTGGCCATGTGTTCCGCCGTGCAATCCACATCGGCATGAGTGCCATTCCAATTGTCTTTTTCGAATTTGGTGATAGCATTGCTGATGCGTTCAACTCAACCACACAACAGGCGGTTTCAATCATCATTTTGACCGTGCTTGCCGTCGAGGGATTGAGGCTAAAATTAGGCTTTACAATCTTCGGCCAAAGGGAATATGAAGCTCACCAGGTTTCCGCCCTCGCATGGGGTGCTTTTGCTGTTGGAATGGTGTTCTTGCTTGCGCCCCATGAAGCCTATGCTTGGCCCATTGTGTTGTCCTTGTCTTTAGGCGATCCGTTCATGGGTGAGTTGCGCCGGAGAGGAATGGACAGCCGCAATGTCATCATGTATTCCTGCGTGTTTTTAATTTCGATTTGGTTGACCTGCTGGTATTTCTTCGCCACTCCATTTTGGTTGGCGTTCCTCCTCGGCCCGTTGTGCGTGGTCTCTGAATGGCCTCGTTTGCGCTACATTGATGACAATGCAACGATGGTTTTGATTCCCTTAGGAGCGGTGTTGTTGCTCGAACCATTCCTTTTGGTAATGGCTTGAGAGCACCAAACCCGCTCAATATGTTCAAATGATGGCGGCCTGTGGAATGGATTGGTGACGTCAATGAGCGACGAGACAAACAGTTCTGAACCCCCCCAAATCACCTACTTCGTTGGCTTTTCCATCGCCATCATTCTCATGGCCGTAGTCATGGTCCGATACCCCGTTTGGTGAAGCATTTCGCCGGAATGGGTTGAAGAAGGGTGCGACCCGAGCCACAACCATGTGCGGAATCGCAGGTATGTTTGGTCAACCAGACATCGCAGTGATTCACCGTATGAATCAGGTTCAGCATCACCGTGGCCCTGATGGAAACGACGCTTGGCAGGATGAGCGAATCGCACTTGGCCATACCCGCTTAGCCATTGTCGACCGAGCAGGTGGCGATCAGCCATTGTTTGGGCCAAAGGGTGAGGTCCTCATCGCAAACGGAGAAATCTACAACCATGTAGCCTTGCGTTCGAAGCACACTTCCTATCCTTACACAACCAATGTGGATTCCGAAGCGATTCTGGCATTGCACGCACAAACGAAGGCGAACTGTACCACTGGGACCATGACAGCAAGTGACCATGCCCGTTGGATTTCGCACCTTGATGGCATGTACGCATTCAGCCTCTGGGATGCTGAACTTGGACAACTGATTCTCTCACGAGACCCGCTGGGCATCAAACCCATGGTCAGAACCATCGTCGATGGAAGCCTGCTTTTTGCCAGTGAAGCAAAGGCGCTCCGCGCCCACGAAAGTCACGTTCCTGCCTTCGATGAACTTGCCCTTATTGCTCGGCTTGCATGGGAATACCCATTGGACGGAACCACCCTTCTGAAGGGCGTTCACCATGTCCGCCCTGGCACCGTGGAAGTGTGGGAATTGCACCATGGAAAAGCCAAACTTGTCAGTCGATGTGATGTTGAACGTCAAGTTCTCTCTCCTGAACTCCATTGGAACAGCGAAACACAGGCGGAAGCCCTGCTCGAATCCTTTGTCGATGGCGTGAGTCAACGGTTGATGGGCGAAGTCCCGATGGGCATCGTGCTGTCCGGCGGGCTTGATTCGTCCCTTGTAGCGGCCGTTGCCCACGAAGCGGCAGAGCGCGCAGGTCAACCTGTACCAGCGTGTTGGACGGTTGCAGAAAGCGAAGACAATCCAGATTGGATCGCTGCTGAAACGGTGGCATCAGCGCTCGACCTCGACCACCACCAACACGTGCTTGAAGCAGATGCGTTTGATCAAAAATTACCAGACCTCACATGGCATGGCGAAGACTTCGACGTCACCGTTTTATTCTTCCAACCTCTGTTTCAAAAAATGGCTGAGAAGGTCACTGTAGGGTTGTGCGGTCAGGGAGCCGATGAACTGCATGCAGGCTACCCAAGGTACCGGAACTTGGCTGAACATGCCGCATTGATTGACGCAAGACTCGCTGCAATCGAACACCCTGCAGCGCGACAAATTGAGCAGGGACAACTGCCGGTTGGCGATGCTTGGTACACCGAAAACCACAGCGGAGGGGCCCATACAGAGTCTCTGGAATCGTTCCTTAATTTTGAATTGGAGCATGGACAATTGAGCAACTTTCAGTTGCGCTTGGTCGACCGTCACTCGATGGCGCATTCGCTTGAAGTCCGAGTTCCGTTCTTAGGAAGCGCTCATCGAAAAGCCTCGAACGCCTTGCCGATGAATTGGCGCCTTCCTGAATCACTTGAAGAAAAGGCAGCCTTGAGAGCCGCAGCAGACCACACCCGCCTCCCAAGCGAAATCGTTCGCAGGCCAAAACTACCTGCTGGACGCGCCACCTCACCGACGTTGATCGATTCAATGATCGAGGAACTTCGGCCGCGAGGTGATGCCATCTTGAAGCGCCATCCATTGTTGAGTGGGGCGTTCAAAGGCCAGCCTGAATTGGCCATTGGCATCGGATTGTTTGAAGCAATTCATATACTCGACCGAGGAGTGTCAAAACCCAACAAGAGCGCAATCGCTCTGTTGGACGAGGTGATTGGATGAACACATTACATTCGATGAGTGATCACCTCGAAGCGAACCGGGAACTGATCACTGCTTGGATGGAGAAAAAAACGCTCCGAAGTACCGATTCCATTCTATGGAAGCGTGGATGTGAGGGACGCTGGATGGAAGATTGCAGTGGTTGATGCCAACCACTTTCCTGCCGGATTCAACAACATAGCAGACCAAGATCTTCCTTCAATTTCACAATTGATGGGCACTCATATCAAGCGCAATTACGGTGAATGCTCATGGATTCATCTTTATCCTGAAGCACACACCCGAAACAAGGGCTATGCGGAAAACATTGGCACCATCAAAAAGCTCCTCGAGATGGCTGGCTACCGTTGCACCGTCGGCTCACCACTTTTCGAAGAGCGTGGATGGCTCGATGGTTTGTCAGGCCCGGTCGAGTTGACACCCGTTGAAGTGGAAATACATGAAGGAGAAGAGCGACTGGTGGTTGGCGGCGAAGTGCCATGCCTCACCCTACTCAACAACGATTTGACGGAAGGCGTGCTTCCTGGTTTGGGGGCTGATGTGTTTCCCCCGAAAGAAATGGGATGGCATCGCCGCAAAAAATCCGAGCATTACATTCAATTGCAACTTTATGTCGACGAAATTGCGGAACTCTTGGGCATTGATTCATGGCACCTCATGAGCGAATGGTTCGTTTCTGAAAACAAATGCCTCGAAAAAGAAGCGTGCCGGGTGCGTTTGGCAGAAGAAGTCAATGAGTTTCTCCAAGGCTTGGCAGAAAAATACGCTGCTCATGGAATTGAACGACAGCCGGTTGCGTTCATCAAAAACGATCGTGGCACCTACGGCTTAGGCATCATGGTCGTAACCAAGGGTGAGCAATTGCTTGAACTCTCAAACCGAAAAATGAAGAAACTGATGTACTCAAAGGGAGGTGTCGATGTGGAAAACTTCCTCATACAAGAGGGGGTTCCCACGAGCCTTCGCACTGAAGAAGGCTCACCAGTTGAACCGGTGGTCTACCTCGTTGATGGCCAAGCTGCATCGTGGTTTTACAGGATCAATCCAAAGAAAGGGGATAACGAAAACCTCAATTCACCAAGCGCTAGGTTCGAATCAATCCATGAAGTTGGAGAAAAATACGGCGAGCATGCCCGAGGATGGCACGCTCTTGTGGCAGAACTCTCGATGTTGGCCATGGGAAAGGAGTTGCTCGCTTACCAAGAGAGCGAAAACGGCGTTCCTGCTTAAGTGAACATGCCCCCTCGGCCAACCATGCACAGGGCATGGGTGTACGTACTCACCATCGCCATAGGGCTCTGGGTGTCAGCAACCGGTGCCAATGGCTTGCTCTCTGATGAGTTTGCAGAATGGCCAGTGAACATTTGGTGCTGGGGTCTGTTTGCTTATTTTTACCTCAACGCTTCTCGCAAGGTCCGCATTGAAATGATCACAGTTGTGGCCATTGCAACGCCCATGGAATTGTACTTCAGCGAGGTATGGAAAATCTACGAATATCAGCGTGACTTCATGCCGCTGTTCGTCCCTGCCGGTCATTATTTCTTGTTCGACCTAGGCCGCATTATTGCTGAGAGAATGAAAGAATCGTGGTCGATGCCAGCGCTCATGCCCTTTGTTCCCCTTGTGGCTTACGGGGCCATCACAGGCGGCGATACTTCAGCCGTGTTCCTGCTGGTGCTCGTCCTTGGATTCACCAAGTATGGGCCACAACCCCGGCTCTATGCAGCAATGGCTTGGGCCGCCCTTGGCATGGAAATCTTAGGCACACAACTGCAAAATTGGACATGGGCAAACGAAGTGCCTTGGACCGGCCTCACAGCATGGAATCCTCCACTTTTGGTTGGAGCATTCTACTGCTTTGGTGATCTTTTGGTCAACATGGCGGTCGTCAAGTTTGAAGGGAAGGAGCATGTGGAGGTTTCCGTATGACCTCCTCCGAGGACCTGAGAAAGCGCAGAGAGGCGGAGGCCTTGCGCATTCGAAGTTCGCTGAATCGGTTGCGTACAGAACAGCACGCCGCTGCAAAAGGAGGAGAAACCGCTGTCGCATTTGTCGAAGAGCGCTTGTGCATTGGTTGTGACCAGTGCACGATCGTATGCGACGATGATGCCATTGACCTGTACAAGGTAGCGATGGCAAGTCCATTGATCAAGGTCGAATCAAATCGGAAAGCACGAATCATCCGTGATGCGTGCACCGGGTGCCGTTTGTGCGTCTTAGCATGCCCAACCGACGCCATTACCATGATTGATCGCTGAGGGAAAGACAATGTCAAAGAAAGGAAAGGAAGACACAGCCCAACGGTTCGGTGGTGAATTTGGACCATTTCGAAAGCCGGGAACCCCTGGTGTAACCCTTTCGACGTTCAAGTCATTGGTTTGGATCTCAAACATCGGCGGTCTGCTGCTCGTGGTCATCGCTCTGGAGATGCTGTTCGTTCGCCAGATGTTTGGATGGGGTCTCTTCTTCCTCATGCTTGGTGTTGGCGTTGCCTTGTTTCCTTCGAACTACGAAATCGTCGGCATGGATGAAAGCAGCGAAAATGCTTCTTGAACCCGTACTCTGAGGGAGCCGCTGATTGGACGGGTCGTCAGACCGTACCCCTGCGATTACCGGTGAGTTGATGGGTCCCCCTTTGATTACATACGATTAATCATCTAAATCATTCAGATCGTTTGGTTGTACTGGAACTAAATTATAAGACCAAATTAATCTGTAATTACGATTCTCGACTAAACCGTTATCCACTATTTGAGATCAAGGGCTATCTGAAGATTTCATATTTCCATAATGCCATTTGAAACCATAAAGAATAATAGCAATACCTAGAATCAAGAAAAGAAAATCATCAGGTTGAGAAACGTAATTGAACAAATCATTTTTCATTGGATTGTCTGGGTCATAAAACACTGTCACGTTTTCAAGTATCAGAAATGTGTTGTTTACTTTTCTTTCACATTCTTCAAAATCTAAATATACTTCTTTTCCAGTACACTCACTCACGATTGAATTCCACTGGCTTGAGGATAGATTTTCTATCAACTCTAGGGAATCTCCCAGGGGATAGGTTTCAGTATTTACAACAGTACTATTTTCGAAAATAGGATAGAATGAATATGTAATCGATATAACAGGATCGCAATAAGTAAGATCGTTATTATCGGTATTGCCAAAACCTGTATCATCTTCACTCCGTGATTCTTCCCAACATTCATGATTTAAATCGAATTGATTTACGTTTCCTCTTGTTTCTACCCATGATTCTCGATCGGAATTTTCAATATAATCAGCGACAATTCCTCCAATTGAAAACAAAACCAAGATCCCTCCAAAAAACCAAATTGCTAGAACCTCTAAACCAATCTTCATAGGCCTGTTGATTAAGTTAAAAGATATAAACTATTATTAGTTTGATGACAATTACGAGTATAATCAGAGCATCATGCAATCGATTAACAGATACATCAATGGGATTGCAGTCCGTCCTTTCATAGGCTACCGACTGCCCACCCGTCCGTGCAAAGGGGGGCCCTCTGCCAAACACAGGTAATCCTCAATGAACATTTGTTGAGA
>OBPB01000153.1_pt1 | contig 16855 bp, 19 predicted proteins | sample 1534631 | NCBI WGS metagenome assembly OBPB01 (sample SAMEA3275471, study PRJEB22092) | marine metagenome | biome: Marine environment; feature: Belgian marine environment, sample taken at 3 meters depth; material: Sterile flask | collected 2014-06-24T18:06:27+00 | depth 3 m
CCTCAAGCATGAGCAAACGCTGATCGAAGCCGCCGGAACGACGCCTGAATTCAAATCAGGCGTTTCGAAGTTCCTCAACTGAACGGAATGGATTTGTCCGTTGAATCCTCAGACCCCAATAATGCCACCATAGGGCATCACCATGAGATGGTAGGGCGATTCGTAGTTGCGAACCCATCCTTTGTATTCATCTCTAAATTGAATCAACGGGGCGAAACTTGCGTCCATGAACCGCCATTGCTGGACGAGCATGCCAAACTTTTCTCGCAGGCCAAACATCCGCTGCATGGTGAATTGGTGACGTGAGACGAGAATCAGTTCTTCTGTCCTCATTCCACGCATGTGTTTTCGGATTCGACTTCGGATTTTCCGAATGATGTCTTCTAATTCGATGTCAGGGTGATCGACAAAAATCACCAATCGTGGATTGAACGGCCCAGGTACGCCGCCGGGAAACACGTTGCACCCCCCATCAGGACCATATTCAGAAGCAATTCGATCGATGTCGCCACCATCGAAAGGACGGGGTTCTTCCCAATGCACATCACAGGTTTGGGTTTGGCCGCAACTTGGGCACGGGTCGGTTGGTCGGTGGTGGTCCGATGTTACTTTTTCACCGTGCCATAATGCTCCATGTTCTGCGCAATATCCTCTCAATACAAACATGTAAGTCGTACATCCTCTACCTTATTTGAATGTCAACCTGTTTACAACATCTGAAAGAAAATTCCTCGTCTCGTTTTGGCTAGGATTAAATGAAATGAGTTCTATGATTGCTTCATGGCAAAGTCGAAGGATCCTGCAAAGGTGATTGAAGCCCTCACCGAGGAGAACAAGAAATTGAAAGCGGATCTAGCAAAGGTACCAAAGCCAGGAATCACACTCGTTGACAATCAAACTTCTCTCTTCGTTTTTGATGAATTTGAACTCCACCCTGCAGTTCACGGTTGGTTTACCAGCCCTAAGGTGAAGTCAACCGAGCGGCACGATAAGATTACCAAAGCACTCAATATTGGCATGCTGGCTCTTTGGCAGGGAAGAGTAGCTCACGCTTTGAATACGTTCAAGGATGAACTACAATCGGAAATTGAGCTCGTTCAAATGTATGCTGATTCTTTGCAAGAGAGGCTCGAGAAAGACAACAAATACAAAACTGATCAAGAGATTACTGTTGCGGATGCTTTAGAAGCCTACATCAAAGAAAAGAAATACAGTGACACAGTTGAAGTTACAGGAACTGCCGGAACTGATAGTGGCAACAAAACTGGCGATGTGCTAGCGTTGGTAAAAGATGGGCGAGATTCAGAAAATCTTGGCATTGAGATCAAGTTCACCAAAAAATACGGATTGGGCGACACCACCGCAAATTCAAACGATGGAGGCCGGAAAAAAGGCAAAACAAACTACAGGGCTGCCGGCGATAATGCTGTATCTCAGTTAATTGAAACGAGAGCGAACCGGAATTCCAAATATGCCATTTTTGTTATCGACCAGCACTTGAACCCTCTGCAAGGTCCACCTGTCCAATACTTCCCGGCATATTCTGGCTTCATTGTATCAGTTGACTCTCTTTCTAACGACTTTACCTCATTGGAGATTTGTTATGAAATAGCGAGAAAAATGACGTTGTCCTCACGCAAAATAGTGGACAACGAATTCGCTGTTCTCGAATATTTATTGAAGGATTTGGCATTTGTCTTGAACCGTCAAGGATACCTAAAGGATGCTGGAAAAACAATCATCAAACAGATCACTAAATCTCACAAAGACAACATGAAGGTCGTTACAGAACAAATATCTGTGTTTGATGCTGAGTTAACTGCCATGAAAACTTCCATTGACAACACAATGTCGATCCTGGACAACTTTTTCACTAGCGGTGAAATTAGTGCTAATGATATGTTCTTGAATTACATTCGCGACCAAGAAAGCAAGCAATGGGCGAGCGTTAAAGCAGACACTGCTGAATGGGCCAAAAAGGTTGAAGCAAGAGCAGCCGCTGAGGCTGAAGAAGAATAACCTCATTCACCATTCGAAGAAACCTTGACCAGATTTCTGACCAAGGTGACCCTTGGCCACCATCTCTTCCAACAACGGATGAGGCGCATAGCGATCGTCATTGAACGAACGTTGTAGGTTGAGCAGAATGTCTCGACGGACATCCAATCCAACAAGATCGGTCAACTTGAGGGGGCCCATTGGGTGCTTGTAGCCAAGCACCATGGCCGTATCGATGTCTTCAGCACTCGCCACACCATCAGCAAGCATGCGAATGGCTTCGTTACCAAGGACAACACCAAGGCGGCTTGTGGCAAAACCTGGCACGTCCTTGACAAGAATCGTGGTCTTGCCCATGGCCACACCAGCAGCTTCTGCGGCTGCGACTGTCGCATCACTGGTTGATTCATGACGAACGAGTTCGAGCAGTTTCATGATTGGAACAGGGTTGAAGAAATGCATGCCGATGACCTGTTCAGGCCGGGTGGTGGCTGCAGCGATACCTGCAATCGAAAGCGAGGACGTGTTGGTGCCAAGGATCGCATGAGCCGGGGCCAAGCGGTCAAGATCAGCAAAGATGCTGTGCTTCAAATCTGGAATTTCGGGAACCGCTTCAATCACCATGTCAGCGTTTCCTACCGCTTCGGCGAGGTCTCCGACAGCGTGGAGTCGAGCGCCCCATTCTGCCTTTTGCTCAAGGGTCGTTTTGCCACGAGCGATGCCTTTGTCCCAAAACGCGTCGATGCGATCCATGCCACGTTCCAAACCTTCTGGGAATGCGTCGAACAGATTGGTTTTCCAGCCTGCTTGGGCACAAACTTGCGCAATTCCTGCACCCATGGTTCCTGCACCGATCACGGCAACTTCTCGAATCTCCATGCCCTATGCGACGGGGCCGAACTTCATGATGCTTCCTCGACCGCCGCCTTCTGGCTTTGAGCCAACCACACGCCACCAACGATGAGGACAAACGAAAGCAAAAGTGGAACCCCGAGTTTTTCGTCCAACAGCAGCCATCCGCTGAAGATGCCAAATGGAGGTACGAGGTAGACATACAAGGCTGCTTTTCCAGCGCCAATGGTTCGGATTCCATCAGCAAACCAAACATACGAGATAACCGTGGAGAACACCGCCAAAAACACAAGAGAAATCCAACCCTCTGTGTTCGAATCTGGTACGCCAACGCTCAGTGTTTCGACCACTGCCGGAGGCGTCAGCAGGATGAGCCCCGCCACAGAGGACCACACGGTCAAGTGAAGCGGTGACAGGGTCGCTTTCGCATCAGGTGCGGGGGTGTTCATGGCGCGTTTCATCAGAATGTTATTGCAAGCCCAAGCAAATGCTGCTGCAGCGATTAGCAAATCACCAAGGGCACGTTCGGCAATTGGAATATCGACATTCGGAGAATAGAGGAACAGGATTGTTACCCCGATGATTCCCAAGGCCAGTCCTGTTGCCAGTCGCCAATGCAGGCGCTCGTTTAGGAACACAATAGCAAGAAGGGCCGTGAAGAACGGATTGAAGGTGATCATGAGGGAGGCATCGCCTGCTGCTGTGTACTTCATTCCGTAGAGGAAGAAGGCTTGGTAGACAACTGTTGAGAAAAAGCCAATCATTGCTACGCGCTTCCATTCACCTCTTGTTGGGAAAAGCCAGTTATCGGTGGCTTGGAGGTACAACGCAAAACAGCCGATAGCGACAACGTACCGAATCCATGCTGCTGTAAATGGTGCCATTTGGTCGGCTAAGACCCGTCCTGCGGGCCAACCAAACCCCCAAACGGCGGCGACAAGTACGAGTTTAAGATGAACTTTCCAATGGTTCATTCAAACCGCTCCAAACCGAGTTGGAGCATGCGAGATCGGGGCAAACCAATCTCTGGTAAGCCGGCTGCTGGAGCGTACTTCTTCAGCCCTTCTAAACGTGACACATAGAGCCCGTAGGAGGCAATGTCGTCCGGCAAATAGGGAGTTGGAACGCCCATTCGAGTAAGGGTTGCGCATGCTGCTTCAGAATAGATGGGGAAGAGGTTGGTGCTAAAATGCATCCATTCAGAAACACGCTGTGCATCAATGTTGTCGAGTGTCAACAGGTGTTCGAGCATTGAAACGTCGGGGTATGTGGTGGTTCGAAGGGTCATTTCGACTTCATTGGTGATGTCTTCGGGCCACGCAAACGGTTGGTGATTCGACCATTGATCGGCGATTCGAATGTGTTCGAGCGACGCTTCCGTTTCGATTGAGAATAATGCTTTAGCGTAATTTTCGTCGTCCACGCTGTCAGCAACCAAGGTCGGCAACGCCTCGTAAAAGGCTTCACAGAGTTCAACGTTTACACCGTACAGTGCAACTGGTATCATGTGATTCCACTCCATTTAAGCTCAGGCCTTGGCGCCAATACCGGAAGCGATTTGGCGCGCTGACATTGGCTTGTTTGCAACCCAATCTTGCTTGAAGAGTTCCTTGAGGTCTTCCTCATCTTGAGCACTTGGCAGAACAGTTCCAAGGTAGGCTTGATACTCATCTTCTGAGCCTTCAAACACATCACCCTCGAGTGTGCAATTGACCTTCTTGAAGGCGCCAATGTCTCGGTGGAAATTTTCGTGAGGCACAAAGAGTTGGGGAGCACCTTCAGGGAGGTAGCCGTTGAGTTTCTGGACTTCTCCGACAATCTCTGCATGGTAGTGGCCACGTGCTTCTTCGTTGAGAACTTCCTTGTCGACTTCAACACCAGCTTCGAGTTTCTTGCGTTCGTCCCATCGGCCTTTCACGCCCCAAACATAGGACCAGTGTGCAGATGAAGATGCATCAACGCCAAACAGATCGTGAGCGGTTGAAACCCACTTGTTGATGTAGCGTTGGAGCATATCAAGTGGGATTACTCCGGCTTTGATGACTCGGCGCAATCCGTTTGAACCGGTTCCAAGGTGGAAGGATTCTTCCTTGAGCATTGGTCCCATCGATGCAGCCAACGGCTTGAACGCAGAGGTAGAGAGCATGCCCAACTGGAACTTACCATCTCGGTCAACAAACATGGTGTAGCAGAAGAAATCGAGCCAGTGCGGCATTGGGCGGTTGAACGCACCGAGCAAGCGGTCGCCGTCCTGAGCATTGCGCTCGAGGAGTTTTTGCGCTTCACGTCGCCCTTGTTGTCCAAAGTAAGTCATGAGAAGGTGTGCCATTTGCCATCCGTGGCGTTGCTCCTCGGCCATGATGCGTGCTGCAGCGTATCGGTCATAGTCGGTTGGAGCGCTGGCGAGCAAGTGGCGTTGTTGCTCCACGGACGCGAATTCAGTATCGCCTTGAACGGTGATCATTGCAACGAGCGCATCTCGCATGCTTTGGTGAGGTACTTGGAGGGAGCGCTCCCACTTTGGACGTCCTGCGTAGTCTCCGAACTCAATCAAATCGCCTGCTCGGTCCCAATCATACTGAACAGATAGGTCAAAGTCGCCCATCCATTCTCTGTTAAAGCCGACGCGGTCTTGCCATTCGCCGAAGTTTGCAATCCAGTCTTCCCATGTGTTCGGTAGGTTGTCCATGTGTTTGCCTTAACGCCGCCTACCTTATTGCCTTTGCGAACATGTTCGTGCGAACATGTTAGGGGCTTCGTTTGCGCACTTCGTCTGCAAACGCATGCATGATTGTTGATTCGATCCGTTGTAGTTGAGCGGATAAAGTCGATTTTGCAACGTCCAACTTAGCCGCAAGGGCTGTCAGTGTCACACGTCGAGGCACGTCGTAGAATCCTTCTTGTGTGGCTGTATCAAACACCAAGCGTTGCCTGGGCGTGAGCATTCTTGATGAGACACCCCGAGTCGACAACAATCGATATGGAATGCGCTCGTCATCGAAGCCCGCGATGAGATCACGCACTTTTCCTTGAGCGCAAGCAATTGTCCAATCAACCCAACCGTCTCGGACTTCAAACGGAGTGTGTGGAATCACGCCAACCCTTAGCAACGGTTTGAGGAAACCACCTCCACCTGCAATAATGTCGACAGCAAATTGCTGTGAACCAAAAGATCGAACCTCTTCAATTCCCGGATGTTCGCCCACAGTGATGGTAATGTCTTCACTGCATGATGCTTTCGCCGTACCACGGCCTTTCATCAAAGGCATGTGTTCCTCAATCCGTAAGATGGCTGAAGGATGGCTCCGAGTCACATCCCCTGCCCAGTGCCCTTCAGGCAACCGAACTTCGATGCGGACCTGTTGGACGCCCATGGAAAGATGTAGGGTGGCTTCCTATTGAAGGTACTCAAGCCGATCAGAGGCTACGAGTGGTTTCGATTTTGCGAACAGTGCCAGAGGCCACGTCAATCACTTCGCTGAAGGTCGTGGTGGTTGTTTCACCCAGAACTACGCCTGGGAGATAGCCATCGCAAACGCCGGAGGCTGCAAAAATAGCATCTTCGCTTTTGCACAAATCCTTGGCCTGCCAAAGGCGGGTGAGGTCGTCACCAACCATGTTTCCAGCCCTTGCTTCCTCTTCGTCTGAACGAAACACAAGACGCCCCTCAAAAACACCACCCAAACCACGAATGGCGGTGGCCGAAATGACGCCTTCTGGTGCAGCACCAATCCCCATCAAGAGGTCGAAGGGTCCATCGGGGCGAGCTGCCCAAATCGCGCCAGAAACATCGCCATCGCCCATCAACTCAAGTTGAGCGCCGCTGGCTCGTATCTCTTTGAAGAGGTCTGCATGCCGATCGCGGTCAAGGGCAACGACACGCACGTCTTCGACCGCTTTGTCGAGCGCCGATGCTGTTTGCTCAAGGTTGTAGGCAACACCGCCATCAAGGCTAATTTCACCAACCAATTCCGGACCACCGGCGATTTTGTCCATGTAACAATCCGGTGCATGCAGGAGCGCCCCCCGAGGAGCTGCAGCAAGCACTGCAATGGAGTTAGGTGAATTGTCGGCGCAATTGTTCGTGCATTCAAGCGGGTCGACGGCGATGTCGATCCTTGGGGCACCGGCAACACCAACCATGTTGCCGATTTCCTCCCCAATGTAGAGCATTGGGGCTTCATCGCGTTCGCCCTCACCAATTGCCACTCGTCCGTCAAACGGGACGGTGTCAAACGTTCGGCGCATGGCTTCGACCGCAGCCTCATCAGCCTTGTCTTTTTCACCTAAACCGCGCCATGCTGCGCTTGAGATAGCAGCTTGATCAACGGCTTCGAGGAAGTGATGGTAGAGGTTGCCAACGCCGGCCATGGGTGATGACGAGCGCGGCCCATCCATGAATGAAACGGTCAAACGGAACGCGCCCTTTGGCGAGGAGCGCCCGTGGCCATCGACTTGGCTAGACGTCAATCACGGTGAGGGGCGTAACCCCAAACCTTGGTGGTGATGATGCACATGACGATGATTTTACCAAAGTCCCACAGAAGGAAGGGTTCTGTACCCCATGCGTAAGCTTGAGTCATATCAACACCATATGACTCTGCCAACCAGAGGGTGCCAAAAGCGTAGACAGGAAGCATGGCGAAGGCCCAACAAATCAGTTGTGCTGGGATGTCTGCAATACCGGCATTGTACGATCGGTCAAGCCCCTCTGCAACAAGAGCGGAAGCAAACGGGAAGGCAATCAAATAACCCCCAGAGGCGATGAGCGCCCCGCCCTCAAACAACATGTCGCCACCCGATGAAAACACCGGAGCGCCGAGCGCACCAACCATGAGGTACAACGCTCCAGAGACAAAAGCGTCATTTCGTCGCAGGTAGACGCCTGTGGCAAGCACGGCAAATGTTTGCAAGGTGAACGGCACAGGCGTTATGCTGGTTAGCACCGTCACTTGAGCGCATAAGGCGGTGAGGCCAGCAAAGAAAACAATACCAACGGCTCGCTCGTTCAACGTGATGTTTTGGCCCCTTAAGGCGAGGTGCCATCGCATGGGATTCGACAGGAGGGACGGGTTGACCATGTCGTTTCGGTTGTTGGTTGGGTTCTTAGTGATTCACGCTTGGCGAGGGGCTTTCCTCGATTCTTGGGCCAATAGGGTTGGCAAGCGCAAGGTGCATGAAAAAGAAACACGGTGTTCAGAGCGTGCCTTTGAATTTCTCAACCACAACGACGTCCGTGATTGAGGTACCTGGGTATTGCCCTGAACCGTCCTTTTCCAAGGATTTGACCATATCAAGAGCGCAAAGCAAGCCCGCACAGACGCCTGTTAAGGCCTCCATTTCGATACCAGTTTTGTAATGAGCCGATACGAACACAGTGCACCGCAACGCATGCCCCTCCCAATCCCATGTGACATTGCAGCCTTCGAGGGGAATCGGATGGCAGTGTGGTATGATTCTTGGTGTGTCTTTGACGGCTTGGATAGCCGCAATGGTCGATGCTTCAAGCACATCTCCTTTTTTGACTGATTTTTCTTGGATGGCTGCAACGGTGGCCGGTGACAAATGAAGCAAGCCCGTGGCCGTTGCATGCCGTTCCACAACTGGCTTTGATCCAATTTGTACAATGCCTTCGATTTCTTTTCCCATGATGAATCCCTCAGCCCAAGCCAGCCTTCCAAGTCGCCCCTTCGGTCGTGACTTCTTTTTTCCACAAGGGGGCTTGCTTCTTGAGTTCGTCGATGAGCCATTCACACGCCCTGAACGCCTCCTTTCGGTGTGGACTGCCAACATGAATGGAGACAATAGGTTCCTGTGGCCCGACCGAGCCAACTCTGTGAGCCATGGCTACGCAATGAACGCCGTGCAATCCAATTGCTTGTTCAGCTAATCCATGCAGAACTGAAGCAAGTTGCTCTTGCCAAGCATCGAATTCCAAACGGATGACTTCACTGTCCCCTTCTGTTCCACGAGTGATCCCCAGAAAAGAGACCACTGCACCACACCCATCCAACGGAAGTTTGGCTTTGAGGGCGTTTTCATCAAGCGCATTTACCGCCTCTTCGATGATGATGCGCCCGTTCATGCACACACGAAGAGAACGCATCATTCAAACCCCACGCCTCCATGGGGTTACCCATGGGCGACGAGGCGGCTATCCACATCATGGGGGCTGGCCTCTCCGGCCTTGCCGCCGCCACCCTTCTTGCGAGGGCTGGAAAGGAAGTGCATGTCCACGACGTGCGGGCAGATTCAGGTGCACGGTTTGACGGTGATTTCCAAGCCTTAGAAAATTGGAGCATGGACGAAGATTTCTTCGACCAATTGAAGGAATGGGGCTTTGATGCATCTGAATTCAAGGCAACCGAATTCGACGTCGTCGACCTCATCCACCCAGATGACAAAATTACGCAAGCCACCACCTCGAAAGTGGCTTACAGAATTGTCGAACGGGGTACATCGGAGCATACCATCGATCAAGGCTTCAAACGCCAAGCACTCGCTGCGGGAGCAAAAATCCACTACAAATCACGTGTGAAGGAAGAGGATTGCACGATCATCGCATGTGGGCCAAAAGGAACTTCTGCCGTCGCTTATGGGGAAATATTCCACACCGACCATCCAAATCACATCGGGTTCCAGCTCAACGACCACCTTGCCCCAGGCTCATACTCATACCTCATCATCATCGATGGTGTTGGGCTTATTTGCACATGCCTTTGGCGAAAGCAGAAGAAAAGTGAACGATTCCTTAACGAGACCATTGCCTGGTATGAGGCGCACTATCCGAACCTAAACCGCACGCCAATCAAGCGCGTTGGGGGCAAGGGAGACTTCACGATCAATCGGAATTACAAGCAAGACGGTCGTTACTATGTTGGCGAATCAGGCGGGCTTCAAGATTTCATGTGGGGTTTTGGCATGCGAATGGCCGTATGGTCGGGCGTTCTTGCCGCAAACGACATTCTTGGTAAAGGCGATTATGAAGCGGATGTGAGGAAGTACCTCATGCCCTATGTCCGCACAAGCGTTGCAAACCGTTGGCTGATGAACCGCGTTGGGGATCGCACCTTCAAGCGAATGTGCAACGCATGGATGAAGGACCAGAAGAAAAAAGGCGATGGATTGATCTGGATTGGCAACCTCTTCAAACCAAAATGGTACAAGAGTATCCTGTACCGTGTGGTCAGCCCGTTCATGTTGCAAAGCGACCCGAAAGCAATGGGCAGAGGCGTGCGCCGGATGCCCTTCAGAAAAGCACTCAAGCGCGATGTCTGGGAACAGTCAGAAGCAGCCAAGGCGGTTGGCGCTCAATGGGATGCAGCCCGTCGAAAGGGAGGAAAAACCTCATTCGCTGATGATGTTGAAACCCCCAAGGATGAGCAATCCGAGCATGCGATTTCTTCATAATACGGGTCCGTGTGGCTTGACGCATGGACGACCTACACGGATTGACCCTTGAACCAATGCCTAACCGACTTGTCAACTACGGTGTCACCAACAACGGCATCGCAGTGATCGAACTCACCTCAGACTCAGCAGGTGCTCCACTTGAAGGCGCAAACGACCGTTCCCCAAACACCTACACCCACGAAATGATGCGAGACATCGATACTGCAATCGTCAAGGCACGTTTTGATGACGATGTGACCTGCATTGTGCTCACTGGAAACGGCGCATCCTTCTTCTCCGCAGGCGCTTCGATTCAGATGCTCAACAGCGTGACTCCAGGCTTCAAGTACAACTTCTGCCTCCACGCAAACGAAACTCTTTCTCGACTTGAGCAAACTTCCAAACTTGTTGTCTGCGCAATCAATGGACACGCAGTTGGAGGCGGACTTGAAATCGCTATGGCGGCTGACATTCGAATCGCACGAAAGAACTCCGGCAAGGTCGGACTTCCTGAAATCAACCTTGGTGTTCTCGCAGGCACCGGTGGTACCGCTCGCTTGACCCGCTTGATTGGGAAGGCAAAAGCGCTCGAGATGATGGTTACAGGCGAACTCATGTCCTTTGAGGACGCACACGGTTGCAACCTTATCAACCACATTTGGGAAGGATCTGCTGATGACTTCCGCCGAGACATTCTCGACTGGTGTGGACAATTCACCCTACCAAACAAGGCTGTCAAAGCCGTTGGAAACATCAAGCGTTCCTGCCAAACCGGTCCTGAAATTCCTTTCGAGTACCACTTGGCCCTTGAGCGTGAATTGCAAGCATCCTTGTTCAACAGCAGCGACGCCAAGGAAGGCATCGCAGCATACGTCGAAAAGCGTGTTGCAAACTTCACCGGTCAGTGAACCGAACACAGCGAATCGAACAAAACCGTGTGATGCGGTTTGTTGATGCTTGGCCATGTGCTTAGTGCATGCTTGGCCACAGGAATTTTGGCCGCAGTCTTGAAGTTCCCCCCACCTCTGGCTCGGTCCACAGGTGAGCCGATGAGCAAGTACAACGTTCCAGCCGATGTCCCCAACGATTTGATTGACACATACATCTCGAACATGGATGCTGCAACTGCTGGAACTGGTAAGATGAACCTCTTCGCTTGCGACCAAAAAATCGAACACCTCAACGATGACTTCTATGATGGTGGCGCAAAAATCCCCCTCACGTCGAACAACCCTGGTCATTTCTTTGAAATCGGCCAACGATGCCATGACGCAGGCACCATTGGCGTCCTTGCTGGCCAACTCGGCCTCATTTCCCAATACGCACGGGATTATCCGGACCTGCCTTATCTCGTCAAATTGAACTCAAAATCCCACATGGTCAAAACTGCTCAACGCGACCCAATCTCACAAGCCATGTGGGATATGGATGATGTCATGGCCCTTGCGCACAACGGGATTAACGTCGTGGGCATTGGTTACACGGTGTACATCGGCAGCGAATACGAGCACGAGATGTTCTCTGAAGCCGCTCAATTCATTCGTCAAGCACACGAACTTGGCATGATTGCCGTGGTTTGGATGTACCCTCGAGGTCAAGCTGTTGCCGACGAGAAAGACCCTCAATTGATCTCAGGCGCTGCTGGTGTCGCTGCTTGCCTCGGTGCAGACTTTGCCAAGGTCAACTACCCTGGAGCGTTTGATGGCATGACTCGCCCAGAATCCCTTGCGATTGCTGCAGAAGCTGCTGGACGAACTGGCATTATCTGCTCTGGCGGCGGCTCGCTCCCAGCAAAGGACTTCCTTCAGCGACTCCATGATCAAATGAGCGTCGGCAACTGCATGGGTGCGGCAACTGGTAGAAACATTCACCAGCGAACCACAGAAGAAGCGGTTCGAATGACGGCAGCCTGTCATGCAATTATCTGCGAGGATGCATCAGTTGCTGAAGCCATGGCCATCTTCGAAGGCAACTGAGCGGATTGTATCAACTCCCGACTTCGGATGAGTGGTTAACACACTGCAACAGTGAATCACGCGTAGCCTTGGCTTCGTTCAGGATGTCGAAGCCAACTTCATGTGCCGACGGTGTAGTCATCGAGGTAGGCAAGTTGAGCATCTGTGAGGACATCGATGCTGAAACCAAGGGTCTCGAGTTTGGTCGTTGCCAAATCTTGATCTTGCTCCGTAGTGATGTCGTAAACAGCGTTGTCCATCGATGCACCTTCTCTTGCCAATCGGCACAAGGAGAGGAACTGGTTGGCGAAGGACATGTCCATCACTTCGGATGGGTGGCCTTCAGCAGCAGCGAGGTTGACCAAGCGGCCTCGTGCGAGTAAGAAAACTCGACGACCATCTGGCATGAGGAACTCTTCGTTGTCTGGACGAATCGTTCGAACCGAACTGGAGAGTTCTTCGAGGTCAGTGATTTTGATTTCACAGTCGTAGTGTCCGGTGTTTGCAATAATTGCGCCGTCCTTCATGGATTCAAAGTGGCGTCCAACGATGACGTCCTCCATTCCGGTTGCCGTGCAGAAAATGTCGCCGATCTTTGCAGCTTCATCCATGGTCATGACCCGATAGCCTTCCATGACAGCCCGGAGTGCTGGGAGAGGATCGACTTCGGTGATAATGACGTTCGCACCCATGCCGCGGGCTCGCATTGCTACACCGCTACCGCAGTGTCCGAAACCTGCAACGACGAAGGTTTTGCCAGCAAGAAGGACCGATGTAGCCCGAAGAATACCGTCAATGGTGGATTGACCTGTGCCGTAGACATTGTCGAAGTCCCACTTGGTTACAGCATCGTTCACTGCAATCACTGGATAGCGAAGGTCACCGGCAGCGCCCATTGCCCGCAAGCGGTGAACACCCGTTGTCGTCTCTTCTGTTCCGCCAATGACGCCTTCAGCATATTCTGATTTGTCGCCGTGGACACGGACAATAAGATCTGCACCGTCGTCGAGTGTGAGTGTGGGCTTGAATTCGAGGGTTCGGTCGATGCACCAGTAGAAATCCTCGTTGGATTGTCCGTGCCATGCGTGGACTGAGTAGCCCTCACGTGCGAGGTACGCTGCGACGCTGTCTTGAGTTGAGAGTGGGTTGCAGCCAGACCAGGAAATCTCGGCACCTGCTGCTCCAATCGCTTCGACCAGCACTGCAGTTTCTTTGGTGACGTGGAGGCATCCAGCCACTCGCATGCCCGCAAGCGGTTTCGTGCGCTCTGCTTCTTCTTTGAGTTTGGCAAGCACTGGCATTCGAGCACGGGCCCAATCGACACGCAGGGCGCCTTCATCAGCCAATTTCATGTCACGAACGGTGTAGGTTTCGGTTGCATCTAAGCCTTCCATGCCAATGCGACATGTTCGCCCCATTTGAAGTCTATCGTACGAACGGCATGAGCGATCGTAGCAACCTCATCAGGGAGCGGTTCAAAGCGTTGCCAGAAGCAATCAAAGACGGTTGTTGGAAGCGCCAGTGGTGACGTTTCCATCATTATCGATGATGATTGGTGTGCCTTCTTCCCAGCCAGGGCAGTTGGTGGAAACCCAGTTGCGGGTGGCCCACTCGCAGATGTCGTAGCCGCCAGAAAGAATGCCGGAGCGCTTGATGTAGCCGACCTTCACGATGTCTTTGTCCTTAGAGAGCACGTTACCGAGCTGTTGACTGGTGGTTCCGTGTCGCATGGTGCTGTTGATGTGTTCCAGGATCTCGGCCGTGTTGCGCGGTCGGTCGCCTAGGAATTTCTTGATCTTCTCTCTAATTCGGGTTGTTTTCATGCGTTTTTCCTCCTGTCATGAGGCACTTTCCCAGTGATGGTGGGTGCCACTGCTACAGATGAACGAGGCCGCTCATATAACCATTCCTCCGAAGAAAGGTTCTTCGTTACCATTGATGACCGTTTCAGCATAGAAATTGGATGCCGCCAACAAACAATGTAAGTAAAAAGTCACATCTCCAGTGGAAATGTATAACTTAATGTAACTAGTTAGTCTTTACAGTGAAAGATTTATCAACGCTCACCCAAACCCACGAGACAAGGTGACTCTTGGTGTCGAAGGGCCGCATTCGAAGCAATTACCAGCGGCGTGTGCTGAATTGGTTACTCGATGGAGGCGGCACAGTATCCGATGTTGCAGGGGCACTGACCTTGCAAATGCCACACGCCTCTCTTGCGCTCCGCCAATTGAGGGAACGTGGCGATGTCCTAAGAGAAGATCAAACCGGCATTCGAGGGGCGTTACACTTCATCACCGAACAAGGAAGGCTACGATTGGAGCTGGACGCGCTTGCAAGACTGAAGGATGCGCCACTCAATGCGCCCCCTCTGGCTGATGGTATTTTGCTGGGTCACGATGGTCAACATGTCTTGCTTGGTTATGTGAAACCGTTGTTATCAGAACTGATTTACCTGCCTCAGCAGGGTGTTCAAGCCACGATGACACCTGGAAATGATTCCAATGGAAACAAAGGGGGGTCTTGGGCCGTCGTTCGCACCGATTCGACCCGCTGGTACGACCTTGCCACATTGGAACCGACAGTTGCACCACCGACCATGGACCTCGGCACCCTCACAGATTGGTCAACCCGCTCACCCTCAATCTGTGTGGTTCATGCAAAACTCATCGATGCCACCGCACAATGGAGCATGGCACCGGGCACGTGGTTCGAAACCGGAAAAAGCGTCGATGCTGCAGACCTTACCCTCAACTATGGCAAGCACACCCTCGGCCACACAATTGGAAACAGGGTCACAATCCGCCCACCAATGTCAATCCATGGCCATCTCTCTTCGAAGGTTGGTCGCAAAATGGCCCTTGAAGCCTTGTCAGAGGAAGCCCTTGTGTTCGAACACATTCGGCAATCAAGCGGGGAACGAACCTTGCCATTGGAAGCATTGTGGTACTGGCTGCGGAAAAAACATCCGAGATTGGCGAATGTCAAACTGGAGAATAAATTTCAAGACCTGTGTCGATATTTGATTGGCAAGGGTTCGTCGCCACCCTCTATTTCACTTCAACGAGCGCTCTTGTCCGACTTCGGAAAGGCGAACTGGACACTGGGCGAAGTGTTGTCGAACATCAATTTCTCCGGTACGACGAGCGAGGGAGCCAGCGCTTTGATTGAATGGTACCTCGTAGACACGGATCGTGAATGCGTTGTCGAATGGGAGCATCAAGTCGAAGCCAACAGAACCTTGCTTGAAGATCTGCTCGCCTCCCAACGTTGCAGATTGCTGTTGACCTCAAGCGGCGAACCACAAAGGCTTGCCCATTCCGCTGCAGCGTTGAGAACATCTGGTGAGTTGGGTGTCGTGTCACTTCACTTGGGCCGAGGAAAAACATTCTCAGTAAAATTGCAGGAATCAAATCGAGATTCTCGTATTGCAGCGGTCCATGAGCGAATACCAACCACCGCATCTGAAATGCTCAAAGCAAAAAGCGACGAAGTATATGACCATGAGAGCTTTACCACACTCACCTCCTCACTCGAGCAACGAGCCACCATATGGCACGCTTTGTCACTGTATCCCAAAGGCGACGAACGGTGGGCCAACCAAGTTGAGACCTCCTTTCCTCTTGCTGCATGGATTGGCACCCCCGACAGTGAGCGAAGCAGCAGGTGGATTCGATTGCGCAATGTGCTCCCAACAGGTTGGGCTGATTTGTTACCAATCGATGCGTGTGAGAGTTCCACCCTCATTCGTGCGATGCCAGTCTCCTCTCCCTTGTGGGCCAATCAAGCGCTTGACAAAGTGCGTCAACGTTTTACACATAACATTCAATCCATCCTCAACTACGAAACATACCTTGAGGATGAACAATTGAACACTTGGATGAGTGCTGCAGTCCTTCTAACATCACAACATTTGCCCGATGAGTTCCAACCAATGATCGAGCGGTCATGTGAACTGTGGTTGCGAGAGCCGCATGCAGTCACGCAAGTCCTCGAGGCTCTGTTCCCCCAAGGTTCACCACTCAATGAGCGGAACCAGGCTTGCATGCAAATGTGTTTGAACGCAGCACCGAATCAGCCTCGCACATCGATGCTCCATGCATGGGGTGCTGCTGTTGGAATGATTGAGCACAACGAACCAATGTCACCTGATAGCCTGCGAACGCTCATGGGAACGTTACCAACCGCATGGTGGTCAGTTTGGGCTGGTGATTGGCTCCTCATACAACTCTCATCCAGTTCGGGTCGAAGGTGGTTAAGCGACCAAGACATCGCATGGCCCGCCCTCATCGCACGCCCCCCCGGGGAACGAAGTGGCTTACCTGGACTCCCGATACAACATCCTGAAGGCATGCTTGCGCTCGAAGATGTGCTCCAAATTCACCTGATCGAAGACGGCGTAGGTAAACCATCGCTCCTCGATGTACACGACATGCTTGCGACCGTCGTGCGTCAAGAACCGGTTCATTACGGACGAACCCACCCGCTTGTGGGATGGCTTGCTCGCCCAGTTGAAGCATGGCCACGAATTGGAATCGAGGCCCTACAACAAGGAGATGAAGAGGTTGGCGCCCTCCTCTATGCCCGTTCATTTGCTCATCGACTTGAATGAGCGCCCTGCACGATGTATTGAAAAAGGGTTGGCAGGTGGTTTGCAT
>OBPB01000159.1_pt1 | contig 16609 bp, 9 predicted proteins | sample 1534631 | NCBI WGS metagenome assembly OBPB01 (sample SAMEA3275471, study PRJEB22092) | marine metagenome | biome: Marine environment; feature: Belgian marine environment, sample taken at 3 meters depth; material: Sterile flask | collected 2014-06-24T18:06:27+00 | depth 3 m
AGGATTTGGGAAAACCGCTGTGGAATGGATGGCGATGGCAGAGGCTCTACGGCTCAAGCGAGGCAAGGTGCTGCTCATCGCACCGACAACGGGCCTTGTCGATCAGCAGCGGCGAATGGCCACAGAGATGCTCAATCTTGATGCGGATGCAATTGTATCCTACACGGGCGAGATAGGGCCTGCAAAACGCCCACCGCTCTGGGCAAAGGGCCAAGTCGTGATGGCGACATCACAAGTGATTCGGAACGATGCTGTCAACGGCATCATCGATTTGGCTGAAGTCGGCCTCCTGATTGTGGATGAGGCACACCATAGCACAGGAAACCACGCATACGCACAAGTCGGCGACCTCTACCTCAGCGCCAAACCAGACGCTCTTGTCCTGGGGGCGACCGCAAGCCCAGGGTCGACAGAAGCGAACATTCTCGAGGTTGCACGAAGGTTGGGCATCGAACGCCTGGATGTGTCAAAAAAAGAGGATCCACTCCTTACCCCGTACACAGTGAAGTTGGAAACGGTCCCTCACCGCCTCCCCTTACCTGAGGAGTTGCTGGCACTCCTTGCCCCGATCCAAGTTCAACAAGATGATGAGGCAGAACACCTGCGAAGACTCGGTTTTCTTGCCCCGACCGGCCATCTTTCCTCGAAATTCATCGAAGAAGCTCAACGCAGGGCAAGCATGGCCATTCAACGTCGTGACCGGAGAGGCTACGATGCCGCTCGAAGAATTGGCGACCTTAGGAGAGCACACCTTTTGCTTGATTTGTTGCGCACCCAAGGTGTCACCTCAGCGCTTGCCTTCCTCCAACGTGCCGAAGAGGATGGACGCAGTGGCGAACGGAGCACCAACCGATTCGTGGGGCTGCCTGCGATCCACGAATTCCGAAGGGCTGCAAAGGCGATGGGTGAACGCCACCCTAAACCCGCATATGTTCGTGAATTGGTCGAGAACCAACGGACGACAAACCCCGAAAGCAAGATGTTGATCTTCACAGAGTACCGAGATACAGTCGATCACCTCGTTGAATCATTAGCCACAATCCCCGGCATCCAGGTTGACAAATTTATCGGCCAGTCAGGCAAAGGAAAGCGGAAAGGGATGACTCAACGGCAGCAATTGGCTCAATTGAACCGGTTTCGAGAAGGTGAACTCAATGTGTTGGTCGCCACTTCCGTTGGCGAAGAAGGCCTTGATGTGCCTGCTGCCGATTTGGTGATCCTGTACGAACCAGTCGCAAGCGCCATTCGAGCCATACAACGACGTGGACGCACTGCTCGACAACGCGACGGGAGCGTTCACACCCTCATTGCCGTGGGAAGCAGGGACGAATACGTCAACACTGCTGCTGAACGCAGGGAAGCCAAGATGTACACATTGCTTCAACGAATCCACGACCGAGGCAGGCTCCCGAGAAGACCACCACCACCCGCCGATGTTCTTGCCGCTTTCAGCATCCAAAGTGAAGGCACATCGTTAACTCCACAGGAATTCATTCAGCAAGAAACTGCAAAATACGCACCTGAAGAATCAGAAAAAGAAATCGAAGAAGAATCTATAGAATCAGGTGCAAGAAAGGGGAAAGCAGGACCACCGGCCCTCCATCCCGTGGATCGAAGGCCTCGACAGCAAATGGGATTGGATCAATTCATGAGCCACGAGCCAACCCCGGCAGCCGAGGAAAAAAAGCCATCAATTCTGTCCACTGAACCTAAGGCATCGAATTCCGTGCCGGTCCTCGATGGTTTTGCACACCGAAAGAGAGAGCAACTCGCTGCTGCAGCTGCTTCAGCAAGCATCACTGATCTGCAAGGTAAGAACGCTCAAGCATCCATTATCCTCGACCACAGAGAATCTAAGTCAACGCTCGCACCCTACATCAAAAGCATGGGAGCAAGTGTGGTGTTCAAACACCTCACTACAGGAGACGTGCGTTTATCTCATCGTGTATTGATTGAGCGAAAAACAGCAAGGGACTTGGTTCAATCACTAAGCGATGGTCGGTTGCTTCACCAATGTCGCCGACTCAATGCAGCGGCACTGCGCCCCCTTTTGTTGATTGAAATCGGAGAAGGTCACGGCCAAGCCGTCCACCCTGATGCCGTCCATGGCGCACTTGCTTACATCAGCCTCGACCTTGGCATTCCTGTCATGATGACCAAAAATGCTGAGGAGACGGCCCGATTCTTAATTGCAGCCGCTCGAAGGGAACACGACCTCATGGAGCACTGGGCATACAGAGCCATGCAGCGAGTCGCTCCAAACCAAGACGTGGCTGCCGTTGAGCGAGCCACATCTGCCGCAGCTGCTGAGATCAAGGCCATCGAACTTGGTGCTGCCCAATCCAGTCCACTTGCCCAGCGATGGCCAGCGCATGCCATCGAAGAGCAAACCGCGGTTCTTGCTGCAATTGATGGCGTAGGCCAGTCAAAGGCGAAAGCATTGATCGAGGCGTTTGGTAATCTTTCGAGTGTCTTTTCTGCAACGCCTGAGGCGATGAGCGACATCAAAACAATTGGACCTGTGACGGCGATGAACGTGCATCAAGTGCTGCACGGCGTTTGAATCATCCACCGATGACCAAGGAGCGAACACGAAGTTGTGCGAACCGGTCAGGGAAGTGACCGAGGGCAAATGCGACGAGTTCAGCAAGGTGCACGATTGGCATGTTGGTGTTCTTACCGCTCACACGTGCTGCCTTTGATTGGTAGGAGTCAAGGTTCGAGTGTGACACAGTGCATGCACTGACCATGAGATCTGCACCGCTGCTTTTTGCATCGGATAACACTGCAGCGGTCATCTTCATGACCGGTTTGTTGAGGGTCAGGAGCGCCGGTGCTCCAACGCTTTGACACTTTGAATCATATTCGACAGGTGTTCCACCGAGGGCGATGATGAGTTGTTCCATGTAGGTTGGCATGAACGGGTCATCGCCCGCAGTTGCGCCTTGCCGTTGCATGTTCGGGCCATAATAAGCGGCGACATTCATACGAATTGGGTTGATCACAGCGTCTCGAATGGTTTCGAGGCCAATCTCTTCCACCAAAAAGTGCAGAAGGTGACGGGGTGAAGATTCGCCTGCATACTCAATGCCTGTTGTGCGAGCAACAAGGTTGTTGATGTTGTTCGCAAATCCTGCATCTTCTTGGAATTCATCCACGGTATCGCACATGATCCCGTAACTTGTGGCACATGTGGTCATGACATCAACGCCTCTCGCTTCGGCAAGGGCGAGGTTTCGAGCCACGAGTGCGTGCTGGAGTTTTGGCGAGGATTGCTTGATGATGTTGCCACCATCGCTCGACGCTTTTGGAATCTCAATGAGTTGAATGCCCAATGTTTTGCAAAGGGGTTGAATGCAATCTTCGACTTCGGAAGAAGCAGCGCGTGCTGCGTTTCCTGGGTAGTATGCAATTTTCACAGCCATAAGAACACCTCAGAACCTCTGGTCAATCTCGTTGAACAGGCTCACGACTTCGTGGTGGGCCTCAACCTTACGGTTGATCATGTTTGGAATCTTTCCGACACCAGCCGGTGGTGCAACCAATGCTTGGAGGCTGCGAATTGGTGGAGCACCAGTGCGAGTGAATCCAAGGAACATTCGTGCTGAAACACCGTCGAAGATGTTACTCAGGAGGCCGATGGGACCCAAGACTTGTCGGTAAAGCGTGGTTTCATTGACGTTGCCACTCCACTTCACACTGCGTCCGTACCACTTGACCAAGCGTCCATGAGGCCCGGTGTAGTTGGTGGTGTTGAGAAGGTGGCTTCGGGCGGAATTGAGTGCTTTGGAAGCCGTGCGTCCTTCTGCCCCGTATCGAGCGATGGATGCCATGTCTGCTTCAGCCCAAACACCGTCTTCACCGTCGAGCATCTTGACAAGCGAGGCCCGTTGTTCATCGCCGGTTCGTGGGTCGAGGGAGCGAGTCCAGTGTTGGAGGAGGACTGCTGGTCCTTGGTAGGCTGCATTGAACGGAACTGTGTCCGACATTGCATGCAAGAGTTGGTAGGATGACACATCGGTCATGGCGTGGAGGGTGGCAGCAGTTGGGGAGTCCATGGTTCCCATTGGGCTCCCGTTGAGAAGGGTTGTACCTTCTCGGGGATCTGCTCGGAGCCATGGTTTGCTTTTGCTTCGGTTCGATTCGAAGGCTGAATAATCAACAATCAAGTCTCGAATGACTGGGTAACCTGGAAGTGGTTCGACCTTGAGCTGACCGTCTCCACCAACAAGGTCGCTGATGTTTGCTAGGTCGGCAAGAACCACACGACCGTTTACGCGAACGCCGGAAGTAGGCGAACCATTGCCGCTTCCACGGCGGAACGCAAAGCTGCCGTCAACATCTTGTTGAATCGCAGTAAGAAGATCTTCCACAGTGGCGTGACCTGGTACTGCGCATGCGATGGTGTCCCATCCAGATTCGTTTGCGCTTGGGCAATAACGGAACAGCGAGAGGGTGATTGAGAGGTCTTCTTTGACAACGATGCCTGGAGCAAAGTCTCCATCAGCCACTTCATCAGCGGTGCCCGATCCGTACTCCATCATCTCGTCGAGAAGAACTTCTTGAAGGGTTCCAGATTCATCAACGCAGGCGAGAAGCGGAAGGGCCTTGGAAACCCATTGTGCCCATGGTGTATCGAAATCGACGTCACAGAGTTCGATGTCATGAACTCGGTTTGCACCAAGTTCCACATACTTGTCATCCCAATCGGTGCCTGCCTTGCAGAATTCATCGTAGGAGGAATCTCCAATGGCGCACACGCTGAAGTGAACGTTGGCAAGGGAAGGCTTTCCGCTGCTCACCGTGTTCCAAAGCGTCTCTGCGTTGTCTGGCATCTCGCCTTCGCCCCATGTCGAGGTGATGATGAGGGTGCGAGGGTGGGTGTTGAGTTTGCTTGCGTCAAATCCGTCCATATCATAAACAGTTGGGACCAAGCCGTAGTCGGCTGCCATCTTGGCAGTCTTTTCTGCAAGTCCAGCTGCGTTCCCCGTTTGAGAACCGAAGAAGATTGCAAGGCTGCGGTCGCCGCCCATAAGCGCTTGGAATGCCTCGGAGCCACCGGTTGCAACTGCGGCAGCAGGCGCTGCTTCGACTGCGATTTCTGCGGCAGGTGCTGCTTCAACGAGTGCTTCCGCACCATCGCTTACCAGTTCGAATTTGATGACCTCGACAGGACAAGCCTCAGCGGCTTCAAGGATCATCTCTCCGTAATCAGCACCGAGCGAGCCCACCATTGGAGAGCCTCCGACGTTTCGGTCAAACTTACCATCAGTGCGAACAGCAGCCAGAATTTGAGAAGAATCATCATTCACTTCGAAGACTTCAGGACAGATATCCTGGCACGCGTCACAGGTGATGCAATCTTCGTCAATCCACACCTTTGCCACAATGGTCATGTAAATCACCCTACTCACGTCGGTCGTAAGCAAACTTCCCCACCATAGAGGGGCCTTTCAAGGTTCGTACTTGATTTGTTCAAGACACGGAAACTCCGAGGGGTTCGAGGGTGATTCAGAACGGTATGCTGCGTAGCAATGGGAAAGAAATTCTGTTCTTTCTGAACATCACATTTGGAAGTCGCCCATACCACCCATGCCACCCATATCGTCGCCCATGGAAACACCCTTCGACGAAATGACATCGTCGATGCGCAAAATCATGATTGCTGTTTCGGTTGCAGATTGAATGGCTTGCTCCACGACTCGCATTGGTTCAACCACATTGGCTTCTTTCATGTCAACAACGCCGCCTTCATAGACGTTGATACCAGCATGAGAGTGACCATCAGCGTGAGCCTTTCGGAGTTCGATGAGGGTGGTGACCGGATCGAGGCCTGCGTTCTCAGCGAGCGTGCGTGGAATAATTTCCAACGCAGAGGCAAAGGCTTCAATGGCCATTTGTTCTCGTCCTCCGACGGTTTCCGCATAGGTTCGCAAGTCACGGGAGAGGGCTGCCAAAACGCTGCCTCCACCAGTGAGCACTGCTCCATCTTCCCAGGCAACAGAAACGACGCCAACGGCGTCGTCGAATGCTCTTCGAATCTCATCGACCACGTGTTCGGTACCACCGCGAAGCAGCACTGAAACGGATTTTGCTTCAGGGCAACCGGTGATGAAGGTCATGTCGGATTCGCCAATCTTACGTTCCTCGACCTTTGCTGCGTGACCCAAGTCATCGCCGCTCAAGTCGTCTAAGTTGGTGACAATTCGGCCGCTGGTTGCCTTTGACAAAGCCTCCATGTCGGATTTCTTTGCACGGCGAACGGCGAAAATACCCGCCTTCGCCATGTAATGCTGAGCGAGTTCGTCAATGCCTTTCTGGCATACGAGGACCGTTGCTCCTGCAGCTTGAATTTTCTCGACAAGACCACGGATGTAGTTTTCTTCTTCTTCGAGGAAGAGAGCCAGTTGGCTCGGGTCAGTAATCTGAATCTTTGCATCGACTTCTGTTTTCTTGACTTCAATGGCTGAATTCACAAGGGCGATTTTCGCATTCGAGATGCTTCGTGGCATGCCTGCATGCACACGCTCCTTGTCGAGGAGAATTCCATCGATGAGGGTTGAGTCTTTGATGGAGCCGCCTTGTCGCTTTTCGACCTTGATGTCACCAAGGTCGACAATTCGCTCTTCCTCTTCGATTACGCCGACTGCGTTCACGGCACGGACACAAATGTCGGCCATGAAACTCTTGACCGCTCCAGCGGATTTTCCAGTAAGGGCTGTTTTGGCGACTTCGGTGAGAACAGCATCGTCGTTATCAGTTGCAATACCATGTCCTTCCAACAACTCAACTGCCTTTTCTGCAGCAAGTCTGAACCCTTCACAAATCACGGTTGGGTGCACGTTCTGTTCAATGAGGTCTTCACTTCGCTTGAGAAGTTCACCTGAAAGCACCACTGCGGAAGTTGTACCATCGTAGCAATGTTGCTCTTGTGTTTTGGCAACTTCAATGATCATCTTTGCAGCCGGATGATCGATGTCCATTTCTTTGAGAATTGTTGCACCATCATTCGTAATGACAACATCGCCCATCGAATCGACGAGCATTTTGTCCATGCCTTTTGGGCCAAGGGTTGAGCGCACGGCATCAGCTACGGCTTTAGCCGCTGCAATGTTGTTTGATTGTGCGCTTCGGCCTCGGGTTCGTTGGGTTCCATCCTTGAGGATGAAGATTGGGGCTTGTCCGTTTCCATACATGATAAATCGCTCCTATCGTTCTCGGGGGAGGTCGAGACCATCTTGAACCCTGCGCTTCTTCAGCAACGGGTCAAACGGCGGCATTCAAGCCATTCCGTTCTGCTCGAGCCACATCTGGCCGTAGACTTCCCATTGCTCCATGGTCCAGCCATCGGGGAGGCCGGCGGCAGGAACTGGAGGGGCTGCTGTTGGAGCTGGTGCGGCTGGTGCCGGTGCTGGCGCAGCAGGTGGTGCAGCAGCAGGTGGTGCAGCAGCAGGTGGTGCAGCAGCAGGTGGTGCAGCAGCGGGCGGCATGCCTGCAACTGGAACGGTTGGTGCGGCAGCGACAGCGCCGTACGTCGCTTCGATGCTGTTTTCATAGCCTTCTTCACCCCACCCGCCATAATCATCCTCCTCTTCTTCTTCACGAAGAATGTTGAGAATCATGAACACACCGACGCCCATCACGGCGAGGAAGCCGAGCCACATAGCGATGCTACCGATTGGCAGTCCTTCGTCCGCTGAAGCAGCACCATCAAGATCGCTGGATTGTTTGATGAGGATCACTTGCAAGTTGGTGTTTGCTGCATCGCTCACTGTTTCCGAACGAGCCCAAAGGGTCAAGTTTGTCGAGAACGAATCCGATCCTAAGTTGAGCAAGGTGGTTTCTGAAACTTCGAAGAAAACAGTGACTTCACGCTCTTCTTCCACAGCGAGCACGAAAGAACGGTCGCTGCTGGAGATTCGGGTCTGGACATAAGCAGATGACTCCCCGTTGTCCAAGTCAATGGTGACAGATTGAGCAGTTGTGTATTGGTTGCGGACCTTCACGGTCATCGACCATTCCTCTGCGGGCTCAGATTCATCGATGGTGAGTGCTGCGGCAGGAAGAATCTTCAGCCAGTTCTGTGAACCGACAAGGTAGGTTGCCGAACCTTGTGCACTGATCAACGGGTCGTTAACGCTGGTTGCGATGATGTCGAGTGTGAGTTGGCCGGATGTCCCTGCTTCAAACGAGAAGCGAACCGTCACGTTGTAACTGGCACCTGTTTCGATTTCCGGCGTGTTGCCGTCAAACAAATTCGTGAACTCGATGACCATGCCTTCAGGCACATTTGCCGTCATCGTGAAACGATCGGCACTGTTCCCGTCATTGCGAACTTCGAACGCCATGGTTTGAGCAGGGTCGCCGGGGATGTAGGATTGGTCTGCATCTTCATCCGAGACGTCGACGGCTGCGGTGTCGAGGATTTCCACACTGAGTGAAACCGAACGCTTAACCATTGAATCATCGACGCTCGTTGCGGTAACAGTAACCCCATAGAGACCGGGACTGAGACCTACTGGCATCGGGAGGTTGACTTGAATGATGCTCTCGCCGTCCCATGCATCAAGCACGGTTGTTTGGTCGCCTGCGAGGTTCGCACCGAGGAGCCAATTTTGTTGAGTCAACGTCAAATCGTATTGCTCGTCATCGTTTCCAGTGTTGAAGATGTTAATGTAGACCTTCTTTGCAATTCCGTTTGCAGGACCCTGAATGTTTAATTCCTCTGCTTCGAGGTTGACCTCGCGATAGACTGGAACCTCGATGTTTCGAACGAGCACATCGTTGCCCGCTAGTGCGGTTCCACAGGAAGGGCATGTGGCACGCAAGTTGAAGCTTACATAGGGGCTCGCTTCCGTACCAAGAGCTGGCATGGCCATTGAATCAGCGGTGATGTTGAGGTTGTAGTTTTGGGCCTCTCCACGATCGAGGACGATTGGATTTTGAACAATCACGCCAGTGTCATTCACAACAAGGGCGGTCCAACCAGTTTCAGAAAAGGTGGTGACGAGGTTGAACGCAGCATCTCTGTTTCCAGAGTTCAGCAGTCGGAATGGAACCAGGCCAGATTCGCCAGGCGCAAGGGTTTGAGCAAGGATTCCAACCGTCGAAGTCAACGCCACGCCGTATTGTTCGGTGACGGCGACTGGCATCGTAACTCGGCCCTTTTCACCAGCGTTTTGGTTGCTGGCATCCGTCAACCAAATCGACCATGTCTGTTGCTGAACATCAGCGCCAGGTGGGATGGAGAGGTTCACCCATACTTCAACGGTCTCGCCGGCCTTAATGCCAGGCATCAGAACATTTGTATCGTGATCGTTGCTGTTTGGAACATCGATGCGAATCATCTGCATTGCAGGGTCCATCCAGGTAAGATTGGTTACGTTTGCCTGAATGCGGACTGAAGCGGTTGAATATCCATTGTTGGTCACATCACAGCGGAGGATTAGCAAATCATTTGGCGGTGCTGTGTAGCCGTTGGTCGGGTTGTCGCAATCAACACCGAGGGTATAATCGTCCACTTTGCTAATACCAAATTGAACGAAATCATCGACATGGAACCCTTGTGAAGCACCACCGGAGTCGGAGTGCAACAACAGCCCCATGCTCCATGAGTTGCCACCGAGGAACAAGTCTGGGTTGGAGAGAGTTGGAATTTGCGCCCAGTCAACTTGAGGGTCCCAACTGAGGTTGGTCCACTGATCAGGTGCTTGGCTTGGGTTGCCCTTGGAGAGGTTCCAATAGAGGGATTCCATTGCGTTCCCGTAATTGCCTGACCCACGCCATAATTCGAGGCTCACACTATCGCCAGGTTGCATACTGCCCCATGCTTGGACGTGGAATTGTGTTGATATATAATCTCCAGAAAAGAAGGATTTACGGCAAACCCAGTTCCCTTCAACCTTGGTAAGTTCATTGCCAATTTGACCACCAGCACCGCACTGTTGATTTGAATTCAAGTATGCATAAACAAGCCTGTCGTGTGCGTTGGAGGGGTAGTCGCTACTGGAACCCGCCGAGTTTGCCCAGTGACTGGAGCCAACAGCCCCTCCACTGTTAATTTGCCATGAACCAGGTCCGTAAGTGGTACCTTGAGGACTTCCAGAACCATCTGCCATGTAGCGAGCAGGGAAAAATGTTGGAGCACCGGTGCGAGCGGTGCCTTCGAAGGCGTCGCTCATGATGGCGACCGGGACCGTTTGTTCTTTCATATCGTTTTCATTTCGGTCGTCGCCGTTGGAATCCTTGTCAACCATTGCACGAAGGATCATTCCACCGGAGAGGTCGTTGGTGGTGGTGTCAAGAATTGAATGTGCTGCATCAGCAGTCCAAACAAAGGAAGCCGAATCACCTTGTCCACCGATGAGGTCGTTCGAAGTCCATGTAAAGGTCTCGACAACGAATCCAATTGGATGGACAATTTGGAGCATCGCATCGGTGGTTTTTCCAGAGAAGGAAGAGCCACCCCGAGCGATGGTCATCGTGACTTCAATCGACTCGCCTTGGAAAATGTAATCGACGGTCGTACCGTTGGATTGGACCCAAACATCAGCGCTCTTGCTGGCGTTTCCGATTGAAATTCCCGTAACACGGAAGTCATCATTTGCACCGCCACGGGCAGAGGTAGCACTCACAGGAGCAGCCATACCAACAGCAAGCGTTTGCAACAACAAGAGGGCAACAAGGGTCAATGGAGACAAGCGACGCATAAACACCAACGATTCACCGGAGAATCACTTCGCATATAGTCATGGCCTTTCGATGACCCCTACGGGGTCAGCAGAAACCGTTCTCGTTTCGGGGGGAAAAAATTCAATCTTTCTTTCTCAAACCTGTGATGGCGGGCTCATCATAAGCGGGTGTTCGAACGAATTCAACAGCTTTGGTCGTAAGGTCGGCATTGGCCCCCTCATGCAACTGACGAACCTGATCGGCCGCATCGATGGAACGGCTCACATCCTCAAGCGAATCCACTGAATCGAGCATGTCGACAGGTACAGCCTCCGCAGCACTTCGAGCGTTGTGCAACGCCCCCGCCGATTGGGCTAAGGGCACAGAACCACCGAGACCAGTCAAACCTTGAGCGAGTGAAGAGCCATGAGCGACGGCAGCAGAGGCCCCCGCCACCGCCACGGTTGCAGCGGCGCCAGCAGCAACTGAGACACCCTTGTTGATCAGCGAGGATGAGTCTGTTGACCCATTTGAAGAAACATTAGGACGGGGGTTGTATTCGTACATCCAATCGGGTGGATCTGCACCTGCACCGAGCGCTGCCAACGTGGTGAATGCGGCGAGTGGCATGACGGCGAGAGCGGTGAGTAAGTCGACGAAGGAGGTCTCAGGAATCGAGCGAATGGAAAAGGAGGTTTCAAACAATTCCTTTTCGATTTGGAAACTAAGACTGATGTCATCGCCCATTGATCCAAGCACTGCGATGTTTGCAATCCTGCCAAGAATCCACAGCACAAGAAAAGGCGTGGCTGTCGAAAAAGAACCCATCGAGCCGAGCCAACGGCGAGTGAAGGTTGCCAGTCCAATGTACTTTCGAGCGATCATCGGAAAGAGTTTCATCGCTGTAACAAAGCAAGCAAGGTACACGAGCAATGCCACTTCCAACCTTCGATCGGCCCGCATGATGGTGTCCGGAACGGCTAGAACAAGCGCCAATGGCACCGTTGCGAGAAGAACTTGGAGTGGAATCGCAACCAGCACTAAGCCGCCATGGGTGGACGTGATTCGATGCCCCGCCATATGCCGTTCATGGACCAGAAGGGAGAGGCGCCCATGAGCCGAAGTGGCGTAATGTTCGCGCATGGTCCTCCGCAAACCTGCGTCACCATGTCGCCCTCTGAGACGAAGCATTGCAAGCCAACCGCCGCGCTCAATCACGCTATGAGGACGGAAACCACCGCCAAATGTCAAGGCCAAGAACAGTGCAAGCATGGCATACACGAGGGAGGCTGTGAAAATCCACGGCAGCATTTCTTTACGGAAATCCAAGTTAAAGCCAGAACTATTGAATTGGAAATCAAAATAATAGGTGATTAGAAAGGCGAGAAAAGGCGTAATCAATACCTGACCAACAGCCCTGAAGGTCAACCACATCAAGCCTGAAAGGGACTTTCTCGACCTGCCCCCCATGCACCTTCGTGGATTCATTCACACCTCAAAGATTCCCCTCGTTATTGGGACTTCAAATTGGTTTGAACCACCTTCGGTTGAATCCAGATTTATTCTTCCTCGATTGGATGAATCATTGGATAACCATCGCTGACCAAAAGACGTAACATGCCAATGATTCGACCATCTGAACGCTTCCGACCCAAATCGGGCCGAGATGCCTTGAGCAACACCTTGTTGCAATTTGCACAACGAACCCGTGTCATGCCCCAGACAGGCGCAGGCCATGAGCAGCATGCAAGCGAACCTTTTGTGCCATCGATCACGACCTGAAGTTGCTCAGCCATCTCGCGGGTCCAAGGCGGCTTTTGGCCACCAATGAGGGCTTGGAGGCGGTTGAGAACAAGCCAACCCGATGAAAGCCACAAGCCAAAACCAAACGCAGGATTTCCCCATCGCACGGAGGCGTAACCGACACTCAGCGGGATGAGAGCAACAATGAGGCTCAACCAGTAAAACGTCCGAAGGTGGAGCACGCGCTGGTTGAGATGAGGTCCCAACGGAACTGGGTCCGGGTGAGGAGGGAAATGAACATTGAAGCCGCGACCCCTGCTTAACACAAGCACCGGAAACCGAGGCAGAACATGCCCGATGAACGACCCCAAGGAGAACAAAAGAATCGCTTCAATCATCGAATCACCTCGCCTTACTTCAACAAACGATTGAGCGTTGCCTCTACGATGTCCATGCCTCGCGAGATGTCTGCTTGGCTGATGGTGTAGGCAAAGCGAAGGTGGCCTTCACCAGATGGTCCGAATGCAGACCCCGGCGAACACAACACACCGTCGTGGAGCAAAACCATAGCAAGCTCTTGTGATGTCATCCCAGGTACCGTGACTTTAGGGAAGACATAGATGGCTCCCTGAGGCTTATGACATTCGACGCCGGGCATGGCGTTGAGACGTTCCACGATCAGGTCGCGTCGTTGTTTGAATTCAGCAGCAACCATCTCGGGATAATCGCTTGCTTGTTCGATGGTGGCCAAAATCGCATGTTGCATGGCATCGTTGGAACAGGCTGCGATATAATATTGCATTTTGATGACTTGAAGCATCGCTTCGGCGTGCTCTGAGATGATGTAGCCCATCCTCCATCCGGTCATGGCGAATGTTTTGGAAAACGAATTCACAACGAGCACTCGCTCATAGCCAGCACCCATGAAAGAGACGTGAGGGCCATCGAAGACAATGCGATCGTAGACTTCATCGCTGATGATCCAGAGGTTGTGCTTTCTCGCAAAGGCAAGCAACTCGTCGCGTTGCTGGATGTCGAGCGTACCACCGGTGGGGTTGCTCGGGAAGTTGTACAAAATGGCGACCGTTCGATCATCGACAAGGGATTCCAAGTCGCTCACCTGCGGAATGAATTCATGCTCGAATTTACATGGATAATAAGTCGCTGAACCACCTGCAATCGAGACATCGGGGCCATAGAGTGGGAAATAGGGCTCAGGAAGAAGAACATTATCACCAGGGTTGACAAGCGTCAAAAACAGGTTCAGCAGGGCGTTGGTGCCCGACATTGTAATGCATACGTTGGAAGCATCAAGTCCGGCTTGATACGAGGCCCACGAGGCGGCAATCTTCTCGCGCAGGGCTGGCAAACCTGCAGTCGTTGTGTACTTGTTCTTTCCATCGAGCATGGCTTGATGAAAGGCCTCAATAGCGATTGGAGGCGGTTGAAAATCGGGTTCACCCAAACCAAAGGAGATGACATCATCTCCCGCAAGGTCGAACATTTTGCGAACGCCTGTTGGTTGAATTCCCAACGCTCGGTCGCTGAAGTCGCCCATACCTCGCCCTCCGCATCTTGACTTTTGAAGGCGAGGGTGAAAGGACACGCCATGCCTCATGTCTCAACACAACATGCGTCAGCCATCAGATTTCATCTCATCTTCAATGAGAACTGCATCGACGGCAGAAGCGATATCTGCATCAGCAGCCAGCACAGCATCCACGGAATCGTTTGGCTGATTGCTGGCAATTGAGAGCGGTGGGTCAATGCGTGCACCCCGGGCAAAGCCAAGAAGGATCAAGACGACCAAGGCACCAGCAAGTGCGAGGTATTGACCGTTGGACCAACCGGCTCCGACGCCATCGATTGCAGCACCTGTGCCTTCAACGACGGCAAAGATTGGCAATGATTGCACGGAATCATCATTCAGGGCTCGAACTTCAATGGTGTGATTGCCCTTCGCCATTTGATCGAGATCGAGCGCTACAGTCCATGTGAACCGTTCAAGAGCACCCAGTTCACCACTCGATTCGTTGAAAGAAGCGCTTTGCCATGAGCCATCATCGACTCTAAACTCAACGGCGCTCACAGAGCCCGATTGACCCCATGCTTCGCCTGTTAGGATGAACAAGCCACTGCCGTTATCCATCGACTGACTGAGCATGTGCACTTGTGTCCCGACATCGATTTGACCTGTGAGGCCCGAATCATGCAGGTACATCGAGAGTTCTGTTGCCGCCAATGCGTCAGCCATGCCCCAACCAAAGTCTCGATTCCAGAACGGGTCGACATCAGGTTGTGTTGGCTCACCACGGCGTTCAGCAGTGATTTTGAGGATCTCTTTCACTTCAAGCGGAGAGAGTTGAGGATTGGCTTCGAGCATCAAAGCGATGATGCCTGTGACGGATGGTGTGGCATAGGATGTGCCTGAACCTCGGCCAGTGTAGCCATTTTCAGAAGCATCGCCGCCAAGGAAATTGACACAAGTACCGGATGTCACACACCCTTCTGCTTGGATGATGTTGGTGCCAGGGGCAGAAATTTCGGGTTTCAGCTCGTTGAGAGGGTTGCCGTCAGCGTTGTCACGACGAGGACCTCTCGAGGAATAGGAGGCGACCGTGTCATCTTCCCTGTCAACAGTGTTGATGTCGTCGGTTGCTCCTACTGTAATCGCTAAGTTTGAGGAACCCATGCCAGAAAGGCCGTCGTTGTCTGGGCCATCATTTCCAGCTGCGACGCTCACAACAATACCTGCTTCCATTGCCTCATTGAGAATCCTGCTGTGCATGTCTTCACCGTCAGAGCCACCGCCTTCGTGGGAGGTAATGCCCCACGACAGCGAAATGATGTCGATGCCGTAGTTGCTTTCATTCGCACCTTGCCATTCAGTGTCTTTGTTGTCAATAATCCATTGGAGACCATTCATGGCAGATTCATAGAATTCCTGTTCAAGAACATAGTTTTCGAACGGACCCGCGCCCGCATCCGTTCCAATCCGCACATCAACAAGCGCTGCATCAGGTGCAGAGCCATAGAATTCAGTTTGTTCGCCGGCAGCGTTGATGCCCGTTGCAGCAGCCATGCCCATGCAGGCGGTGCCGTGTTGGTTGCCATCATCAGGATCGAAGGTTCCATCGGTCGGACGGACGCCAAAGCCTTCGGCAATGCATAACGGGTCGGTTGGATTGTAACACACAGCATCATAGCCAGCGACGAATTTTTGATTGAGACCAGGGTGCTCGTTATCCACACCGGTGTCGACCATAGCGACGTTGATGCCTGCGCCGCTGACACCCAAATCCCAAGCGCCCTTTGGATACACCGAGGAGTTACTTGCTTTGACGGCAGGCGTTTGGACATCACCATAGAACACCACCGCACCGTAATGTTCGACCATCACAACATCGGTAAGGCCTGCAAGGGTTGGGGCGAGAGCAACATCGATTTGGCCGAGAAGCACAGCGTTCACTGATTCGATGACGTCATTGACTGTCAGGTTGAGTGCCTGTAAATCAGAGAGGTGGAGGTCGGTAACGGGGACACCGTACGATAGACCAATGCCTGTTGTTCCTTCAAGCGACTCGATGCTGTCGTGAATGTTGTTTCGATTCTCATCAAGAACGGTTCGCTGCCACCATGGCAGCGTCGACTCAAGCCACTCAGCAGCAGCTTGTGCTGGAACATCGGTGGTTGAATCGATTGATCTCCAAACGATGCCGGACGAATCCGCTGCCATCCAAGCAGAGCGGTCTTGATTGGCATGAAGAGTGAGTGACCCGGTGACTGGGGCCATGAGCAAAGCGAACATGATGAGTGCTGTAATGCGACGCATGAGTATCCCTCATGCGATGGGGACAGCCCATGTATCATCAAGATATTGTTTTCTGGTTTCGTGTTGAAAACGCTATGCTGAGCGCTGTTTTATTGTTAAAGGTGGGGGCAGAGGGATTTGAACCCCCCCCAGCTGGTTTGGAGCCAGCGATACTACCAAGCTATACTATACCCCCAGTGGGTAATTCACTGATGAAGATCAAGACTTAGCTTGCTTACGAGCACGCTTTCGGCGGCGCAACTTCTTCTTGCGCCACTTCCACCGTTGATTACCGGTTTTCTTCCAAGCACGTGAACCTCGCTTCATGGTGAACGAGCCTCCGACCAGCCCTGCATATATGAGAGCATCGGGTTGAACAACTGA
>OBPB01000187.1_pt1 | contig 14683 bp, 18 predicted proteins | sample 1534631 | NCBI WGS metagenome assembly OBPB01 (sample SAMEA3275471, study PRJEB22092) | marine metagenome | biome: Marine environment; feature: Belgian marine environment, sample taken at 3 meters depth; material: Sterile flask | collected 2014-06-24T18:06:27+00 | depth 3 m
TTCTGGATGCCCTAGGGTTTGCCTCGATGATATAAACAATATCATTTTTGATAGCTTGCTCAGTGGGAATCTAGTGCCAAGAAGGTCTTTAATTCTGAAGTAGCAGATGGTGTTTTGAGAAATCAAGAAGATGCCTACGAGCTAGGTATGCAGATGTTCTTAAATGCAGAACAGGCGGCTACTCCGGGTAAGATGGAAGCATTTCTAAATGCCCTATCTAAGTCTGCGGGTAAAGACGTAACACCAGAGATTGCAGAAGCATATATTGGTTTGACTATACGTGGTTTAGTTTCATCAACAAAAGCGGGCAGTAAGATTGATTCTGCACAGGTTAGAAGTTCTATACAGCCGTATCTAAATATCCTAGAGCAAACTAACCCTAAAGCTGTTGAGATGTTTGAGACTGCTGTTAAAGAGTTGGAGCTTGCCGAGATTGGTGTAGCTAGTTCTAAGCAAATAAACGATATAGCTGAAGAGACCTATAAACAAACTACGAAATTAGCCCAAGAGAAGGCCGCAGTTAAGTTTATTAATAACCTGAAGGGTAATGATCCGTCTGTAATGGCAGACCCCAGTGCGGTATTTAAAAGTATATTTGATGCTAAGAACTCTACTGACCTAGTTGCAGACTTACTCAAACAAGCAGACGAAATAGGTGACCCGCTAGTTAGGGACGGCATTAAATCTAAGTATCTAAGCTATGTTCACGAGAAGATATTTACCAATAAGCGTATTGCGAGTGAAGTTACGGCAGATGGTGTTGGTGCAACCCGAGAACTTAGCCCTACTCAGATAGAGACAATTGTGAAGGGGGAGTTTGATACCACTTTAAGTACTTTAAAAGAAGTGTTTAAAGATGAACCCGCAAAATCTGATGCAATAATCAACTTATTAGAAGTATTAAATCTATCGGTTAACAACCGAGCGGTTAGAGGAAATAACTTCGGTTCAACCACTGTTCTTGACGAAGCTTTGAAAGAAAAGATGAACCGTCTTATCGTACTTACCTTGGGTGTACTCAACCCTGTAGCTACAAAAGCTAGAAATATAAGTGCGGCTATGCTTGATGGTAGAGCTAAGGAGATCAAAGAGGCAATCGAGTTACAGGTCGATATGATGCTTACTTCTCCTCAGTACTTTAACGATGTCATGTATGGTGTGGCAGGGAAGGTTGATGAAAAGACTTTATTAAGGACTATTGAGCGCAATATGATACGTGGTGGTACTTATTTAGCTAAAGATAGAGATGTAGAAGACTTGCAAGCTGTACCCCCAGAGTTTGAAGAGACACAGCAACAATAAGACATAAAAATGCCCCCATCTTTGTTCCGCTGGTTAGACGGAGATGAGGGCGGAGTCCACTAACTAAACGGACTGATACAGTTTAAGCTTCGGAAGCCTCAGTGTCAACGGATACTGGGGTTTTTCCGTCTTCAGGGGTAGCATTTTGTTTCTCGAACAAACCTAACTCAAAGATAGAACGATTTAACGTCCAGTGCATGAAAGGGATGTTGCTGACTGAGCTAGACATGAACAAATGTCCGTTTGAGTCAAATCCCGTAACGATACAGGCGTCATACTTTCCTTTTACAGATTCTAGTAGCTCATCTACTGTCTGTTCTGTTTTTTCCTCTGGCATAATTACTCCTAATTATCTTTAACAAATTTACCGTCAATCATCTTACCTGTACGGCCTTTAATAACGTCGTATGCGGCTTGCACACACTCTTCCATTGTGAAGTTCCATGCTTCAGCTTGCATAGCTATGGTGACGTAAATATCACCAATCGCATCCTTGACTTCAGCTATATCATGCTCGTGAATCGCATGACGTAACTCAGCTACCTCTTCCTCAGTCTTCTCTAACTGAGCCAATGGTTCAGCACCGGGAAGAATACCCTTCTCAGTGCCCCAATCGAGAATCTTCTCGTTAAGAACGTCTAAACTCATGTTTGCTCCTATTTATTTAGTTGATGTTACAGTAAACACCTAACTAAGTAAACAGTTGTGGTACTTACTGAGCGTTAAAACGGTTCGTATTGGAGAAGAACCCATTGTCAAACCCGCGCTTCCACTCCTTATGAAGAAAAGAAGTTTCCTTGTAGGGGCTTGCAAATCTGCCCCTGTAGAAAGCTTTCTGACCCATCTCGAACGCCACCTGAAGTGGCTTTTTTTTGGCTTGCCGAATTGTTTGCGACATTGCTCAAAACTCCTTGTGTGCCTCCCCATAATTCGGGCTAACCCGAGATTCTTCCCCTATACTCTACGCTATTTCACAGGCTCCACCGACACAGGCTAACTCTTGCGATCCAGTGGTGTTATCTTCTGCTTCAAAGTGCTTTAGATCTTCCCAATTGATGTCCTTGGGCATATTATCTAGAGCTTCTTTATACTGCTCTTGTGTAATCTTTTCGTATGGTGCTTGCTGGTAAACGTGATCACTAACAGGCAACAGACTAATACCACTACACAGATCAAAGTTTTCCCATATCCATTGTGACACAGACAGGAACTCATCATCAGTATAGTATACAGTAATACTAGGCTTATGTTCACACCAATGGTTCTGATATGCCTTCCAAAGCTCTAGCTGTTGCATAGCACCTACTTCACTAACCGTTACACTGGTTTCTGGGGCTTCGATAGGGAAGCTAAACACAGACGATGTAGGTGTCATCACATCCTGCTCAACAGGGAAACCTACTGTCTCCATGAACTGGGCAAGAGGGTCTTTCTTATCAGACCGTACACGACGGATATAATGAGAAGAGAACCGGGGGTGAATACCACTAGCACTGTCTACGAGCTGTGAAACTGTACCACTAGGTTTAACACAGGTGATAGCCGCTGACTGCTCGATACCAAGCTTAGACGCCCACTTCTTATTCACGTTAACTGCAACGTCACGAAGAGTACCTAACCATTCGTCTAGTAGCTCAGGCTCTGCACCGCTAAGTACTTTATGATCCATAATACCAGTCATACTCACACCTAGAAGAGCTTCTTCTTCAGTGTTCTTTTTCCATATGTTTCTCAGGTAACGGAAGTCAGTAAGAGTAGCCTGTAGTGTTCCAATAATAGACGCTACTTCACACTTCTCTTTCAAGCTGTCTAAGTCATCGTCCTCACGTACTACAATCTCTGATAGGTTACAGAACTGGTTACTACGCAGGATAATCTCAGAACAAGGGTTCGTGCCGAAGTCCTGCTCGTGATCTCTACGACCGTTACGTGAAGCAATCTTCTGTGCGGCTACACGACTAAAGATACCACGCTCACCCGCCTTAGATTCATACAGTGTCTGCATTTCTGTAAGGTAGGATTGGAAGTCAGGCTTCTCTGTGTACGCTACTGAGTTGTTAGCCAAAGCACGTTGACCTTCGTGTCTCCACCAGTCACCAGACTTAGCTTTCGCCATGCGCTGGTCAGATAGATTAGATAGGCTGATTAATGCTGAACGACGCACTCCACCAACCACCACGATATCGGCAATCTTACATACAACATCATGACATTCGATACTGGTTAGCTTACGGCCTTTAGACTTCTGAAATACCTCAATACAGAAGTTAAAAAGATCTACTAACGGCTCAGGGCCACTAGCTCTACCACCAAAGGTTTTTAGTCTATCTCCTGCCTTTCTAACGCGGCTAATGTCCCACTGAGGGATTTTACCAGCGTACAGCATAGCGATTAATTCTCTGAATGCAGAAGCCCAACCAATCTTACTATCAGACACTACAATCGTACTATCTGTCTCATGGAACTCTTCCGCCACTACAGGGAGCTTGTTGATGAAGTTGCGCTCAACACTGAAGCCTACGCCTGTACCACACATAAGTACGTACATTAGCTCGTCAAAACTACGAGGGCTATCAATGTGAAGGTAGCTACAGTTAAACCCGGCTACATTATCTTTATCTAGTGCAACACCCGCAGTCATCATACATCTCATGCTAGGCATTACTTCTAGGTTATGGATTGCATTAAATAGGCGCAGGGCTGTCTTCTTATCGATCTGCTTACGATCTACCCAGAAATCTACATATCTATTTACGGTTTCGTGCCAAGTCTCTCTACGACCTTCTTCGGGTAACCACCTAGCATATCTGCTCTTATGAATAAAACTTTGATACTGATCCACGTTACTGCTCCTAATTAATTTTATCTTTAAGTTTGTTTTGTAATCGCGCCCAACCTTCGATGTTCTCGCAAACATCCTCGATGGCCCTAGTGTTATCCACGAACACATCACACTGGTCGGCAGTGATAGATGTCTCGCTGGAGTGGGCATCGTGGTCTTCGTAAATAGAGACACGTTCTAGCCAAGCTATGATGCCGCCCTGTTCTCGGATGGCGTCTATCTCGTTAGGGAACCGTACATCGTCGATAACTACTAAACCGTCAGTCCTGTCGGCTTTGCTTAGAAGCATATCTACCCAGATGTTCTCATGGAGTAAGTTACGACCCCACTCCGTCCCTAGTGTCTGCATGGCATAGCGAGGCGTCTTGCCATCAAGCATATCACAGGCTACTTCCTTTAAGCCTCCGTTGATCTGCCCATCGCTAAAGCCCATTACACGCATCATGTTTTTGAGGGTGTCAGCAAAGCGAAGTATAGTAGCTTGCTTATTGTCTCTTAGATGCTCTGCTACGAAGGTTTTACCGCAACCTTTCTTGCCACATAGGCCAATGATTAAAGAACTCATCAGGCCTCTCCTTTTGGCTTCATGGTTCTAATATCGATGACCTTAGTATCTTTGGTGTCCTTCTCTATTTCATCCAGTAAGTCTTCATCTGGGGTGAATAGGATTTCGTTATCTGAGATAGACTGAATGCTATCGTCAAAGCCTGATACGCTACGTACAATCTCTCCCAGCGCAACTACATCATCACTCTGGGTGCTCATCAAACCGAACACACCAGCGACTATATTCCTGAGTAGGTCTTCCATTTCTGGATCAGTATTGTCAGGAAACTCCCAACCGAACTTGAGGTCAACGCCCTCTCTAGATTCGCTAGGGATTACTTCGATATATGCTCCAATAAACTCTTTCATTATTTTGTTCCCCGTATCTTTTTAAGTAAGTTTAAAGAACGCTTACTGGGTTTCTCAGCCAGCCATTCTTCGGGTATTTCTTTCGCCGCGAACATGAACCCGTTCTTGGTGCACCAGTCAGCGTAGCTAGTCTTGCTACCCTTACGGAGCTTTCCTCTGGGGTTGTTAAATACGAAGCGCAGATCTAGATCGTCACCGTACTTATCGCGGATACAAAGGTGTTTTTTTCTGTCATCAGGGGTGAAGCGACCCTTACTCTCGATTACAATCCCGTTAGGTAATACATAGTCGGGGGTGTAGTTCCTGCTCTGGACAGGGACGGTGTAAGGGATGCGGAAAGGCTCATACTCAGCCTTCACGCCCGCTTCTTTTAATTGTGTGCCAATGTCTTCTTCAAGACCTGATCGATAGCCGTTGGCAATAGCACGGCGTCTTATATTGCGGAAACTCATTCGTCTTCGTACTCCGCATACCAGTAGTGCCGAGGACTCTGAGCCTTACTACCCGTCTGTGGTCTGTACTTCGCATCAGGCCAGCAAGTGTTCGTGTAGTTACAGAACGTACAGTTCATAGCTAGACGTTTATTCGGGGTTAGTTGCTTACGGAAATACTCATCCTGTGGTTCAAAGCATCTCTTGAAGGGAGCATCAGTAGCAATAAGATCAACATTAGTGCGTATCTTCTTGCGTATGTTCTCCTTGTCCTGATCACTGAACTCAGCATCTACAACCTGAATTTCACCCGTAGATTTATTAACTACAATCCATCCACCGGGTTCTTTATCAGACGCATCACTGTAGCCTAGTAGCTGAGGTATGTAGCCAAAAGCATCATCCTTTGCGACACCTTCCCACCCTGTACTCCATTTGTTCTCATACGCCCACGGACTACTCGACTTAGTGTCGTAGACCTTATCATCAATTTCTACGTCATTTTCGCCGCGTATAGTGGTGTCACCTACTTCAAGCTCAACCTTATCTTTACCGCCAGTAATGTTAATCTTGGCTAGTTTCAGATAAAGCTCGACCAATACTTCGGTAGCATCACCGAGCATGAAGCGAACAATGTTGTTATAGGGGTTCTTAGACTTGGGGGTGCCAGCCTTCTCTTGTTGTAACTGGCAGAGAGGGCGTCCCACATTCGACATACGAATGCGGAACTTATCTTCTCTGGGGCCAAGTTGCTTACGAAGAGTGTCCTTAAACATCTCTCCTGCTTCTTCTATCCAACTCTCTTCATACTCAACAGGCTGTCCATTAGAAAGCTTATCGAGCACCATGTGCAGTTGGGTTTCGAGTATGTTTAAAGACATAACGTACCTCAGTTTAGGTTAGTGGTACGCTTATGCGTCGTCGGCTAAGTCATCTTCTAGATCACTATTAACGGCTTCAAGAGCATCTAATGCATCATCAGAAAGACTAGCATTACGCAGGGCCTTTTCGTGTGACGATTGGATGTTGGTGTTCTCTCTCTTAACCATCTCGTGCATGACCTTAACAGTCTCAAATACTTGCTCATCCATAGGCATTGCATTGACTAGATCAGGCTCGAAGTTCATTACCCACCATACGTTACCACCAGAGCCTTTAGTGCGAGTAGCACCAACCTTGACGCTGTATTCGTGCATCTTACGACCACGAGGTAACTTCTTGAGGAACTGATCTTCGAACGGGTTAAAGTTACTACCCTTCAGCATTACGATTACGGGTAGGTTTTCTACAGTAACCTTTTCACCATCAGCGTTCTTGCCTTCATACGAGACTAGGCCACGTACCTGACGGAAACACTTGATGTCGCTGTAACGCTTCTGGTCTTCTTTAGACATCTCACGAAGAGCATTGCTAGGCGGCTTACCACAACGGATAGTGCCGTTCTGATCTCTAGCTTCTTGACGTAGCATAGGGATCATTAAGGTTTTATTCTTAACCTTGTTCTCTTCAGGATCATAATGAATCCATTGGAACAACTGGCTAAGTGGACGGAAGTTTACTGACTTGGCATACACAGGATCATCTTCTGTGCCTTTAACAAAGAACTGTCCGCGAGGTAGTTCCTGACCTTGGTCATTCTCTTCCTGATAGTTGATTTTAAGTTCAGGCAATCGGTCACTGCTTGAGGGTGCTGAACCGCCACCCATACCCATTGCGGCGGCTAACTCTTGTTGCTCGCTTTTACTGATAGTTGCTACTTCGTTCATATATTTCTCCGTATAAATACGTTTTTAGTTAAGGTAATATAAAGTACATCAATTAATGTAACTAGTCAAGCTCTAGCTCGACCTGTTCCATCCAGTTTGGCCCTTGTGTAATCTCGATATCTAAGGGTAACAAAAGGTCATAATCGTAACGCTCTTTGACTTCTTCAGCCAAGCCACCCATCGCCCATTGAAGGGCTTTAATAACCCGTTCATCTTCGTCTGGATGCACATCAACAACTATGGAATCGTGTACAGTGAGAATTAAACGAGACTTAAACTTCTCCCGATTAAATCTGTGGTATGCCCGTACACAGGACATCACTACTAGGTCGGCAGTAGCAAACGACTGGCAGGGATAATTAACCACCGCCGTTGCATTAGTAATCCTACCGTTACCTAGTCTCCTAGCATTGGGGAAGTAGAACTCCCGTCCGCTAGGGATACGTACAAGGCCGTCTTTAAGTACACCGTCCATAAGTTTCCGGTGCCACTTGGCTAACCCCTTGTAAATATTAAAGTATTCTTTAAAGTAAGTCTGAACATGAGGTGGCTCATTAGCCCCCATACCACCATACAACGGCGCAAACGTATAAGCCTTTGCCGCTTGCCGCATCGACTTATCTACCTCAGACACATCACACTGGTTGATGATACTAGCAGTCTGCTTATGTACATCCTTACCTGTCTGGATATCTTCGATGATCTGTTCGTCCCTAGACAGTTCTCCTGCAACCCTAAACTCTAGACCACTGAAGTCAGCTTCCATAATAGTACCGCCCTCAAAACGAGAGTTAATCGCCTTACGAACCGGGAACTTGTGTCCCTTGGGTATGTTCTGGAAGTTAGGGTTAGATGATGACAGTCTACCTGTACGAGTAATACACTGATTAAACTGTGCGTGTAGTAGTCCATCTTCTCTAGTAGATGCTTGGATGTTCTTAATAAAGCTATCGAGGTACGTGCTAATAGCATTTAGTCGAGAGGTCTTAGTCAGGAACTCTACAGCCTTTAGATTATCTTTAGCCTGTGCCTGAGCAATAAGCTTACCGATAGTAACCTTGTCCGTCTTAAAGCCATTGATACTAGCGTCAGTAGCCTGAGTAGGTACAAGCTTTAATCCTGCTACCTGACCTGTCTCTGTCAGGGTGTATCCTCTACCATCACAGGCAGTACACTTAGATAGGTTCTTGTACAGATCACCGTTTACCTTACGCTTCTGTATCTTACCCTTACCATCACAGATCTCACAGTGGTGAGCCACAGTCCGCATTACTCTGCGAGTAGACTTACGTACAGTATTAGCAAACTTACTAGCACTCATACGAGGTGGCGGTAGGGGCTTACCTCTAGCATTCAAACCAATGTTAAATGCATTCTTATGGTAGTTCCTATCGTTTACTCTGCGCGAATAAACTACCGCAGTCATATCAACACCAGAGTTTAGGTTGATAGGTGTGTCGCCCATAACATCTATTACGATATCCTCTAGGGCTTTCTGTATCTGTGCTTTCTCTTCTTCAAACTCTACCTTAACAGCCTCTAAAACATCTCTGTCGATAGCAATACCGTTACGCTCAAGCTCAACTAGGAACAGTAGCATTTCATTCATTAAGATAAATGTAGGGAGTAGGCCGACGTTCGATGCTTTTAGAAGATCTTTCTGCTGGGCGAGGTAGATCTCGGTTGTTGAGAGAACATCCGCATCAGCGTATTCAATTACAGTTTCAAGGGGCATAGATTCAAAACCTACACCCGACTTAAATAGATCATCTACAAGGTCAGACTTCTTCCGAGTAACGTCCCTACGTTCTGCTGTTGCCTTTAGGGATAGTTCCTGACGTTGACCGCGAGCTAGGATATATTCTCCTATCATCGTACAGTACACCGTTTTTGGTATACTGAAACCAGACTCTAAAAGGTAGGACACATCAAATTTAGCATTGTGACACACCATTACACTGGCTGTACTAATATCTTTCTTCAGTGGGTCACAGCTATCGGCAAACATTCCCTTCTGTTCATCGTGGTAAAAGATAGCCCGTTGCGCTGGGCCAACCTCACCATCCTTAATCATCCGCCAGTGGGCAGATACCATTTTGTTCTTTGGGTGATACGGACTATTGTCCTTACTTTTATCCTCACCAAATTGAACTGTTGTTTCTAGATCCAGTACAATTACTTCACTCACATTATTCCCCTTTAAACTTATGTTGCATTAAATGTTTCCAAAGCGTCTCGATGGGCATCATCTGGTCGTGCTCCATCATCAGTCTCTGGCCGTAGCCAAAGTCCTGTGGTTTGCTTTGTTGTTTGAAAGTCTTTCGGTCTACCCAACCATTAATTCGCATGGTGCTGGGTGACTCTGTCCGCCCAACTAAGACTGCTATCTGTGCTCTGAACTTAGGTATCGTATCAAATATCAACGGCCCATGTTCTGAGTTAGTGAACTTAACATCGATTGAGATGTCATCGAACCACAGGTCTACACCGCCATCAGTAACTACATTGATAGTAGGTGGCTCTAAGTCTAGTAGCCTAGCTACAGCAAACTCGGCCTTGAAGCCGTACACATTGGCTTCTACCCTTGATTGGTTCTCGTTCTCTAGGCGAGGCTTAAAGCCCTGCATCTCACACAATTTGACTGTATCCGCCCCCATTACTTTTGAAGCGTGGGCGTCTGGCTTCGATAGCTTGATCAGCATACTTACTCCACATACCGGCTAATTTCCGGCTGAATGTTGCAAATTACTGTGCCATGCCATCCTGATAGTTTGTTCTTACTGATGGTTAGATAGCGCGATGTGTCCACCTCAGTGTCATCCACATCCCCTGCCTCGTGCTTACCAATACCGATACAGAGATCTAGCTCTGCCATCTTACCAATCTTACTGCCTTCCATATCGAACCCAGATAAACGGGTACGACCTTTAGCATCGTTACTGGCTTGGCTTACTGCGATTAGGGCACAGTCATATTTCTTAGCTGTCTCACGTAATCTTCTATACAGCTCACGTAGACGTTCATGTCCTGCACTGAAGTTACCACCGATGTTAACTTTATCGGCTTGGTCAATGATTAGGATGTCTGGTTGTTCTTTCTCGACATAGGCTTCGATCTTAGCCAGATCCCAGTCCTGTATCTCATTCATATCAAACAGGTTCTCTATACCATTGAACTTGTTTCGTGCCGATATCGGATCGGCTATGACCTGTTCCCTAGTCATGCCTGACTGTGCTTGGATAGCCCGAAGCATTGTACGACCAGTGTCTTCCTCATTACCGAGGTAGATAACCTTAGCCCCTTGCTCACAGAAACCACGCGGCCCAGTACAGATAGATACTAGGAATGCAGTCTTGCCTGTCTCAGGTAGTGCAAACACACAACCAAACTCCCTAGCACCAATGCCGTACACATGACGGGATAGGGTAGAGATGTTGAACTCCCAGCGATTGTCATCAGTGACGCCAGCCAGTAGCTCTTCAATATCTTTAGTAGTCTTCTCCCCAAAGTCCGTAGGCAGGAAACCTTCGCGGCTCTGGTCGAGTAGGGTGTTTAGTCTATCCATAGCGGATGAGTTGCCGTCAGCTACCTCAATACCCATGTTGGCTATCTTGGTTCCAACCTGACGTTGCCATAGCCCATGCAGTACATCGGATACTACTGGGGGTGACAGGGGCGGTACATCCGCAACCTGTTCTATCAGATCGGTAAATGCTTGCTCGTCTGCCCTAGTGGCTACAGGATTAAAGTTCTTCCAGAGTGCTTGAATGTCCGCAGGGATGAGGTCGTGCTGATACTTTTCGTGAGCCTGAACGATGATATCGTAGGCTTCTTGTATCTCATCTTCGAATAAAGTTTTAGAAAGATTCGTTTTGTTTTCATTGTAAAATTCGTATGACAATAGTGATTTAAGTAGTCTTATATCCATAGCTAATGCTTTAGTTAAGTTATAGTTGAACTATTACAGTAACACGAACTAAAGACAAAAAAAAGCCCCATCAAACGATAGGGCCTCAAAATAATATTAGTAAATGTTAACTTGTGCGTAGTTTCATCTTCTTGATGTCAGGCTTTCTGTCGCCTCGACGCTCTTTAACATCAACTTCGGAATGCACTACACGGGGGTTACCCTTTACCAACTCACGGATCGCTTGTTCAAGTGCTTCCTGCTCAACTGCGGCTTGCTTAAATCCCTCTGGCAAATCGTAGTCTATTACAACAATACCTCTACACTTCATCTTCGTTCTTTCCCTCCATACCCTGCTCAGACCTATAGTCCTGAGCTTTCTATTACAGTTACTATTTCTTCCTTATGACAATACTTGAGGTCTTTAGAAATGAACTTAACAGTACAATTTACAAGACCTTGTAGTTGCCTTAGTAAAAGCATAGCCTTTTTTTTGGCATCGTTGTCAAGACAAATAGTTAATCGCTTGTAATGTTTTAGGCTTTGTTTCTGTTTTGTACTCAAACTTGTGCCTAAAATAGCGATACCTGTATAGTCTTTAAGTACACCAACCGCACAGGCTGACGGCGCATCTTCTACGATCACACCATGATCTGAGTCGCCTACAGTTAATATGTCCGTAGTATCTCCGTATGACATCCACTTGGGTATAGCACCGCTTAGGGATCTACCGACAGCACCTAGGCCATCGTTCATCATAAACAGACAGCGATTGTCTGCGGGTGCATAGGTTACTTTAACTAGGCCTTGGTTAAATGCATCGGTACATCCGTTCTCATCAAGATATTTCATGACAGACGGATGATGCTTAGGATGACTAACGATTGGAGGTATGTCTTTGGTCTTCTTACGAGCTACACCAGTAGGATTGTTTGCCCTAGTACGGATAGCGTCAAGACTCATGCCCTTCTTATAAGCACCTTGTGCGTTACAGGATGCTTTATAACAATTCCAGAGAACTGTTCCTTCCTTATTCGTGATACTAAACTTCTTCTTGCCGTAACAGAACGGACAGTCGATTGTTTTCGACTCACCTTCCGATACTTTTATCGATTGAATAGTTTCTATTTGCTCTAACCGATTGTACATAAAACCCCCTTAATACGGTTATATGGGTAAGCTCGGCCCCCAGCGGCCTCGCTAAATTATCATGTAACTAAGCACCTGTCAACGCTTAATTGTTACACTAGTAAATACATTAGTCCACAGATCGTCTATGTAACCCATTGATTTATATAGGAATCGTCATAACCTGAAGGTCGTAGGTTCAAATCCTACTCCCGCAACCAACAACCAGCCAAGTGTTTGTTTATAAACGATTAAATATAAAATTTATTACACTAATTCTGTGGTGTGCTCGGGCTGTGGTTATTTTTGTATACGCCATTAACCACTACACTATCTGTTACATTAGTTAATTCCTTGCCACAACAGGTACATTTAACTGATTCTTTGTCGTGGTCGTAGATGATTCCGCGTGTAAATTTACCACAAAAGTCACACTCTATATGCTTTGGGTAATGGTATTTGTTACTCATAGACGTAGTCTCTAAAAGTTTAGTACTGTGAATTTAACACCGTTGAGTCTCTCCTTTCTCAAATATGTAAGATAGGAATCGTCAGCGATCTCATCTGTCTCAAACTCAATGTCGAGTAGCCTTGATCGTTCTTTACGGATACTCACATCGATGCATTCAAGTTCTGCCTTAACGACAGGATTAGCTTCTAACATAGCCATTACGCGAACCTCTTGTTCACTGCTGAGGTAGCCAGTCTAGTTGTTGGTCTAACATAGGTAGCCAGTATCTCTCTGGACTGGTGACCAGTGACTGCTCTTAGCTCGTCTTCAGTACAACCACTCTCTGCCATTTCTGTGGCTCCAGTACGGCGTAGGTCTCTAAGCTGTAGCTCTTTAGGTAGGCCTGACCTTAATCGTATCCTTGCAAAGTATTTGACCAGTAGGTCTTTGCTGTAGGGGTTGGCTGTAGTTTCACAGATAGCAATCTCATCTTGGCGATTGGTGATAGACTCCAGCCTCTCAATCAATCGAGGTGATGCGGGTACTTCCATATCCGTACCAGTCTTCTCTTGCGTATACTTGAACAGACCACCCTTGTAGTTATCCCAGCGCAGTTGTCTCATGTCTCCGGGTCTTGAACATAGGTCATAGCAAAGCAGGGTGAGGGTACCTATTGATCTGTATCCCATATCATCTGCTGTCTGTATCATATGAAACACTTGTTCAGGCTCCCACAGTACTTTGCGTGATGGTAATCCCGGTATTTGCATATTGGAGAATGGGTTAGCTATGACTCTGTCGTGCCTAAAGCCTACATTATAGACCTTGCGTAGTACTTTGATGCACTGGTTAGCCCTATGAGAGCTAAAATCCTTAACAATCTGGGCATATAGTCGGTCAGCTTGCGTTGCAGTGACGTTCCTAGCCTTAGTTTCACCAAAAGACACGTTAGATTGACCAAAAACAGTCTCAGTTGCCGATTTAAAGCATAAATCATAGCAAATCTGACTATTTTCCTTCAGTTTTTCCCATTCTTGCGTGGTTTTATAGAAATTTATGAGTGCTTGAACACTTTCATCGTGTATGGCCACCCTACCTTCGTTCTTACGGCGGTGTAGGTTGAACTCTAATGCAACCTGACGGCAATACTTCTCCGCTTCCCGCTTATCTGTGAACTTCCTGTACTTTAAACCGAGAGCATCCTTTACTCCCTTAGATGGATTGAAGGCATAATACTTCCTGCCGTCCGCTTTCTTCCTCGTCTCTAAATACTTAGTCATCCTAATACCCTTATCAGTTATGAGTTCGACAACTACATTAACTAAAAAAGACTGGCGCGTCAACTCATGTTACAGCAGTTGACTTAGCTATTACATTAGTAGTATTATTAGAACTGTTAGGAGTACTCCTCCCGCTCTTAGCATCTGTGGGTGTCAGTTCCCCCTTAGATTGACACCACTCAAGGCCTCGAAACATCTATGACGGACGTTTCGGGGCCTTTTTTTATTGATTTTGGGTGGTTTTGGTTACTTTTCGACCAGTTTAAGGTCTGGTAGAAGCTCGTCAGGTACTACAGTTACCACTGCATCGGGATTTTCTCCTGCGCTACAGGCTTTTATAACAACCTTAGCTCCCTTTAGATTGATAAAGTCTGCTCTGTGTCCTTGTTCCGCCAACTCTATGGCATCATAGAAATTAGCAATGCCTTGCCATGCTTCTTCAATGCTCATCTCATACCCAGATGGTGGGTTCTTTTTGTTTAGTACTTTATTCTTTTTGTCCAACCATGCCTCCTAATGTTAGCGCAAACATTTTGTCTCAGACTGCGACAAATTGGTCAAGGAAATTTAGAAAAAGACTGGCGCGTCAAGACATATTACTGCAACTGCACATATATTAGGCATTATATGCACATGAGTAATATATATAGGCATAGTGAGA
>OBPB01000189.1_pt1 | contig 14648 bp, 12 predicted proteins | sample 1534631 | NCBI WGS metagenome assembly OBPB01 (sample SAMEA3275471, study PRJEB22092) | marine metagenome | biome: Marine environment; feature: Belgian marine environment, sample taken at 3 meters depth; material: Sterile flask | collected 2014-06-24T18:06:27+00 | depth 3 m
GCAGGGCTTGAACCAGGATACCAATCACCAATAGAGTATATCTTGTCATTAATTTGCACACATTCATGATATTGTTGACTGTTTGGCATACTTGACGAAGAGAGGGACCATGTTTCTGTTGAAATGTTAAAAATTTCAATCAAATTCGTTGCAGCCTCATCGCTTTGTTGCTGAGGGTCAGGATCTGTTTTCCCCCCCATCAGGTAGACGAGATCGTTTGTTGTATCGTGTGCCATGCACCCATGTGCTCTGGTAATCAAAAGGCCTCCTCCAGTTGTAGGCGACCATGTGATCTCAGGGCGTACAAGTTCTAATTCTGAGATAGTTGCGTTACGTGCAACTTTGTTAAGAAGAAATCCAGGGTCGGTAAATGTTGTTTCCTCGCCACTGGCATGCTCTACTTCATCGTGCTGTGTTCCGAATAGAGATGGGTTTGGTTGGATTGTTCCAAGAAGGATGAATCCCGTTATGACGAAATGAAGTACAATCTTACCTTTCCTCATAGCACGTCTGTGTTTCATCTCATTCTTGAGCATTGCCAATGTTTGGACAGACCTGTTCATTGTGAAAGTTCATATCTTCTGGGCGAGTGCAACTCTCGATTGGTGTATGGCAAAAGACTACGTTGCACGCGACCCTCGCACAGGGCTTCCGATTGCTACAGGGCGTCAGCCACGTAAGAAAGGCACTAAAAAACAGGTCACTGGTCCATGGCAGGAATGTTCAAGAAAAGATATTCTCGCTCTTGCAAATGGAGAAATTCCACAACTTCAGATCGATTGGGGTGGTCGCCGATACACGCTGCCTCGCGAAGATGGCATCCGAGGTCTTGGCAGATTGAAGGGCGTTTGGGCTGATAGAGCACACGCCTGTCTGCTCAAAGCATTGGAATCGGATGAACCAAGCATTCGAATTGCAGCACTCGAAGTTCTCCCAATAGTTGGTGAGCAACGTTCCGATGAACTATTTGATTGGCTTTCAGTTCTCCTTGATGATGATGACGAAACTGTACGAAAAGCAGCGAGTCAATGTCTAGAAGATTCTGCACCAACATTTCCATCTGGAATTGATAGTTCTCTGGCGCAGGAACTTCGCTCACCTCTTAAGGTTCGAAGCGAACCTGCATGGAGAGGTCTGAAAGGTCTTACTGAAACATGGCCTGAAGTTGCATGTGATCACATAGACGAGTTACTTCTTGTCGATGATGTAATGCTACGGAGAAAAGCCTCAAAGTTGTTAAGAAATATTGTACAAAGAGCTGGAGCTATGGGTTGGGATTTGATTTCTTGGGCCCTTAATGATGCAGACCCTGATGTTCGGAGAAATGCTTCAGGAACTCTTGCTTCCCTGTCGAAGAAGGAACCACGTATTGCCATAATGCTCACTGAGCGAGCCATTCTCGACGCTGATGCGAAAGTTCGTAACAATGCGTTGAGGGCCATTCGTTCGATGGATACTGACGATTCACGTGCTCGAACACTGATTATGAATGGTACCCGGCACACAAATGTTGAAGTTCGCAGGTCATGTATTGAGATGCTTCCAATGCTCTTGGTTGAGGATAAGTTGCGACTTATTGCTACTGAGTTGCTTCAAACTGAAACCGATGCTGAACTCAAGAAGATGCTCAATGAATACACCTTTGATGCTTCAATCGAAGGTACTGAGGCTCAGAAGAATACTTTCCTTGCTCCAGCCTTACCAGTTCCTGCATTGGAACGGGAAGTTGCACAGGCTCAAGGACAAGCTGTTGGCTTAGAATCTGCACCCTTAGATCTCCGCCCTCAACTCGAATCGAAGGATGATTTGTCTCAAGACCCATAACGACATGGTTATGAGGGGGTGTTGAGTCGGTTGGCCATCGAGGTCATCACATGATGGACGACAAAGAATTACAATTCGACAGACTTTGGGAAGGAATCACACCAAAAGGAGTGAACCGTACTAAGGCTCTTAAATTTCGACAATACATCCTAGAGCACGTTCGACAAATGCGTCGACCACTCAACCGTGACAACGCAAAGAAGTACTGGTTGGGTATTCTCCAGGCAGAAAAGAAAGAGCGCGAGAACTTTTGAAGTGTAGTGGAGGCCACTTCCGTTTCGGTGGCCTGAACCGAATGAAACGGAAGGAGCAACATGTTCACCAAAACGAGATTCGATTCCCTCGACCTACCTGAGCATCTCATGGATGCAATTACTGCAATGGGATGGGAATGCCTTACCGAAGTTCAGCGAGACACAATTCCATTGGCTAGAAGCGGCCGTGATGTCATTGGTCAAGCGAGAACAGGTTCAGGAAAGACTGCAGCCTTTGGTTTGCCAATCTTGGAATCCTGTGAGGCAAGCGGTACACTCCAATCACTCCTCTTAGCTCCAACTCGTGAACTTGCACAACAAGTTGCTGAAGAAATGACGCAACTTCAAGGCGATTCTGGGTTGAAGATTATGACCGTCTATGGCGGTACAGATCTTGAAAAGCAAGCACGTGGACTCGATGACGGCGTTGACATTATCGTTGGAACTCCTGGACGTGTCATGGATATGAGCCAACGAGGTCACATCGATCTTTCAATGGTTCAGATGTTTTGTCTTGATGAAGCAGACCGCATGCTCGATATGGGATTCCTTCCAGATATCATGTGGATTCTTGAGAGAACAACTTCTCGAAAGCAAACCTTGCTTTTCTCAGCAACGTTCCCTCAAGAGATTCTTGACGCTGCAAACGAATTCATGAACACACCTGAATTCGTTATGACCAATCAAGAAGAGTTGGATGTCCCTCCAATCGATCTGTTCAACATTTCTATTGGCCGTACCAACAAACTCTGGGCCCTTGGACGCCTTCTTGTTCGAATGGGTGATGATGACCAGAGCATCGTCTTCTGTAACACAAAGCGTATGGTTGATTTAGCTGTTCAACGCTTGAAGAAGCATCGATTCGATGTTGCAAGTCTTCATGGTGATTTGAATCAAAATCAAAGAGAGCGTATTATCGATTCATTCCGTAAAGGGGAAATAAAGACCGTTATCGCTACAGATGTAGCTGCTCGTGGTATTGACATTGATGGCATTACCCTCGTGGTCAACTATGACGTACCTTCCGATATTGATTCATTCATTCATCGTATTGGACGAACTGGTCGAATCGGCCGTCATGGAGAAGCATGGAGTCTTGTCTCAAAGGATGATGCTCCTCAGATGAACAAAATCATTGCCACCTACAATTTGCATATCCTTGATTCAGAAGCACCTGATCTTCCAGAAGGTGTTGACAGAGATCCAGTCAAGAAGCAAGATGATTACGGTGAAACTGCAGACGTGTATGGATTTGTTTCGATCAGGATTCATTCAACACGGGAAGAACTTGGTTCACCTCGAACCATAGCAACATGGTTTGAACAACATATTCGTTGTGATTCTCTCGCTATTGGTGATGTTAGTTATGATGGTGATTCTACAGTCGTTTCTATCCACAGCAGCAAACTTGGATTGGCTATGAAAGCGCTTAACGTTCACCCGATGGGTGATGCAATCGTTCAAGCATCTGTTCTCTGATCATTCTTCTTCTGAAGAATTTGAACGACTTCTCCATGAGCCTTTTGGCTTTTCTTTGGATTTGGTTTCAATTGCTTGGGTAGGTTCTTCCACTTTCTTTGTTGGACGCTCTGGCCATTCTCCAGAAGCATCTTTCCGCTCAATCTCATAGATTCCAGTTGTTCCAAGAACTAATCCCAGAACTGCAAAAGACCAAGCTCCTTGAATCGCATTGTCCCAATTGGCTTGGGCTTCGATACAGGTTCCAGTTGTAAGTTCGCTAAACTCGCAATAATCAATCACTTCTTTGGCATTAGTCGCATCAGCGTTGGCATTAATCCACATCCATGAAATCACGAAAAACAGAACCATAGTAATGAGTAATCCATAGTGCAATTTGGACCATCGTCTCCTGAAAATGATTCTCCATTGTTCCTTCTTTTCTTGGCTAGCTTGGAGTGTGCGTGAACTTGCACCAATGTATCGGAACCATACAAGCCACATGAGTAAAAGAACAATGAGGAAACCCCACTTGTACACAAAGTTGTGATATTCCCACATATTGTTCAAGCAATCAGCTTGATTTGGATTATCAAGGCAACCGTCTACTGCGATTGGATAGAAGGCTACGAGACGAACAATGTTGAGGACATATACAAGAGCACACATGACTCCCACCGCTTTGAATCGTTGACGTTGTGAAACACCGTCTGTCATCAAAACGAGCGTTGAAACGAAGATCATCTCATGAATTCCAGCACATTCGTCTGAGACGTAAAGACCGACCGAATCGAATTGTCCTGGAAATGATTCATGATAGAAATCTATCCGAGTCATCCAACCGCTGTGTTCGGATAGCACGGAAGCAGATTCACCAAACATTAGTTGTGTCACTTCGTTCCAGATGTAGGCTTCTGTAACCTGAATAAATGCAAGTGTATCCGATGGTTGCGTAATGAACCAATAGAGGGCTTCAACTGCAAGTAAAGCCAATGGAATCTTCCCATATTGAAGACCAAGTTGGCCCACTTCGGACCAACTCATGTCATCGTTATGTTTCGTCGAGGCGGAAGCAGCCATCGGTTAGTGCTTGGGGCTGCTCCACTTGAACATGTTGTGTGACAGGATATTCCCCTGCGGATGTGTTGAAAAGGTGAATCGATTGGCTTGTGTATGGATGAGCCAAAGAAGCAGGCCACGCATCGTCTTGATGTACTTGGTTTCTTTTGCCCCGTCCCTGTTGCAGAAGCGAAGCAAGCACTCTCTTCGATGGCTGAAGGGTCAGTTCTTGAAGTGCTGGCGAGTGACCCAGAAACACTGCATGATATTCCTATGATGATCGAGAGAACACCTCATCATATCCTGGACGTTAAACAAAGTCAAGGTGAATTCACATTTCTAATTGAGGTGATGTAAATGGTGCCCGATGTTCCAAGTTCAGCAAAATTGCCAACAAAGTGGGGTCTGTTTGACATCCATGTCCATCATGAAGAAAAAACAGGTCTTGACCATGTTGCCTTGATGATGGGATCGATGGAAGGACCTGATCCTGTTCTTCTCAGAGTTCATTCAGAATGTTTGACAGGAGACGCATTCACATCATTGCGATGTGACTGTGGTCCTCAATTGGATGCGGCATTGTCTGCAATAGCAACCAATGGATACGGCTGCTTGTTGTATCTGCGCCAGGAAGGTAGAGGCATTGGTCTTCATGCTAAGATTCAAGCCTATCATCTCCAAGATCGAGGTGCTGATACTCTTGACGCCAATTTAATGCTGGGGCATCCTGCAGATGGAAGAGATTACGGAATTGCTGCTACAATGCTTTCCGATCTTGGTATCAACTCAGTTGCACTGCTTACGAACAACCCTGACAAAGTCAAACAACTTGAGGAACATGGTATCGAAGTGGCAGAGAAAGTTCCGCTCATTGCCGGTATCGGTGAAGAAAACCTAGACTACTTACAAACCAAAATTCGCCGTATGGGTCATGTCATTGACTCGTCTGAATTAGAATAAATGGGGCCGTGGCCGGGAATTGAACCCGGGCTGGCAGAACCACAATCTGCCGTGCTAACCCCTACACCACCACAGCCATAGAGAATTAGCCGTCATGAGCGAGGTATTTCAACAATCCTACGAGCAATCGAGAAACCCGTTCATTGAAATGCTACCGCTGAATGTGCAAACCATGCGAGCCAAGTTAACTTCCGTCTTTCTCTGTATGATGTTTTTTGGTGTGCTCCTCGTACCTACGCTCAATCCAGCGAGTGCTCGTAGTGTCCATGAAACGGCAGAGTATGATTTGTTCCCGCAAGGGGAACTCACCAATCCAGCAGATTGGTCGCTCCAGGCGACGACGTCCTTTACTTCTCAACCAGCGACATACACGGATACTATGGTCGCCGACCAACGAATTACAATGGTTCATCAGCGTCCACAGAATCTTGACACTATGGACTATTGGGGAACGAACAGTCCGACGGAATCAGACAATGTAGTCGGATCTCCAGATGGATTATTTGCTTGGTCAACTGGTCCTGTCATGAGTGTTGATGGATTTGATTTTTCAGCTTCAACCCAATATGTCATTACATCTGTTGATGTTCTCGTAGCATTCAAGATTACAGATTCATTGAGCATTGATTCCGTTCGCCTTTCTATGGATTGGTCGAATGGAACTGATATCATGCGCACATGGTCAAATACGAATGGAGCAGTTGATCACATCAATAATTCTGCATATCGATTGAGCATAAGTTCAGTCGATGACTGGTCTTGGTCCATGCTCTCCTCGATTGGCCTTACCATGGATTATGTTTCAGTAGGTCAGACCGATGATGCTCGTTTAGAATTGGATGCTATAGGTATTGAAGTGACGATGGAAACAGCATGGTACGGCGGGGAAGTAGCCCAAGCAGTTTCAACAGCTTCTGGGCACGATATGCCCATTCAAGAAATCGATATGAGCCAAGGTGAATACAATGGCATGTCCCTCTCAGTATGTGGCTTGGAGTCAACCGATACAAGTACCATTGGCTCTTGGACAAGCGCAGCTCTTCAACGTCCAGCAGAGCAGTATTTTGGACGCATTCATTTCGATGTGAATGAATCTGGGACTGAAGGAAATGTAAGCGTTCAATACGCAACATCTGCTGATGGCGAATCCTTTTCTGCTTTTGCAATGCATAACACGGATGCTTTGCCAATGACTGAATATCTCAAGGTGCGTGTGCTCACAGATACATCTTGTATCACCTCAGTTCGAGTCGATGTTAATGATCCGACATTGAGTATTGCAGGTAGAATCTACGGGGATGGTTCTGGAATTGATGGAAACTATTCCAGATGGACTCTATCTGTAGGTGGAACGACAGTAGCAAATCTCCCAGTATCAGTCGGTCTATTCAATCATGAGATTCCAATCGGTGCTTACATGAGTCCTGGACAAACTGAACTCAGTATCATGGTCAAAACATGGTTTACGTGGGATTCAGATGGTAGTGCGAGTACAACTGCATTGGAAGTAAATTCTATAGATGTGAGTGGTGGATTCGATATTTTCTATGATGAGGATCCAATATGCCAACTTGTTGGAGACCAGCAACTTTCAGAAGATGGTGGTGGAATATTCGTTCCATTACTGACTCGTTGTACTGATGACAGAACAGACCCAACACTTCTAGATGTAGAATTTGAAAACTCCCAACCTGATTTGGTTGATGTAAGTCTGAACCAAGGTGAAGTTCGAGTATCTCTTCTTTCAGAACAATCAGGTTCTGCTCAGATTTTGATGACCGTTTCTGATGAAGCAGGGAACAGTCATGTGGAATCGTTCAACATTATCGTAGATTCGATCGATGATGCACCTGTACTGAATGAATTCCCTTCATTAGTTCGAGTTGAACATGCTGTTGCTACACCACTGAGTTTCATCTGGTCCGATGTTGATACAATACCTGCAGATCTCACAATCTCTAGTAATAAGACGTGGGTTGAAGTCGATTTGATCAACAGTTCTCTCCTCATTACAGCTCCAACACCCGGATATACATCTGTTGAATTGACACTTTGTGATCAAACGACATGTGTTGACAGAGTATTGGACTTGGACGTGCGTTCCCTCCCTGACTTACGGATTGAATCCGTTGTTGTAGGGGAAGGTTCTGCTGATGGAACCTTTGTGGAACTCACTGAAGTCGAACTTGGCTCTTATGTAACAACCCGAGTTTATGTGGCAAATGATGGCTTTATCAATGCTGAAATGGTTACGATTCGCTGTACTGTGAATGGAATGGTGGGTGATATTGCTACTATTACAACCCTTGAGCCAGGAGCAATGTCAATTGCTACATGTGAATTCCAAGCACCATATCAAGGCCAATTGCTTCGAATTGAAGCAATTGTTGATGGTGGTGAAATCATCGATGAGGGTGATGAAACCAACAATGAGGGGTCCGTGAATCTCATACTGATTGAATCAACTGTTATCGATGATGTAAGTTCAGATGAAGGCATCTCGACTACAACCATTTGGATCATCAGCATCCTTGTGCTTGTCGCTATCATCGGTGGATTCACTTTCTTCGCTCCAGCTAAGATACGAAAGTATGAGTGATGAAATGTCGAATCCGATTCTCTACAGTTTCCGTCGATGCCCTTACGCAATGCGAGCAAGAATGTCCTTACTTGAATCTGATGTGGAAGTTGAACTTCGAGAAGTCATCCTTAGAGATCGTCCTGAACACATGATGGAAATATCTCCAAAGGGAACTGTACCTGTTCTTCTCTTACCAGATGGAACAGTTATCGAAGAGAGTCTCGACATTATGCTTTGGAGTTTAGATGAATCATGGCTTGTTGGTGATTGGAAGGATCTTATTGATGTCAATGATGGCGATTTCAAACATCATCTTGATCGTTACAAGTATAACAATCGTTACGAGAATGTCCTCTCTTCTGAGGAACACAGGGAACATGCAGTATCGATTCTAAAGACGTATGAAGAGCGATTATCCAATCAAGCCTACCTTTGTGGTGATTCTATCAGTTTAGCAGACCTCGCTCTTTCTCCATTTGTTCGCCAATTTGCGAATACCGATCGAGCGTGGTTCGACCAAATTCCCTTGCCACATCTTCATAATTGGCTTGAAGGAATCCTTGAGAGTCATTTGTTCAAAGCATGCATGGTCAAACATAAGCAATGGGAAGATGGTGATGAACCAATTTCCTTCCCCTAGATTGAACTTTTATTCTATTTCAAGACTGATTATTACTACGTTAGACCTCAATTGAAACCAATATCCGCTTGTCGGATAATCCCAATATACACGTGAATCTTCATAACGGAGATGCCAAAGCGGCGATTATTCCAAGACTGTGGGGGTCGTTCAGTTTGACTGATGGAATGGGTGTGGGGACATGTCAGAATTAAAAATACGAATAGAAACAGAAGAATACATCTACGAAGAGTACTACGAAGCTTGAATCACCAGCGTCGGGGATAGACATTATCTCCGATCAATACCGCTGATGGTCGAGCAATTTCGCCCTTTTCCATAGTTGAGATATCCTTACTGTTGAAATTTACTTTAACGAAGCAGACTGCTTCGCCTTTGATGCTTGTTACGAGGACATTTTGTCCAACTGAGAGGTCACTTGGAATTGATACTAACCCTGGTCGCAACAATGGTGCTCCATGAGCTAATGCCGCTACTGCACTGTCTTTAACAATGATTCTTGGCAGATGGGTCATCAACTTTTCAATAGGATGGAGCATTCTTGAGAGTGCTTCTGGTTCATTGCATTCCTTCCACAACCAAACTGCATCTGCAATATCGTGGAGTTGAACACAGTCTTTGAGGTCAAAGTTTCCTGAATCTTCTCTTCGAAGTTCTTTCAATGTAATCGGTTGATCCAATAACAAGCCCATGTCCTTAGCCATTGTCCGAATATAGGTTCCAGCTTCACATCGAATACGGGTAACAATATGCTTTTCATTACGGTCGAGAACTGTGAACTCATGGATTCTTCGTGTTCGAACTTGAACACGAACCGCTGAAACTTCCGGAGGTACGTTGTAGATGCGTCCTGTCAGTTGTTGAATGACTTCATCCATACGATCTTCATCGACTGGAGTCTTCATTTGAAAGATTGCAATATAGGTCTTATCATGCTCAAGAATCTGTTTGGTTAAGCGCATGGACTTACCTGCCATGAGTGGAAGTACACCTGTTGCGAATGGATCGAGGGTTCCTCCATGACCCAGACGTGTTAATCCGAGTAGATCACGAACCCATGCAGAGACTTGGTGAGAAGTAGGACCTGCTCCTTTGTCGAGGAGAAAGAATCCCCCTTCGAGACGCTGCTCGATGGTTTTTTGATCAGGATAGGTTCCTAGAGCCTCATCAGTTGAAGCTTTTTCATCTAATATCATAGTTGCAGAACTCATTATTATTCCTCCAATATGTCAAGAACCAAGGCCAGCACTTCTTGAGGGTTTAGGTCAGAGGCATTGATGATGTGGGTGTACGGTTCGGTTTGTTGAGGAAGCAAACCATACAATTCATCGAATCGTTGCTCATCTACTTTTGATCGTTGTTTGTTGGCTTCAACAATGGAACTCAAATCTCCTCCTTCTCGTGCTTGAACGCGCTTTGCTCGTTCAAGATCATCAACTTCCAACCAAATACGGGGTGTAGAAAGCCCAAGTTTGTATGCCCACCATCCAGAGAGGCGACTTTCAACAATAGAGGGCGCTTCATCATCAGTTCGCATCATTTCTTCCTTCAGCAAAGCATCGAGTTGTCGATCCACTTCGAGATCTTCCTTGCAGAGTTGACCAAACTCAGAGAGACTCATATTACGTCGCTTCGCTTCTTGACGAAACAATTCTCCACCGTTGAGAGATGACCAGCCTTTCGCTTCACGAAGTAAGGATACAAGCGTACTTGTGCCACTTCCTGGATGCCCAGAGATGGTCATCTGGAGCATTGTTCACACCCATTCATGGTAGCAAACATTGCATCGAAGAGATCGAGGTCCTTTCTTTCCAACATCTTCACTCATACATTCAGGACAGACATGTTCTGATGTAGATTTCTTAATTTCAGATTTCGCTTCCGTCTTAGCAGCCTCTTTCTGTTGCTTCTTAGGACCGTTTCTACGAGATTTACTTCGTCGGTTCTTGGCTTGTTTGGATTCAGATTCCTCGGATACAACAAGATGAAGCAATGGTTCGCTCAACTTTTCGTTAGCCAGAACTACTGGATGCTTTCTGTAGCGAATCAATTTGATATGACGGTCAACAATTCTACCTAGAGGCGCACTCATACAAATGTAGGCGCAAATCCATGCAGGGAAGAAGAGAAATTTATCATCGAGCAAATCCCAACGAGGAGTCCATGGAAGAGATACGTAATCAACTCGGAATGATTCTACCGCAGTCGTTAGCCAAGCAAAGATTCCGATAATGAAAATCATTGTGAACATCATTGGACGCATTGCCCCCATCTGTACTTTCAACTGTTCAGGCATCATCTGTTCACGAAGTGTGTTGGCCTTTTCCATTAAGATTGGGTCACGACTCATTCGACCATCGTTCATCATTCGACGAACTTGGCCTTGTCGGTGAGCAATGTGTGCTTGTGCAATTGGATCCATGAAGAGATTCCGAAGTACAGTATTCATCGTCATTGAGAAGGTTCCTAAGATAAGGACTGTAAGTACGAAGAATTCAGTTTCTGGCAGGACTGGAGCAAGAATTGGGTCGGCCATGTTTCCAAGTGAATTACGGATATTTGGATTGATAATGAGGAAACTCATCAGAATCATGACGAGCAACATTGTGAGCATCGAACCATTTGGTGGAGGGGGTGGTGGGGGTGATGGTCGGCTCGCCATGGAACAACTGTGAAGCATGAAGGTCATGAAGGTTGGTCTTCCGTTGAATTCAAACGATAGGATGTAGTCCTCTACACATGCGCCGGAAAGAACCACTCGATGTGACCACCACATGGCAGCACCCAGTTCCTATGCCAATGCCAGGAAGACCCGTTTGCTGCACTGAATTTGAAGCGCTTGAACAATTGGAAAAGATTCAGATGACTGAACGTGTCATCCTTTGGACGGACAGCGAGCGTCGTACCGTTTCAGATTGGTCCTTTTTAGCAAGTGTACGTCAAGGCGTACCTCCGAAAGGAATTGAGGCTGAACTTGAAGCATGTCTCAAACAATACCCAACCGCATGGCTCGCTGTGGACCTGCGCGATGGAGTCATTCCACCTTCAACACATAGATCTCTCAATGAAGTGCTTCAAAACACAGGACGAAACATCATCGTTCTCGTGAGCAGTTCCTCAGATCATGAGGAATGGCCACAATGGAACTTACCGTTTTGAATCATTCAAACGTGTAGCCACATGCAGTACATGTATCTGCATGAGCATCATTCGATGTTGAACAGATAGGACATGTTTTTGATTCTGAGACTTCTTCAACCTCTGCTTCAGCATCTTCTACAGGTTCTTCTTCCGTTGATTCTTCGGATGCATCTCCTGCAGTGAATGCTTCAGCAGCAGCAACAAATTCTGCCTTCTTGAGGTATCCATTGTCATCGAGATCAAAGTTCATTGAGTGTTCAAGGAAAGCATCTCGGTCTTCGATTCCGAACTCTTCCATGACTCTTAGCATGATGTCTTCCCTGAATTTGATGGCTGGTTCTTCTTCGGCAGTTTCTTCTTCAACAACTTCTTCTTCAACAGATTCTTCTTCAACAGATTCTTCTTCAGCAGTTTCTTCTTCAACAGATTCTTCTTCAGCAGCAGATTCTTCTTCAACAACTTCTTCTTCAGCAGCAGGTGCTTCTTCAGTTGTTTCTTCAGGTGCTTCTTCTGAAACTTCAGCCGGTGTATCATCTTCTGCAGATTCAAGTTCGTCTCCGAAATGAGCGCCATGGAATCTGTTGAGTGCTTCAGCATCGATCTCGCCTTCACCCTTGATTTCAAAGGATACATCGAGACGCTCACCCTTACCAACAACTGGAAGTTTCCATGTAATTTGGATTCCGTCTTCAGTTTCGTTTGTTGTCATGTCAACGTCTGTACGCTTTTCTCCACCTGCGCCTCGAACATGCCAATCCTTGATTTCAAAGTTGGATGGGATGACGTCCTTGATGAAAACATCCTGCAGTGCAGTGTCGCCATTGTTCTCAAAGAGAATGAGAACTTCGTAGCGACCCTTTCCACCCATTGGAATTGCTTGCTTTCCTGCTGAGAAGTTTCTTCTCAGGTGGCTAACACGAACGGATGGTGCGTCAGGGACATCTCGAAGACATACTGGTCCGAATTGTTCTGAACTGAATTGGAAGCGAGCAGGTGCATCGACTCTCTCGTTAGCAGGTGATGGGTCAGGAGCATTGAGTTTGTACTTGACTTCCATTGTCTTGCCAGGTTTGAGACCGATTGGTCCTTTCGTACCTACGGTTAGAGTCATTGTGTGCCCTTCGCCGTCTGGTGAACGATGTTCCTTTTCAAGAGTGATTCCAGCAGAAAGTTCACCCTTCCATTGGTCTACAGGTAATTCTTTTCCATCGATGATGATGGCCATTGCATCCATGTCTGGAGCTTGGAATAATCCAGGAATATCGTCTGTAATACGCATGAGATTTATTGTCGCAGATCCAGTGTTCTTTACCTTGAGTGAGGCAGAGACATGTTGTTGTCTGAACGACTTGAGTGTGTCAGTCGAATAATTCTTAGAAATATCAGCGTCAACGACAGTTAAACTGCTCTCTTCAAGTTTGATTGTACCTTCTGTCTTCTGAACAGCTCTTGGTAGTACTGTGTAGGATAGATCGTATGTGAAATCAGGCTCAGCGGTTGCCATGACATTTCGCTCTTCACTTTCCCACTTACCTTGTGGATGTACATCTTGCTTTACGTCATTGACGTCAAACAAGAGATCGTCGCTACCCTTCATTCGAACCTGTAACTTGACAAGGTCGACAGCGAAGGATGAACGGTTTTCGAAGATGGTCTGACAAATCCAGTTATCTGGGCGCTCGTCTTCTCGAACTCTCATGTAGGTGAATCCTCGACAGAATGCATCAAGATCACGGAATGATAGGTTCGAAAGGGTTGCATCTGCTTTGTATGTTGCTTGAGCAGATCCAGCCTTAATTGTCTTGGATGATGTGACGGTAATGTGGCCTTCGATGGAGAGAACTTGCTTTTCACCAGGGTGCAAAGCACCAACTTCCCAAGTCATTGTGTTTCCTTCAACAGTTGCTCCAGCAGTGTGGTTGAATTGGACACTATCAGGTAAGTTACGTGTGACAACAATGTCTCGTAGAGCAACGGATGATACGTTTTCGACTTCCATTTCAAGAGCAATTGTTCCAGGTTCTTCAGAAAGTGCAATACTTAGTGAACGCTCGTTGTTACGGGCAGGATTTGTATCAAGTTTCTCTCTTAGTACAAGCATTTGAGCGTCAGAAACAGAGTACTTCTTGACGTAATTCTTACCGGCTTCGAGTTCATCAACAGAGATTTGGTCTCCGCCGATATCTGTTGAGTCCGCATTGTCGAGAAGAACGTCAATGTCGTAAATACGATCATCAGCAGATGGATTGTTTACAGTTAGTGTTCCCTTAATCGATTGCTTTACGATTGTACCTTCTGCAGTGAGTGTTGATTTCTCAATCTCATGAAGTGTTCCTTCAAGTTTGTCTCCAGGAACTTCGTCAACTTCAACACTTGAGCGGATTGTAGCTCCAGCGATTTCCCCAGCAGCAACTGGGTTTTCATCTGTAGGAGTCAAAGTATCCATTGCAGCGAGTGGATCTGGTGTCGCCAGTGGGGTGAGTAGTTCATCTTCTGGTGAATCTACAGTCTCTTCGACTGGTGTTAGTGGTGAGAGCAAATCCATGCTCGGAGGTGCAGGAGGTGCAGGAGGTGCATCCTCTTCAGCAGGCTCTACTGGAGCCAACAAATCTAGACCGAGAGATGCTTCTGGCATTGGAGGCATTTCAGGAGGTGCCGGTGGTACTTCTGGCATAGCAGGAGGTGCCGGTGCTAGAAGATCAAGACCCGGAGGTGCTTCTGGCATTGGAGG
>OBPB01000191.1_pt1 | contig 14607 bp, 14 predicted proteins | sample 1534631 | NCBI WGS metagenome assembly OBPB01 (sample SAMEA3275471, study PRJEB22092) | marine metagenome | biome: Marine environment; feature: Belgian marine environment, sample taken at 3 meters depth; material: Sterile flask | collected 2014-06-24T18:06:27+00 | depth 3 m
CCAGAACCATCATCATAGGCAAAGTAACTTCGAATCATGTCAGCGGGAATTCCATCGTTTACATCCAAACCATCGTTTGCAAGTGCTGATTGAATCAGTGGGTCATCGAGGCCGACTTTACTTCTATCGAATTCTCGAATAGCCCAACTCAACGAAAGTGTGATTCTGGAGGTATCCTCCAAATCGAAGTCATATGTACCACGGATCCAATCTTGCTGATTTGGTGTTCCATCATCGTTTGAATCGTAATCATCGCACTCACTCATTCCCGCACCATCGCATGCAACCATTCCATCAGCAGAGGCTAATGGAGCGAGAATTGGTATCACGAAAAACAGTGTAAAACAGAGACTGAAAAAGCGAATCCTTCCATTACTCACGGTGTCCATGTTAACCCCACAATCCGAAGACCTTCAAAGGACTTCCCCATACGAGTGGTCAGAGACGTTGCTATGGACGAACTTTCTGCAGTCATTGTTCCGCTCCAGTTTGGAGAGGCCATGTATGAGAACCTACGTCGATTAAAGGCCTTGAATAAACAGTATACACCCGTACGAATCAATGAAGAACTTGCACTTCCAATTTATTCTGAAACCACTTCTTTTCACTCGACAGAGATCCCTTACAGAATTGAACGAGTCATGTTTGAACATTCACCACCATCAATAAATCCTCATCTCCAATTGAAGGAAGTGATTCAAGGATTTATTCCACAAGGACTGGAACATGTTTTGGAGTTAATTCCTACAAAATGGGAACGCTTAGATGATCTCATTCTATTTCCGAAAGAAGCGTTTACTGAATCTGATTGGGTCGATATAATCGAAGATGGGATTGACTTCTATGAGCAAATTGCACAAGTCTTGCAAGCACGAAGGATTGGAAGACAGCAGCCTATTGCAAACGATACAATCCGATCATCCCAGATGGAATTATTGCTTGGTGATTCTGGCTGGGTCGAGGTAAAAGACAACGGGTTATTCTATGGATTTGATGCATGTAAAGTCATGTACTCCTCTGGAAATGTTACGGAACGACACCGAATGGGTTCGCTTAATGCTGAAGGTGAAATTATTGTTGATGCTTTTGCAGGCATTGGTTACTATTCTCTACCCCTACTCGTTCATGGAAAAGCCACACATGTGCATGCTTGTGAATTAAACCCAGAGAGTATCAAAGCGTTGAAGTGGGCTGCTCAAAAGAACAATGTTTCCAAATCAATTACCATTCATGAAGGAAATAATCAATCGACGCTGCCCAATTTACGAGGTATTGCAGATCGTGTCCTTTTGGGATTACTTCCAAGTTCTGAAGCAGCATGGAAACCTGCAATTTCAACCCTCAAAGAGCAAGGTGGAAGCCTCCATATTCACATGAATGTTGAAGAAGAACATATCGAACAATGGACGAAAGATACAATTCAAACATGCTTGAATTATGCGAAAAGTGATGGTCGTGACTGGTTCTGTACCCGCCAGCATCTCGAGAAGGTTAAGTGGTACGCTCCACGTGTACGTCACGTCGTACTCGATGTTTCATTTTCATCGAGTAATTCTGCATCATAAACCTTCAAATCGGGTGATTCTTCTTTTTGATTCAGGACAAACATAGTAACACCGCCAATTGCAACTGCAATGCCCAGTAAGATGAGAATGAGGAGGCCGTTTGAAACGCTTCCAGAATCGTCTCCATCCATACCTTGACCACTTAGTTTCCCATCCGGGTCGGCGACACCAATCATCTCAATTTTGTTGATTTTTACCTCATAGACTGGACGTCCTGCGGATGAGAATGGATTATCGAGATCAGTTCCTGTTGCATCGTCTGATGTAGGTACTTCAGCAATTGCTCGTACGTGACTCATCCCTTGGCGAACGATACCGAAGGTTGCATATCCGCCGTCGTCTCTGTTTTCAGGATCAAGCCCATGAGCCTCTGTTTCAGCAATATACCATTGTGAATCCGCAGAGTCTTCTTCTGTACCTCGAGCCATTCCTATTGCTCCGTCAACGTGGCTTAGGTTCTCATCGTGTTCAAGTGGAATTGTTTCGCCTGTACCTCCCGAGCCACAATTCAGATTTGTGATCGGATAAGCGCCGACTGTTGTGCATTCAGGATCTCCTGATTGAGTGACGAAATCGTTGATGACTCGATGGAAGAAGATACCATCATACAATCCATCTTCAACATGTTCAACCATGTTTTCAACCGTGATTGGAGCCCATTGAGGAAATAATTCGATGATAATAGTACCACTGACTTCATCTTCGAAATGACCAGGAGCATAGGTGACTTCAATGGAGAAAACAGGGTCATTGTAGTAGGAATATTGCATCGGCGTGTCTTCAACAACTGGACCATCTTCCCATGTTGAGGGATCGATTCCATTGCTTCTCCAGTCAGGCTCTTCCTGAGCAGATGTGATGCTCGGCATCATCAGAAACATTGCGATTAGAACAAACGACGTTCTGTGCAATCCGCCCTGTCGCATATGTTAGCCATCATGTGCTAACTCATCAAACATGCGTTCATTGACGCTGGTCATCCAAGCAGGACTTCAACAGGTTTGCAAATTCTGCAAGTTGTTGTGAAATGTCGTAGTGGTGATTACCAACAAAGAACCCTTGTTCATGGATCTTATTCGCAGCCTCAAGTGGGCCGTGAATGCTATGATCAAGATATTCAATAACTGGGTTGAGGGTAAAATTACCTGCAACAATTGGCCGAGTTTCGATCCCAGCATCCTTGAGGGCATCGAGAACAGGAGCACGTTCGCACCAGTCGGGTAACACAATCGAAAAGCCAAACCATGACGATTCGCCAATCTCTCTTTGAATCATGATTTCAGGAACTTCCTTCATGAGGTTCTGGAACGTAACAGCATTCTTTCTTCTCCCTGTGATGATATCCTCTACTTTACGAAGTTGCGCTTGACCAATAGCTCCTGACATTTCCAGCGGGCGAAGGTTGTATCCAGGAAGTACAAAGCGGAATGATTCCATAAATGGGTCATTTGATTTCTCAACGACATGGTTCTCCTGAGGAAGATTTCGAGTCCAGCCATGAGCGCGAAGTGAAAGCATAACGTGATACAATTCTTCGTCATCTGTGAGCGTAATCCCTCCTTCCATTGTCGAAATATGGTGACTAAAGAAACAACTGAACGTACCTGCAAGACCGAATGTCCCCGCTTGTTTACCAGCGATTGTCGCCCCAAGAGACTCACAATTGTCTTCGATTACATACAGGTTGTTCTTTTCTGCAATCTCTAACAATCGATGATAATCAACACAGTTGCCAAGAAGATTTACTGCAAAAATGAGTTTTGTTTTCTCAGTAATTGCAGCTTCCACAGCATCTAAATCGATGTTTAGAGTCTCTTCGTTAATATCGACAAATCGCATTGTAAGCCCATATTGATGAACTGGGAAATATGTTGTCGACCATGAAACGGCAGGTACGAGTACTTCGTCTCCCGGCTTCAAGTCAATTCCTTTAGCGTAAATCATTCCTGCAACTGCAAGAAGGTTTGCAGAAGAACCTGAATTGGACATAAGAGCATATTTTGATCCGAAAAATGAAGCGAATTCTTTCTCAAATTTTTCAACTTCGGGCCCCATACTGAAACGGTCGCTCGTGATAACTCGCTGTATAGCATCGTATTCTTCTTGGTCCCAAGTACTGGTTGCTAGTGGTAAACTCATTCTAATGTCTCCCTGAGATAATTGTACGTGAACATCAATGCTTCTTCAAATGGCGTTTTTGTTGACCACCCGAATTCCTTCTGTCTTGAAAGTTCTAAATATCGTCTCTTTCGACCTACTGGGCGAGTTAAGTCGTGTTGTAGTTCGCCATTATATCCGATAACTTTGGCCATATGCTGATGCATTTCATTCACGCTAACTTCAACTCCAGAACCGACATTCATAACCTCTGGGAGTTCTGAAAATCTCGATAATGCTGTATTCAAGAAATCAGCCAAATCAGGTGCGTAAAGGAATTCCCTCTTTGCAGAACCATCTCCCCAGATAACAATCGGTTTGTTGCCATTTTCTTTTGCTTGATGCATTCGATGAAGAATTGCAGGCAACATGTGTCCAGTTTCGAGAGAAAAGTTGTCATATGGCCCGAATAAATTGCATGGATGAACGGTTTTGAAGGAAACTCCATGTTGCTCATTTGCCATAGAACATGCCCTGTAGACCACGTATTTTGATAGAGCATAACCTTCGATTGGTCCTTCAAAAGCCCCATCGCCAAGTGACTCCTCTCTCAACGGTTGAGGGGCTTGGTTTGGATAAACAGTGGCGCTTCCAACATTGATCATATTCTTGATTCCATGTTCAATACACCCACGGATTAGATTGAGCCCCATCATTACGTTGCTATCGAAAGAATGGTGTTTTGTCGTTGTATTGGAAGCGATTCCAGAAACATAGGCAGCGCAATGAATAACTGCATCAACCTTGATCGATTTCAAATAATTCATAGTTGCTTTTGAATCGGTCAAGTCCAACTCTTCACGATTTGGAGAATGGACATTATGGCCTGATTTCTCAAGGAGTGGAACGAGGTGACGCCCCAACATTCCAGAGCCGCCTGTCACGAGAACATTGGCCATGCGTCGTGCTACTACCTCGACCTTAAATAGGAATGTCCATAGGGAAAATCAATCACTTTGGTGAAGAACAGAAGAGGGTTGGTGAATTTTGAAAATCCTCATTTGCACAATCTCTCGCAACAACGCAAAGCGATTGAAGAGATGGAATCGGCAACTTAACTCATTACTCGACAACCTCTTGGAGAACAATTCCGTAGAACTTTCAATCTACGAGAATGATTCCACAGATGGCACGGATAGAATTCTTAGTAAATACGCTGCTGAATTAGATAAACGATGTACAACGACGTTCACATCAACCAAACTTGGCACAGAACATTTGATCGGAAAGGAAGGTGCGAGAGTAAAAAACATCGCTGCAGCTCGCAACAATTGCCTTGAACAAGCCTCTGATCTGAGCATATTTGACAAAATCATTTTTGTTGAAACAGATGTGATGTACAATCCATCCGATGTCACGACAATGTTACACCATTCGGGAGATATTGTCTCGGGATTCACAACCAATGCAATGGGTGAATTCTATGATGCTTGGGCGACCCGGAAAACATCTGAAGAAACGTGGTGGAATCACGGCATCCCTCAACAAGAAACCCCTGTTTGGTCAACGTTCAACGGGGTATGCGTCTACGATTCTAAGCCCTTCTCTGAAGGTGCGAGATTTGCTGGAATAAATCCCAGAACGAATGAAATCGATTGCGATACAACTGTCATTTGTGAGGTGTTTCGTAGCATGGGATCAAGTGAGATAATCATGCTTCCAATCAATGTTCGACACCCGCCGAATACATTCAAAGAACGTCTTTACTACCTCAAACAACGCTTACTTGGAAGAGGTGCTTAGTATGAAAACTGCACTCTTTACTGTAAGTTTTAATCGACCTGATTTAATGCAACAACTCCTCGATGGGCTCAAAGAAAACATGACCGATTTAGATGGAATTGATGTGTATCATTACATCGATGGAGGTCCGAAATCGAACCAACCAGCCATTCAAAAAATAATCGAGAATTCAGAAGTACCATGCACATCAGTTGTTCTTCGCGAAGAGAATTACGGAGTTGGTAGAAACCTCATTGGTGCAAGACGGGACTTGTTTGATGTGCATGGATATGAACGTGTTATTTTGATTGAAGACGATCTTATTCCCGGCCCGAACTTCATCAGAACAACCCTCTCGTTAGCAGATTGGGCAAAATCCTACAATGATGTTGGCATGGTCCAAGTGTGGAATCTTCCTCATCGAGAAATTACTGAAAGCGATCTCGATATCGTTGAACCAACACACGAACATTTCTACTCCTACTGCATTGATGTAGAAGTCTGGAATGAAATCAAGGAGACTATTTACGCATATGAAAACCAGTATTTGCAAGGCGTGTCCTATGCAAACAAAGACTGGAGAGCAATTCGTAAGAAATTCATGAAACCTCGTTATTCCAAGAATCGAATTATGAGAGATTCACCTACGCTTCTTCCATCAGATTCTGAACATCCTGCTCCGTTTGGAAAGCGATTAAAGCGTACAGTTCCAACTGGACAGGATGCAATCACAGCACTCGCCTTGTGGGAGAAAGGATTTGTGCGCATCGCAACGCTTGCTCCAAGAGCGGTCATGAAAGGTGTCGATGGTGTTCACAGCACTGCTGAAGTGTTTGACAAACTCGGGCTCAACAAACAGGCACAGTATGTTTGGAAACAAGAAGTACCACTCAGCTTTAGACTTTTGAATGAATGAGTTCATGCCTTTCTGTTAAACCAAGGCATCGCCATCCTCTTCAAGGTCAACCCATTGCGTCTAACATGGCAGAGGACATCCTTGAGGCGGAAGTCTTCGAGGTTCCTCCAATGCCAGAAATCCCTTCTGAAGTAATTATCGAAGGAAAAGCCGATCCTGCGCGTAGTCAGGCTCAACTCAACATTACATTGGGAGCAACAATTGCGTTTTGTGTTGCATGCCTCATTTTTTCGATGACATTTGGTGAAATGCTCACAACAGAATCGGAGAGTCAATCTTCCTACGAGTGGTGGGAAACTCCCCTTGAGCAACGTCACATGATGGATTTACCAATGGACACTATGCGAGCCCAGTTGCCTGAAAACGGGACGTATGAAATCCTTCCTTACACAGAACATTTCGTACCGGTTGAATTACCAGCATCTGAACAAGATGTTGGATTTCCAGATGAAGCTGAAATGCATGTTGCTCTTTGGCTTCCAGATGTTCCTGAAGGCACCAAGGTTCCAGTCATTATGACGATTCACCCTTACTATGACTTCGGTGGAGAAGGTATGCCTGGTGTTGGTGCTGATTCCAATCCAAATACAATTCCCGATGGAGGAGTTGGCAAATGGGTCTACGACACATTCGTCCCTCACGGCTATGCACTTGCTCAAGCAAGCACCTTTGGAACAGGGCAATCCACACACTGTCAAGATGTCAAAGGCCTTGGAGAACAAACTGGAATTCAAGCTGTTGTTGATTGGCTTGGAGTCCAAAACTGGTCGAATGGAAACGTTGGCCTAATGGGGAAATCCTATGCAGGTACAACCAATTGGGAAGCTGCACAACAACCGTCTGAACATTTGAAGACCATTGTTCCAATTTCTGGATCAATTGGTGTGCAGGAAATGTTCTATCGAAATGGTTCTTCTGAGGCAAGAGCAATGGGGTACGATGCTGCCTACCAAGCAGCAACAACTGATTTGACGACCGATGATCTACGAGTCTGTTCTGATGATTTAGCAGGACCTCTCAACCCATGGACAACCTATGCATGGGCTGAATTCGGTGGTGCAGACTGGAGCGATTATTGGGATGAACGTCGCCATTTACCAGATGTTCTGGAAAACTATCGCGGTAGTGTCTACTTGGTTTGGGGCTTACAAGATTGGAACGTCGACCCATACCATGCGTTCCCAACTTACCAATTGATGCGAGATGCTGGAATCAATGCCAGAGCAATTGCAGGTCAATGGGCGCATAATTACCCAGACCAACCAGATCGACACAGTGAACTTGGAACTGGATATGGTGGAGAAGCCTATCCAAACATGAGTCGAATGGATTGGGCTGTTGAATTGTTTGGATGGTTCCAGTATTATCTGAAAGACATCGGTGATGAACCAGAACCGATGGTGCAAATTCAAACAAACGATGGCCAATGGCACGTTGAGGAAACATGGCCTCCGGAAGACATGACTTGGCTGATGGAAGAAATTGGCTCCGATTGGTCGGGCGATGGAGTCGTCAATGGATTAGGCGGTTCAGTCACGCTCACAAGTCCACCATACGAAGACGCATTGCATATCTCGGGACTTCCTACATTGCACGTTGATGTTTCAACACAAGCATGCAATGGCGGTCAGATTTTTGCCACCATGTATGATGATACAACGGACCTACGCCTTGGTCATGCGACCATGGACATCCGCTATCGAGATGGTGGATTTGAGGCTCAACCCGCTGCACCATTTTCAGGGTATACGATGTTGATGGAATTCAATCCAATGGATGTTATCGTCCCAGCTGGACATTCATTACGAATTGAACTTACTGAAACTGGAGAAGATTATCTCCCAGGTCCTTGTGCAACAAATCCACTCGGTGGATTATCTATTGATGGCGGAATGATCGGTCTTCCACTCATTGATCGACCTGTCAACGATGATGCTTGGTTCCTTGCTCCTGCTTGGTGGGAACAGCAATCAATACCTGCTTGATCAATCTTCGTCGTCTTCTTCGTAAGGTTGCCACTCTTCTTGGCCTTCATCTCGGTACCACCAGTAGCCATCATCATCCTCAAACCACTCGGTACCGTTTTCGTCAATGGAGTAATTTTCATCATCTTCATCTTCGTATTCTTCTTCTTCAACAGCAGTTGGGTCGGTAAGCCCAGATTCACTGGAGATCATTGCCTTGACATTTTGGAGTTCATCCTCATCATCAGTAAATACACGATTTTCAGTTCGAATTTCAGCTTGGTGATCGCCCGCTTCAATTGCTTCATCTGAATCAGCATAGAAGTCATCAGTCATTCGAGCCTTGAAATCTTCGAACTCATCACGTCCGAAACTACCTGTAAATTCCTTGCCAGAAGAAGACATCAAATCGTCGAGGTTCTTTCTTTTTCCAAGATTGAGATCCGGGGAATCTGGTGCTTCACCGGCGTAGAACGAATCCTCTTCCCCGAATTTAGGGAAGGATCGTCCTTTGGGGTCGGATTCTTCGATAGCCTCGATGACCAAGTCATGTTCATCCTCGTCAATCTCTTCGTCTTCGTAAGCAGTTCCGACGACATCGACCAGTTTACTGAGAGCCCGAGCGAGTTTCTTATCATCGCTGGCATGCTCTGTAGAAAGTTTCTCAACTTGCTTGAGAAGACGCTCATAAGGTGTCCCAGTAAGAGCGCCAAGAAATCTTCCGAATCCCCCTCGTTTCTTCTTGGCCATGAGGCTTGCTTGTGCCGAGGGGCTTTCAAAGATTGTGCTTTTTTGCAGTTGATTGATGAATCACCGATGCTTCGGACGTACGTGGTCGAAGCGTGGTTAGTCGAGGCGATGCGTTCGTACAACGCAGAATCGCATGCTATGAGGCACTCTTATGCGGCACAACTTCACCTGACAGGGCCCTTATTTCGAGACCTTGTGATATGGGCTCTGCAAGCATTACCTGATGAAATTCTTGTGGGATTAGATGTTAATCCAGATCGTAAACACAACGAAGAAGTTCAGAACGCGTTTGAAGGAAATGAACATGTTTCAAATCTCTTTGGCGGACAAGGTTATGTCATCAAGGAAGCACATGTTGTCAATCGAGGAGACTCCTATTCAGTTCACCATTTGCCAGAAGAATGGACTGATGATCTGTTTTCGGGTCAACGCGGATCAAGAGCGGGGCGATTTACTCATTGGTTGCACACGCATCCCAATGCTCCAGCAATTCCAAGTGGAGCCGATACGGATGCAGCGCAAGAAACTACAGGCGTCGATATGATTCTTGGACTTCGTTTTTCACCAGAAGGGCCTTTACCATGGTTTGATGGTGTCGACGGAACCATCAGAAGTTTAGGAAACGAACATGCTCCAAAAGCAAGAAGTTCGTGGTTTAGTCGTAAACAATTACCAGTTCTGGGTGTTGCACCAACAGGTCATTCAATCCATGACATCCAGTTGATTGCGTTCCATAAATCAGGCTTAGGCGTTAACGTTATTCTCATTGATGAAAGTGGTTATCCTTACGGATGGGATGACATCATTCAATCGGATGTGAGTGCGTCGTAGAGAGTTTCTAGTCGCTCAGGATTCACTCCCAAATCCCCATAGCCTAATCTGGATTCAGAATGAAGTTCTATTTTCGAGGAGTTTTCTCCTGCAACAGTAATCGACAGAACTACATCGTCTGGGAAAAGCCAAAACGAAGTATGTTCAACAAAGTGAACAAAGTATTCGCTTTCGCTTTCAGATTCAAACAGTATGTCTCCACCATTGTCATCGATATAATCAACAGCAAGAGATTTGGTCTCTGCAAGCGATTGGCCTTCAAGAATGACTGTTGTGACTTCCATTCTATGATACTCTCCACCGCCGAGATGGGCACAGTTTGAACTCGAATCAGAACAAATAGGCATCTCTTCAAAGGCTTCATCTGGAGCTGCTACCAAGATAAAACCTTGAACCAATAACCATGGAGAAAGGAGAAGGAGTACTCCTATCAACGCCTTTGTAGATGTATTCATCAAGAGTCCTCTATGGAACTCCGTTTGGACTCCACCCTCTTAACGAGTAGTATTCATTCAAACATGCTTCCTCATCATTTTCATCAACAAAAGAAACCATTCCAGCAGCGATACCAGCAGGTATTGGCTCGTTACGAAGTCGCCATGAAAGAAGGTCTGCCTCACGAGGTTCAATTCCGATACGATTCCAATGTTCAACGTTCCAAGTACGAGCAAGATCCCATTGGTTCGAAGCTCTTTGCATCAAGTCGCTCCATGTTGCAGAATCACCTGTAATCGCATTCCATGCATCGAGCATGACCGAATCAGGTGTTGCTCCTTTTGCAAAAGCACACAAGATCATAGAGTCTCGAATGACGATGCTATTTTGGCTTTCAATCAATTCACCCATCAAATCTAAAGCAGATTCATTTGGAAGGCCTGTGGGTTCTTTGTATCCTGCCCGCATGTGTGAAGCCCCGACATTTGCAGTCATGTAGGCCATAGCATTCCCTCGCTTTCCACGAGGATCCCAAGCAGGTAAATCAAGACCTTTACAATGGGCTGTTAACCGAGTTGCTGGATGACCAGTTGCCTCCTCAACAAAAGAAGAAAAAGCAACCGCTCCGGATGCAAGAACAGAGAACAAGTCCTTGTTTCCAGGTTGTGAGTGGGCGAGCATAGCAAGAGCAAGTGGGGGCAATTCAGGTATTCCAAATTGCCATGGAACGACATCCCCCTCCTTGTATCGGCCAAAATCAAACGGTGCATGAAAATGGTCTGACCAATCTTCAGGCAACCAATTGTGCTCAACTAATTCACAAACGATTGAGAGGGCCGCGCCAGCAGAAATTGTGTCGATTCCCAACCGATTACAGGCATCATTTCCGTCCATGACATCGAGTGAACTTGTGAGACCGAGATTCGAACCAAGCATTGCCAGAGTTTCGTATTCAGGACGATCGACTCTGTCAAGATGGACTGGCCGCTTACGTACTTTCACTCCATCAATCGTTGGACGGTCAGCAGCCTCACAAGCAATTGGACAAGGAGCACAACAAGCAGATTGTTTTGCATCTGGTAATGATTCATGCCAATGCTCCCCAGACAATTCATGAGCATTGAGTTCGGTACGGATATCAACTGTTGAGGTTCCACCACGAACTTTCAATTGTGAGAACTCAGGAATCATTGCATTTGTAGAACTGTAATTTGCAGTAGGCATTCGTCCATTTTCTGACGCATAAATCGGCCCCCGACTTGTCCCAAAGGAGTAGAACGGATCACCTGAACGCCTTCGTAGACCCATTTCCTGCCGTTGAACTTTTACCGCAGAACTTAGACTTGCCTCGCTTGCAAAACGAATATTCTCTTTTGATGAGGACTTTACAGTCACTGCTTTGAGTCCTTTGAATCCAAAGGCAGCACCTGTACCTCCACGACCTGCTGCTCTTCGCCCAGCAGTAAGAGGACTTGCAATTCGAACGCCGTTTTCACCCGCAGGACCAATGGAGAGACACTCGCCAAGATGGTCGAGTTTTTTCTCGACATCCCACGTCGTCAATCCTTTCAATTCAGTCGCATCATGAAGTACGGCTGAGCCATCTAAAATTTCCAAACGCAGGAGCGTATCACTTGCTCCAGTTATGAACAAACCGTCCCAGCCAGCTTCACGAAGAACATGCCCAATGTTTCCTCCAATGTAGGTATCAATGTACAAGTCTGTAAGAGGAGAACGAGTTACAACTACTGCTCTGCCAGAAGAGCCCACATTACTGGCTTGATAGGGTCCAGTCATGAAAAGAAGTGGAGAAGATGGGTGCCTAGCAGTATCGACATTCTTGGTAACGGGATGTTGTAAAGAGGTCGCCTCGGAGTAATCGGTTGTATCCCATTCGATGAGAAGACGTGTTGCAAGACCTTTACCCCCCATACTCTCCAAGAGCCATTCATGAGGAATGTCTCGTGTTTGGACTTCCTTGCTGGTCATATCAACCCAAAGAACACGCCCTGGAAATCCGTCAAATTGCCAAGATAATTGCATGAACTCACCTCATCCCATGATGCGCTTCCATGAACCATCTTGATGCTCATAGATCATCGGAGCACCTGTTGGAACTTCCAATCCAAGCACTTCCTCTTTTGATAGTCCTTCAAGATGCATGATGATGCTTCGAAGAGAATTACCATGCGCAGCAACAAACAGATTCTTTCCTGAATCATGAGCAGGTAAGAGAACGCTTTCGAGATAAGGGATTGTACGTGCAGCAGTTAATTCGAGACTCTCTCCGTTAGGCGGAGGTGTGTCAAAAGAGCGACGCCAAATCTTGACTTGTTCAGCACCAAATGTATCTCGAGTCTCTTGCTTGTTCATGCCTTGGAGATCGCCATACATTCGCTCATTTAATTGCCATGAAACATAGACAGGGAGGATGTTGGAATCATCTGCATCTTGATGAAGTTGAGACCATTCAACCATCTTTCCTTCATTCTCGCTCATTTTATCTCCAGAGTCAATGTACTGAATGACTGGAGTTTTACCACTGTTATGTTGGCTTAAAGCGAGCATTGCTGTCATTTGAGCACGAATGAGCGTGGAGGTGTGGACTTCATCGATCTGAATATCTGCTAATGTACGTCCTCCAGCGAGTGCCTCATCGATTCCTGTTTGGGTTAATGGAACATCAACCCAACCCGTAAACAAGTTCGCAGCATTCCACATTGATTGGCCGTGGCGCATCAAGATGAGGGAAGCCATATCCATGCCACTGGTTGGTGGTGCATCAAGGCTACGACTCAGTCAATACCTATCTTAATCAATAATTTGACATTCAGGGGCGAATAAGAATAACTTTAACCAAACGGGATTAATCCGAATTATGGAGCACTATATCTCTGATTGGGATGCTATTAGCAGTCAATTTTCAACGATGTTTCAAGGCCTTGGAGAAGTTAAAATTACAGAGGAACATCTCTCCTATTCGTCGAAGAAGCCTCATGTAGCAACATCACTGATGTTAACGAGAGATGGTCAATTAGTTGCGAGTATGCCTCTGCATACCATTGATTCTCGATTTGAACAAGTCATTTTTGATGAGTCACTAGAAGCAATTTGCCTCTTAGGGCCTGCATTTGATTACACGTACACAATACCCTCAGAGCTCCTCCTACACAGAGACACTGTTTGACTGAATTTTCAAATAAAATTCTGACTTAACCACTCTCGGTATGAATACTAGACTCTTCATAGGAGAAGCAACTATGGTGTGTTCATGAAGCCAACAGAGGAACAAGCTGGGGCATGGACTAAAGCCTTTGATGCAGGGAAATTTGTGAGGAAATCAAGTGAATTTCGAGATGTCATCCAGCAAGGTGGAACATTTGATGTTGAATCAAATCGGTACCATCTGTATGTGTCTCACGCATGTCCTTGGGCACATCGCACCCTGATAACAAGAACACTACTTGGTCTTGAAGATCATATTAGTGTGGACGTAGTCGACTGGCGAATGAATCAAGATGGATCTTGGTCATTTAATCCTGAAGAAGAAGGAGCAACCGTAGACTCCGTAAACGGTGAGACGAGCCTAGAAGGAGTTTACAACCGTGCATTTAGCGGTTGGAATGAAAGTCAGAGTATTGGAACGGTTCCAGTGTTGTGGGATCGTAATCATTCAACCATTGTGAACAACGAAAGTCGAGAAATTGTTCGAATGTTCGATACCTTGTCTCAATCAGGTTTAGGAAATGGTAGTACGCTTTGTCCTGAAGAATTGAAAGATGACATAGATGCGATGATTGATGCGAACTATGAATCAGTTAACAACGGCGTCTACAAATCTGGCTTTGCTCGTACACAAGATGCCTATAATGCTGCAGTAACGTCGTTGTTCGAGCGCCTTGATGAACTAGAAATCCACCTCGAGGGGCGTGAATGGTTGATTGGAGATGGAAAAGGAGTTCTGACTGAGGCAGACATTTGCTTATTCCCCACATTAGCTCGATTCGATTTGGTCTATGTCGTTCATTTCAAGTGCAATCTTCGCCGAATCATCGATTATCCAAATTTACAAGCCTTTGTGGAGCGAATGATCGATCAACCAGGTATTCGCGATACATGCCATTGGCATCACATGAAAGCACATTACTTCTGGTCGCACCAGAACATCAACACCTTCCGAATTATCCCTCTTGGGCCACTTGAAGGTGCTCATACAAAATAGGAAGAAAGGAAGAGTATTCTCAGCCTTGGCAATGGGTAGCGTCTG
>OBPB01000192.1_pt1 | contig 14573 bp, 11 predicted proteins | sample 1534631 | NCBI WGS metagenome assembly OBPB01 (sample SAMEA3275471, study PRJEB22092) | marine metagenome | biome: Marine environment; feature: Belgian marine environment, sample taken at 3 meters depth; material: Sterile flask | collected 2014-06-24T18:06:27+00 | depth 3 m
ATCGGAAAAAATAACGTTTTGGTAGATACACTTATTACAAATTCACAAGATCACAGAAGCTACGACAACATAAACATCAACTATTACGGTTATGGTTCTCATGGATTTTATAATCGTTATGACAACTACTGGGATTATCACTATCGCCCTTGGCGAAATCACCGTTACAGATCGTGGCATTCTTGGTCATATCATCACGAGCCCTACCATTATGGATGGTCGTATTATAGTCCTTATTATTCCTTTTATCCCTATTATAATTATCATCACAACTATAATCCCTACTACGGGAATTACGGATCGGGCTACTATCAAAACCCTAAAAATAAAGTGAAGGCATCGGGAAGACGTGGTGCGCCAGTAGGCAACTCACAACCAAGAAACGGGACGACTTATGAAAGGTCTGGTCGAAATAATTACAGTACTTCAAGAACAACATCAGCTGGGAAGACGAATACGATAGATTCCAATGTCGGACGACGATTTGTTCGTGATCAGACAACAAACTCAGGTGTAAAAAATGAAGTGCAAGGACGAGATTCTTCTGATTTTATGACACGTGATTATTCTTCAGGGAGAAATTACAGAGATGGTAATCGTTCAAGTTCAACACCAAAAACAAATTCGTATTCACGCTCCAATAATTCATACAACACTAGACAATCAAAAAGTAACAATTACAATTCGTCAAATCGTTCGAGTTCAAGAAATTATAGCAATTCCAGTAATAAATCATCCAACTCAAGGAGTTCGAGTGGTTCACGCAGCTCATCATCAAGATCTTCCAGTAGCGGCAGAAGATAACATTGAATTTTAACAACCATACCATGAAAAAATACGCACTACCAATCGTAGCAATAGGATTCTTTTTTTGTAGCATGCAAGCTCAAAATCTCAATCTAGTCCGTCTTGTTACTCAAGAAGACTTGAGTGGAAACGCACGCTTTGAAGCCATGTCTGGTGCCTTTGGAGGGCTTGGAGGGAATCTATCCTCTCTTCATATCAATCCTGCTGGAGCAGCAGTATTTTCCACCAATAAGTTTGGAATGACGTACGGCTTGTTATCAAACGAAAATGAATCAACATATTTTGGAACGACAACTCCCACTGAAAATCGAATGGGTGGAGTCAGTCAAATTGGCAGCGTGTTAGTTCTCAAAAACAACAATGAAGGTTCCTGGAAAAAGATTGCGCTGGGTTTTAACGCGCAAAGGCAAACTTTATACGATAACATCGTCAATATCAACGGAGAGAATAGCAACAATGGGTTAGACTCCTATTTTTTAAATTACGCTGATGGAAAAGATGGAAGCGCTTTAGGCTTAAGTGAAGTAGAAACAGTTCGTGAAATTTATCAGTTTTTTGGAGAGTCTCCAAATTATGGGTTTGAATATCAACAAGCATTTTTAGGCTTTCAAGGCTATGTGTTTGATTACATTGCTGACGATGGTTTGTTTATTTCAAATGCGGCTTACTCATCAGTAAACCATAATCATCAATATATAACAAAAGGAGATAATTGGACAATGGCATTTACCCTTTCTGGTCAGTACAATGATTGGTTGTATTTAGGTGCTAACCTAAATATCGCTAGCATTGAGCTTAATCAAACAACCTCGACTTTTGAAGATGGCTATGCTAGTGATTCGCCAATCCGACGAATTTATTTTGATAATGAACTCTACACTTATGGAAGCGGTGCCTCGTTGCAATTTGGAGCAATTGCAACTCCCAACCCATCATTGCGGGTGGGATTAAGTTATAAATCACCCACTTGGTATTCATTAAAAGATGAACTCTCTCAATATTTAGAAACAAATTATGCAGACCCTGATAATGGCAATAGAAACCCTATCCTGGACATAAAAAATATTGTGAACGTTTACGAAGATTACGATGTGAAAACTCCTAGCGAAATCCGCGGTAGTGTTGCGTATATTTTTGGTAAACATGGATTATTATCATTAGACTATGTCTATAAGGATTATCAAAATTCGCATATTGGACCCAATGACAATGCTGTTTTTATTGACCTCAACAACCAAATCAATAAAAACTGGGCTTCAACTTCGAGTTATCGAATTGGTGGAGAATTACGAAGAAATGGCGTTATTTTCAGAGCTGGATATCACCTTGATCAATCTCCGTACAAAAACACAAGTATTGAAAGTGATAGATCGGGCTACACGTATGGAGTAGGCTTAAACTTTAGAGCAAGTACCATTGATATCTCTTTCTTGAAAAGCAACCAAGAAGGAAGTCATCAACTCTACGACACAGGACTAACAGACCGTGCTCAAATTTCTTCAAATTATGGGCGATTCAACATCAGTTGGAACTTTAAATTTTAAGTCACCAGATTGTCTAGCTAATTTTATAATTAAGTATCTTTGCTGTCTATTTGATCGCAATGAAATTTGATAAATTACTAGAAGAAACACTAACGCACTTTGATGCTGATGACCACCAAAGTAATTCAGCGGAAACTCCACTACGCTCCGATGCTTTCGTTCTTTCCGAAGAGGAAAAAATGGCAAGGATAGAAAAAGATGTTGCAAACATCTTAGAGACCCTGGGTATGGACATGTCTGATGACAGTCTAAAAGGAACTCCTAAACGGGTTGCCAAAATGTTTGTCCAAGAGGTTTTTGGTGGGCTCAATCCAGTGCGTTCTCCAAAACTTTCGACATTTGAAAATAAGTACAAATACGGGCATATGTTGGTGGAAAAAAACATCACCCTGTATTCAACTTGCGAGCATCACTTATTGCCTATTATAGGCAAGGCACATGTTGCTTACATCTCTAACGGAACTGTGATTGGCTTGTCTAAGATGAATCGGATTGTAGATTTTTTCTCCAAAAGACCACAGGTGCAAGAACGACTCACACGTCAAATTGTGCACATGCTACAATCCGCTTTAGAGACCAAAGATGTTGCTTGTGTAATCGACGCAAAGCATCTTTGTGTAAATTCAAGAGGTATCCGCGATGTTGATTGCAGTACGGTCACAGCCGAATTTGGCGGTGCCTTTAACAAGTCAGAAGTGAAAAATGAATTTTTGGAATACATTCGATTAGAAACCACTTTCTAAATCACAAATGGAATCTTTGGCTACACAGAATGTTCGCATATTTAATTCCCTAAATGGAATTAAAGAAGACTTTACTCCTATCAATAAAAAAAGTGTAGGGATGTATGTCTGTGGCCCAACTGTTTACAGTAAAGTTCACTTAGGAAATTGTCGAACCTTCATCTCTTTTGATATTGTCTATAGATACTTGAAATTTCTTGGATACAAAGTACGTTATGTCCGCAACATTACAGATGCTGGTCATCTCGAAAATGATGCAGACGAAGGAGAGGATCGCATTGCAAAAAAAGCGAGAATTGAAGAGATTGAACCAATGGAAGTTGTTCAGAAATACACTGTTGACTTCCATCAAACTCTCACAAAATTCAACACGCTCCCCCCTAGCATAGAGCCAACAGCGACAGGACATATCGTAGAACAAATCGAAGTCATCAAGCAAATCTTAGAAGCAGGATTTGCCTATGAAATTGATGGCTCCGTATACTTTGATGTTATAAAATTCAACAAAACTTCAACGTATGGAAAATTAAGTGGTCGTAAGCTTGAGGATATGATCCATAATACAAGAGAAACTAGCGGGCAGAGCGAAAAACAAAACCCGCAAGATTTTGCCTTATGGAAAAGAGCGCAACCCGAACACATTATGCGTTGGCCTTCACCATGGAGTGATGGCTTCCCAGGTTGGCATCTTGAATGTACTGCTATGAGCACTAAGTATCTTGGCAATCAGTTTGATATTCATGGTGGAGGGATGGATCTTAAATTTCCTCATCACGAATGTGAAATAGCGCAAGGAGAAGCAATCTCTAGCCAAACGCCCGCAAAATTTTGGGTTCATGCTAACATGCTTACCCTTAATGGGAAAAAAATGGCTAAAAGCACAGGGAACAACATCTTGCCCGATGAGATTTTTGATGGCTCAAATTCAATCATGAAGCGTGCTTTCTCCCCTGCAGTAACACGATTCTTTATGCTTCAAGCACACTATCGGTCTGTGCTTAACATCAGCAACGATGCTATGGTCGCGTCAGAAAAAGGATTTTCGAAACTCATGCAAGCTGTTGTTCTTGCAAACAAAGTAGAAACTTCTGCAGTTACGACAGGCTTTGATGTATTGAACTGGAAGCAGAAGTGTTATGATGCCATGAATGATGATTTTAACACACCTATTCTTATAGCAAATCTTTTTGATGCCGTAAAGTTTATTCAAAACCTACAGGGTGGCAGAGCAACAATAAGCGAGAATGATCTGAAAACTCTCAACTCAACATTGCACGATTTTGTAACTAATGTATTGGGATTGGTCAATGAAGAAGAAAATGACAATGACAACTACCTAAACGGCGCCATGTCATTGCTGATTGAGTTGCGTAACGATGCAAGAAACCGCAAGGATTTTGAGACTTCAGATAAAATACGTGATGCATTGCACAATGTTGGAATCGAATTAAAAGATGGATCACAAGACACCACATATACCTTGAGAAAGTGAAAAAAATCTTGACTTTCCCATTTTTATTTATAATCAAGGTTTACCAAACAATCATCTCTCCTTTTTTTCCTGCAAGCTGCCGTTTTCACCCGACGTGCTCCCACTATGCAATTGAATCTTTACAAAAACACGGTCTTTTTATTGGGCTTCGTTTAACGATTATCCGTATAGCGAAATGTCATCCTTGGGGTGGAAAGGGACATGATCCTGTTCCTTAATCTTTCTTTCTCAAAATACTATATTTACAAAAATCTCAATTATGATTCTTCTTAAGTTTGAATGGGCTCCTAATGAAACGATTATCAAAATCGGATCCTTTGGCCTGCATTACTACAGTCTGATGTTTGTCATTGCATTTGGAGTTGGATACTACATGATGCAAAAGTTTTATCGCCATGAAAAGGTGTCTGAATCTTTTGTTGAACAGCTCTTTGTTTACACCATCATTGGCACATTATTAGGAGCCAGATTGGGCGAAGTGTTCTTCTACAATTGGGATTATTTTCAAAATCACTTGGTCGAAATCCTACTGCCTATAAAAGAAACACCTAATGGGTGGGAATTTTCTGGATATCGAGGATTAGCCAGCCATGGAGCAGCTGTTGGTATTATCTCCTCACTCTTTATTTATCAGAAAAAATACAGCTATAAACCTCTCCTTTGGATTTTAGACCGCTTGGCAATCACGGTGGCTTTTGCAGGTATTTTTATTCGCATTGGCAACTTTTTTAATTCTGAAATTGTTGGCAAATACAGCAACAGTGAATTTGGGGTCGTCTTTCTAAATCGTGGAGAAGTCATGCCAAGGCATCCTGCACAACTTTATGAGTCTTTGGGGTATCTTGTGGTTTTTATCATCTTACGTCACTTATATTGGAACACCAATCGAAAAGACCAAACGGGTTTTATTTTAGGAGCTTTTTTCGCTTTGCTATTCAGCGTACGCTTTCTTGTGGAATTCATCAAAGAAAGCCAAGGTGGTTTTGAGTCCGCTTTGGGAATATTTTCAACAGGACAATGGCTAAGCATACCGCTTATTCTTGTCGGTCTATTTTTAATAAACAGAGCAAGAAAACAATCTCAGTAAACTGAGGTTACTCTTTTTTCTCTTCCTTTAAAGATTTTTTAGACAACGTATCGAACATTATTGGTGTTGCAATAAACATTGACGAATATGTTCCAACAATCACTCCGACAATCAACGCAAACATAAACCCACGTATCGCTTCACCTCCAAAGAGGAAGATTGCGAGAAGAACAACAAGCGTTGTCAACGAAGTGTTTAAGGTACGGCTCAGTGTACTATTCAGTGCAGTATTGACGATTTGAGCATATGGCCAGCTACTGTGTATGCGAGCAAACTCACGAATACGGTCAAACACAACCACGGTGTCATTCAGCGAGTAACCAATCACTGTCAACACAGCCGCAATAAATGCTTGGTTAATCTCCATGTTAAATGGCATAAACGTATATGTGAGTGAAAATACACCTAACACTACCAAGACATCATGGAATACTGCTGCAACTGCTCCAAGTGAAAATTGCCACTTACGGAAGCGTAAAAGAATGTAAAGAAACACGACAATCAAAGAGCCAAATACGGCTAAAAAGGAGTTTTTCTTAATGTCATCGGCAATGGTTGGTCCAACTTTGATCGATGACATAATTCCGATTTCCTTTTTCTCGCTGATAGTGGCAAAGCTTATATAATCAGTCCCATCAGGAAGATACGATTGCAAAGCAGTGTACATCAGCTGTTTAATTTCATCATCTACAGCTGCGCCTTCAACGTCGACTTTATAATTGGTGGTGATTTTAAGTTGGTTGTCATTCCCAAATATTTTTGCTTCAGCGTTCCCCAAAACCGTGACAAGATCAGATTGAACTTCTGCAGAATTGATCGCTTGGTCAAAACGAACCGTATAGGAACGTCCACCAACAAAATCAACACCTTGATTTAACCCGTTGGTAAACAATGAGGAAACAGCAACAATAATCAGCACACCAGAAATCAAATAAGCGAACTTGCGTTTTGTCAGGAAAGTGATAGTTAAATTTCTAAATAAATTCTTCGTTATGGATGTCGAAAATGCAAGTGATTTCTTTTTAGTAACACGAGAGTCAACCAAGATTCTAGTGATGAAAATCGCTGTAAAAAGAGAAGTCGCAATACCAATCAGCAAGGTTGTAGCAAAACCTTTGATCGGACCTGTTCCAAACAAGAACAAGATCAAAGCTGTCAAGCCTGTTGTAATGTTAGCATCTAAGATAGAAGAAAGTGCATTTTGAAAACCATCTGAAACAGAAAGCTTCAACCCTTTTTCTTTATTTAACTCCTCACGAATTCTTTCGAAAATAAGAACATTGGCGTCAACAGACATACCAATTGTTAGTACTATACCAGCGATGCCCGGAAGCGTAAGAACTGCGCCTAAGCCAGCGAGTATTCCAAAAATTAGTATGATATTTAATGTCAAGGCGATATCAGCAAATAACCCTGCTCGACCGTAATAGAACATCATCCAAACGAGAACAAGAATTAACGCAATCATAAACGAATTGACACCACTTTCAATTGCCTCCGCTCCTAATGATGGGCCAATGATTTCAGATTGAATAATTTCAGCTGCCGCTGGGAGTTTACCAGCACGTAGTACATTTGCTAAATCCGTTGCTTCGTTTACCGAAAACTGGCCCGAAATTTCAGAGCGTCCTCCAGATATAGCACCTTTTGAAACACCAGGCGCAGAATAGACGAGATTGTCAAGTACAATAGCGATATTTCCATTCTCACGAAATGCTTTTCCTGTCATTTCTTCCCAAATACGCGCGCCTTTTGCATTCATTTGCATGCTTACGGCTGGAGAGTTGAATTGGTCGTATGTACTTCTAGCATCAACAATAACACTACCCCCTAATGGAGGTGTGTTTGATCGGTTTGCGCGAATAGCATATAAATCAACAAGTTCAGAATTTGGATCGCCTTTACTCCACAGAAACTTTGTGAATCTAAGCTCGGCAGGCAAAAGGCTTCTTACTTCAGAGCGTCTGAGGTAACTGTCAAAGATTGGTTGGTCTTTTTCAGCAATTCTGACCAATACCGGACCTGGAAAATCGGAGTCAACAATCAAATCAAAAATTGGATTTTGAACAACCGAAACCGAATCTTGTTGCGCTTCGATATCTGCGAGCAAGTCATCAATTTCAGAATCGTCATCTTTTGGTTCATCTGTTGGTTTTTGAACCACAATAGATTTTAGCGTTTCGTTTGCTTGAAACAAGAAGTTCAATAATTTGTCTTTTGATTCTGTTTCCCAGAACTCAAGTTGCGCTGTGCTTTGCAATAAATTCTTTACACGCTCAATGTCACGTGCGCCAGGAAGCTCAACCAAAATACGGCCAGAATTTCCAAGTCGTTGAATGTTTGGTTGTGTAACGCCAAACTTGTCAATACGTTTACGTAGCACCTCGAATGCAGAAACAATAGACTCGTCTATTTTAATGCGAATAATAGGTCTAGCCTCCTCATCGGACATGTCAATACGAATATCATCGCTTAATGTACGATTGGCAAATATGCTAGGGCTCGCTAATTTTTGATCTCCTTTTAAAGATTCAAAAGCAGTGAAAAAGCTTTCTACATAACTTTCGTCAGAAGACTTTTGCAGCTCGTCCGCTTGGCCAAGTGCTTGGTTAAACAATGGACTACGTGTGTTTTCGGCAAGACCTTTAAGGATGTCTTTTACCGAAATTTGAAGAATTACATTGATTCCTCCTTTGAGGTCAAGGCCTTTGTTGAGTTCTCTAGCTTTAGCATTGGTATAACCAAAATGATGATCACTAGCAACAGAATCAAGGTATTGACGTTCGGTTGAATTTAATGCATCAAAATAATTAGGTGTGTTGACATCAACCTGAGATTCGGCATATAATCGTGCCTTATCTTCCGTTTGATTAACAATAAAAGTGAAAGAGAGTTGGTAAATACTTACCAACACAAACAACACAGCGAATAATTTTACGAGTCCGTTATTTTGCATGACAGTTTGTTTTTTATCATATAAGCAGGCAAATATAGCGCTAACTTATAATAAAGTTGTGAAATTAAATTAATCTGATTTTAGAATTCCTGATAGAGCATTGTTCATCGTCCGAACAGCAGAAGCACTTTTGTTAAATGCTGATTTCTCATCAGGATCTAAATTCAAGTCAACAATGGCCTCCCATCCATTTCTTCCGATGATCGTAGGTACACCAATACAGAGATCTGAATGCCCATACTCCCCATCGAGCATGACAGAGCAAGGAATAATTCTTTTTTGGTCGTGGAGAATGCTGTTTACCAAATAGGCAACCGATGCGCCAGGTGCATACCAAGCAGAGGTTCCAAGTAATTTTGTTAAAGTAGCACCTCCTACCATTGTAGCAGAAGCCACCTCCTGCAGCTGCTTAGCTGATAGAATAGATGATACCGGGATTCCGTTGTGTGTAGCAAGACGAGTAAGCGGAATCATCGTTGTATCTCCATGCCCTCCGATGACCATACCATGAATATCGTTGGCGGGCTTATCCAAAGCCAATGACAAATATGTTTTGAAGCGACTGCTATCCAGAGCTCCTCCCATACCGATTACTCGGTTTTTTGGTAAGCCAGTTGATTTTAAAGTTAAATAAGTCATGGTGTCCATTGGGTTTGACACGACAACAATTACGGTTTTAGGCGAGTGTTCTAGCACTTGATCAGCCACGCCTTTAACGATTCCAGCGTTGATGCCAATAAGTTCTTCACGTGTCATTCCGGGCTTACGCGGTACTCCTGATGTAATTACGACAACATCACTATTTGCTGTTTTTGAATAGTCTGATGTTGTGCCAACAATGCGTGTATTGAACCCTAAGGTTGTGGCCGTTTGCATCATATCAAGTGCTTTACCTTCTGCAAAACCCTCTTTGATATCAAGCAAAACAACTTCACTAGCCATTCCTTGATAGGCAATAGCATCTGCGCAAGTAGCGCCAACATTACCAGCGCCTACAATTGTTACTTTCATTGGTTTGTATTCTTAATTTTGGAATTCGTTTTATTTTTGATTTGTCTTAGGCATCAATATTCGCATATTTTGCATTCTTCTCTATAAATTCTCTTCGGGGTGGAACTTCATCTCCCATAAGCATAGAAAAAATACGGTCGGCCTCGCCTCCATTATCAATAGTCACTTGACGGAGTGTTCGATACTCTGGATTCATTGTCGTTTCCCACAATTGACCAGCGTTCATCTCTCCAAGACCTTTGTATCGCTGAACCGAGCTTCCTTGCCCGAATTCTTTTTGCAATATATCCCGCTGATCGTCACTCCAAGCATACTGCTTTTTAGCTCCTTTCTTAACCAAATATAGCGGTGGTGTGGCTATATAAATATATCCGTTTTCGATGAGCTCACGCATATAACGGAAAAAGAAAGTTAAAATCAGTGTTGAAATGTGGCTCCCATCGACATCCGCATCACACATAATCACAATTTTATGATATCGTAATTTGTCTAGATTTAGAGCTTTGCTATCTTCCTCTGTACCTATAGTGACACCTAATGCGGTGTAGATGTTTCGAATTTCTTCGTTCTCAAACACTTTATGCTGCATGGCCTTCTCGACATTCAAGATTTTTCCACGAAGAGGAAGGATCGCTTGAAAGTGTCTGTCACGACCTTGTTTGGCCGTACCACCCGCAGAATCTCCCTCGACAAGGAACACTTCACATTCAGCAGGATCTTGCGAAGCACAGTCAGAGAGTTTTCCAGGAAGTCCTCCTCCACTCATGACGGTCTTACGTTGCACCATTTCTCGAGCTTTCCGAGCAGCATGTCGCGCATGAGCTGCCAAAATAACTTTCTCAACGATTATCTTTGCGTCGTTGGGATGTTCCTCCAAATAGCTTTCTAGCATTTCAGAAACGGTCTGAGAAACTGCCGAGGTTACATCTCGGTTACCTAGTTTGGTTTTTGTTTGCCCTTCAAATTGTGGCTCTGCTACTTTAACAGAGACAATAGCAGTCAATCCCTCACGGAAATCATCACCTGAAATTTCAAACTTGAGCTTGTCAAGCATCCCTGAAGCATCCGCGTACTTCTTCAATGTAGATGTTAATCCTCTTCTAAACCCAGAAAGGTGTGTTCCTCCCTCGTGGGTGTTAATGTTATTCACATAAGAGTGAAGGTTTTCGTTGAACGAGGTGTTGTAAACCATCGCAACCTCAACAGGAATATCGTTTTTTGAACCTTCCATAGAAATCACTTCCTCAATCAATGGCTCTCGATTCGCGTCAAGAAAACGAATAAATTCTTTTAATCCTTCGTTAGAGTGAAAAAGTTCACCTTCTTCGTTTGGATCATCACCTCTTAGATCTATTAAGCGTACTGAAATTCCTTTATTAAGATAAGCCAACTCACGAAGTCTGCCTGCCAAAGTATCGTAATTAAAATCAATGGTCTGAACAAAAATGGTGGTGTCAGGGGTGAAAGTGACGATCGTTCCTGTTTTGTCTGTTGTCCCAATTTTTTTAACATCATAGAGTGCTTTTCCTCGTTCATATTCCTGCTCCCAGACTTCACCGTCACGATGAACTGTAGCCCTCATATGCTGAGACAATGCATTCACACAAGAAACTCCAACTCCGTGAAGTCCCCCAGAAACTTTATACGAATCTTTATCAAATTTTCCTCCTGCTCCAATCTTTGTCATAACGACTTCAAGTGCAGAAACTCCTTCTTTCTTATGTATTCCAACAGGGATTCCTCGTCCGTTATCCTCTACCATCAAGGATTGATCGGCGTTGATTGTCACTGTGATTACATCACAGTGTCCAGCAAGAGCTTCATCAATTGAATTATCGACGACTTCATAGACCAAATGGTGCAATCCACGAACGCCGACATCCCCAATGTACATGGACGGACGCTTTCTAACATGCTCCATGCCTTCTAGGGCCTGAATACTGTCTGCTGAATATTGATTTTCTTGGTTATTTTCACTCATAGTTATTGGTAATTTATTTAACTAAACCACATTCTTTCAAAGATACCGCTAATCATACGATTTAACTTATTGATAAGATCGTAAAATCGGCAAGTTATTAACAACAATGTGTGAAAAAAAACCTACTTATATGCATCATTATGCACTGCGCCAATCGCTCGTCCTGAAGGCTCATTCATGTTTTGAAAAGAGGCGTCCCAAGCCAATGCAGTTGGTGTGCTACAAGCCACAGAAGGAACCGATGGAACGGTCAAAGCAGCTGTCTCAGATGGAAAATGCTCTTCAAAAATCGAGCGGTAATAATACTCCTCTTTAGTGCTTGGTGTCTGAGCGGGAAATCGGTGATGAGCCACTTCCATGTCTGTATCACTTACTTCTGCATGAACTACGTCTTTTAGTGTGTCAATCCACTCATACCCTACTCCATCACTAAATTGCTCTTTTTGTCGCCATGCTACGCTTTCTGGAAGATATTCTTCAAAGGCCTTGCGCAACACCCATTTTTCCATACGCTCTGGCGTTATCATTTTGTCTTGTGGATTGATTCGCATGGCCACGTCCATAAACTCTTTATCAAGAAAAGGCACACGACCCTCAATTCCCCAAGCAGCAAGTGATTTATTCGCTCGTAGGCAATCGTATTGATACAACTTATCAAGTTTTCTTACTGTTTCATCATGAAATTCTTTAGCATCTGGAGCCTTGTGGAAATAAAGATAGCCACCAAAAACTTCATCGGCACCCTCTCCTGAAAGAACCATTTTTATACCCATGGACTTGATAACGCGTGCAAGCAAATACATAGGCGTAGATGCACGAACTGTGGTGATGTCATATGTCTCTAAATGATAAATCACATCTCGGATAGCATCCAAGCCTTCTTGCACTGTAAATGTTACTTCATGGTGAACTGTTCCGATATGCTTTGCCACCTTTTGTGCAGCAGCAAGATCTGGAGATCCCACAAGCCCTACAGAAAAAGAATGTAGTTGCGGCCACCATGCTTCGTTTGTGTCATCTGATTCGATACGTTTTTTTGCAAACTTTTTAGCCAAAGCCGATGTAATGGAAGAGTCTAGCCCTCCTGAAAGTAAAACGCCATAGGGGACATCACTCATTAACTGACGATGGACAGCATCTTCTAAGGACTGCTGCAAATCTTCAATGCTAGTTGGATTGTCTTTAACTACGTCATAGTCACGCCAGTCACGGTCATACCATTTTGTGAGCTCTCCGATACTACTTTCATAAAAATGTCCTGGAGGAAAAACTTCAATTTTTGTGCAGTACCCCTCTAGGGACTTTAATTCGGAAGCAAAGTATAGTGTGCCACTTGCGTCCCAACCCATATAAAGCGGAATGATACCCATATGATCACGGGCAACAAAAAAGGTGTTCTTTTCAGCATCGTAGAGAACAAAGGCGAAAATACCATTTAATTCGTCGACAAACTCGACACCTTTTTCTTGATATAAGCCTAGAATAACTTCACAGTCAGAACCTGTTTGATATGCATATTTTGTCGTTTGCTTGCGTAACTCACGATGATTATAAATCTCTCCATTTGCGGCTAATACGAGTTTTTTGTCTTCACTGTATAGTGGCTGTTTCCCAGACGTTGGATCAACAATTGCCAAACGCTCATGCGCTAAAATCGCATGTTCTGCCACATGAATTCCACTCCAATCTGGTCCTCGATGACGAATACGCTTAGACATGGAAAGCAGTTGAGGTCGCAATTCTTCCATTTGGATTTTATCATTGTAAGCACAAACTATACCGCACATAATAAATTTTTTGGCAAAGATATGGTTCTGAAAAACAATTAAAACATAAAAGTGGAAATTGATTAAAATTTATTGCTTATTCCTAGTTTTTGGTTATGTCTTTGCTTGTAAAAAATGAAAAATAAGTTAAAAAGTTTCAAAATGTTTGTGTGAGAGTTTTTATTTTAGAGGTCTGAATGATGTCGGAACAAATAATCACTTTACAAGACGCAACAATTTACCAGCATAAAAAAATGGTGTTGGATAACGTGTCATTCACCCTCGAAAAAGGTTCGTTTGTGTACCTAATTGGTAGAACGGGCACAGGAAAAAGTAGTTTATTAAAAACTCTATACGGGGATTTAAAGCTTCAAAAAGGCTCAGGAAGTGTTGTCGGCAATGACCTTCGTAAGCTTCGGGAACGTCGTATTCCGGACCTACGTCGTAAACTCGGCGTTGTTTTTCAGGATTTTCAACTTTTATCTGATCGTAGTGTGGAACGAAATTTAGACTTTGTATTGCGTGCCACTGGATGGAAAGACAGTAGTAAACGAAAAGATCGCATTGTTGAAGTGCTTGGTGCCGTTGGACTTGAAGATAAGGGTAGTTTTTTTCCTCATGCCCTATCAGGAGGTGAACAACAGCGTATTGCCATCTCGCGTGCGTTACTCAATAATCCTGATCTGATTTTAGCGGATGAACCTACAGGTAATCTCGACCCAATCACCAGTCAGGAAGTCATGGAATTGTTGCAAACAATTAATGCAAAAGGAACAACCATACTAATGGCAACGCATGATTTTGGTCTCATTTCAAAGCACCCAAAAAAAACGCTCATGTGTGAGAACAAAGCGATTGTCGAGGTTCAAAAAAACAACGGCTAGTTTTGTTCAATTAACTCCTTCCATTCTTTTGCAATTTTTTCCATTGACAGATGCGAGACTGATTGTTTTGCGTAAAAACATAGTTTTTCATACAACGCTACGTCATTAATCATTCGATTCAAAGCGCTAGTCATCTCGCTTTTATCATCTTTTGGTACAAGTAGCCCATTTTTCTCGTGCCTAACAATTTCTTTTGGACCTGTCGGGCAGTCATAGGAAACCACAGGCGTTCCACATGCTAAGGACTCAATCAGGACCATTGGAAACCCTTCGATTTTACTCGTTAACACAAAAAACTCAGC
>OBPB01000203.1_pt1 | contig 14206 bp, 15 predicted proteins | sample 1534631 | NCBI WGS metagenome assembly OBPB01 (sample SAMEA3275471, study PRJEB22092) | marine metagenome | biome: Marine environment; feature: Belgian marine environment, sample taken at 3 meters depth; material: Sterile flask | collected 2014-06-24T18:06:27+00 | depth 3 m
GTGAAGGTCGACGTCCATAAGGCGAGGAGGGCACTCCACTTCATCAAGCCAACCCACGAGTGGGTCTGAATCTGAATTGGTGTAGATTAATCCCTTTTTCTTGAGATGATGACGAATCCAATACTGATTGCAGCGATTGTTCCAAGAACACCAATCGAAGGTATTTCGCTAGCTTCTCCCTCGCCTTCTCCAGAGGAATTTTCTGAACAACCCCAAACTTCAATTTGATTTCCATCTGAATCAAGCATCACTTCGCCTGTAGCCTCATCGATTGCCAGTATGGGTATTCTGTCTCCATACTTGCATCCAAACTCATCATTGCATTCAACATTGTTCCAAGGAGTACATTCTGTGGTATTGTTTCCTTCGTTAGAGGTATTGCCACCGGTGTTGTTCCCACCAGTATTGTTACCGCCAGAACTTGCTAAAGTGAAGCATTGATATTCGTTATCGACATAGTTCTGAGAACCTCCTGTAATGTCCCAGAGTGTCACATTCACGCAGTGCGTTCCTGCACTGAGATTGAACCAGTCTTCAGAAATCGACTCATACGTATCGTCTTCTTGCCACGAAGTACTGAAGTAACTAGTGTTAACGGAACCGCTCCAAATCGTTGCTTCAAGCCAGTAATGCGTTCCAATAACAGTACAGTTCACATAATAATTCCCTTCGACAATACTTGGAATACTGGTCCAGTCTGAGTTATCAATACTAACAAACAAATCTGTCAGTGATGGATCAGTACCGCAAATATTGGTATTAGTCGTGGTATTGGCATACGTAAATTGAAGAGACATGTTGCCAAAGTCCGAGGAATTAGGGCAATCATGCCAAGAGTTGTTGGTGGCACAATTGAGGATCCATGTATTGAAATTCAACGTAATATTCGTGCCATCCTGAATTAATGAATCGAATGCTAATTGAGCGTTTAAGGTGTACGAGTCATTTGCTCCAATCACATACCACCAATTGGTCTGGTTATAGAAACCGGAGACTCCAGAATGGTCAGCACTGGCATTTATTCCTGGATAATTGATTGAGGTGTTGCAAATGTTGACGAGATCAATTGAGACATAGTATGTTGAACTGATTGTTAAATTATCAAGTGTAAGACAATGAGCATCACCAATCGTGCTGGAATTGTTCCCCCCAGAGTTGTTTCCACCCGTTTGTCCAACAGTAAACGTAGTGTTTGCAGATGATAAGTGGAAATGATTCGTGCTGCTTCCATTTGCATACCAGAGTTCAGCCTCCATGTAATAGGTGCTGTTTTCCATATCATACCATGGGTACTGCATCACATAATTGGTATCTGTTGCGGTGAAGCTATTCGCTGTGCTTGAATTGCCGCATGAATCGCAATCAGTGTCCCACAACCACCACGAAATGGCGTATGTTTCACCGATCTCAAGGCTTGAAGCATTGATTGTAACCAATGCGTCCCATTGTGCAACGGTCCCGCCATTCATCGACGGAACTACCTCAACATCAAGCATGTTGAATAATAGCATTCCAAACGATGAACAATCATGATATCCATCGTTATCTGCATCGTAGATGTTTGTCATACTGTTGTTATCAGACACTTCATCAGAATCGTTGAGGCCATCGCCATCATCGTCAACGTCTTCATGGTCATTGATTCCATCATCATCAAAATCTGTCAGATTAGCATCCCATGAATCAGGAATGCAATCGTTGTCATCATCAGGATCGATGTCGTCGGCCATACCATCGCCGTCGTTGTCATTGGCACCATTGTTGCTTTGGTTATCGAGTACAGCTTGCTGGCTATTATCGGGTATTGCTAGCATTCCATTCGTGCTTCGGGCACCTGCTTCGAAAGCATCGTCTTCAACAAGTTCAGATAATTCGGGCGAAGTGGGGATGTTCAAAGCATATGATTGCATAACGAAAAGCACTGCAATAACCATGACTGTCTTGTATCTCATATCCATAGACGGGAAAGACAACTTATAGTCTCATCACTCAGATTGATGCTGATGATTTAATCTAGGTTTCTTGCACTGATTCGTCAAAGGATTATAGTGGAATAATTCAAGAGGGTCAGGCACTATGGCTATTCAGGGTCAGACTATGGCAGCGAAGAAGAAGGCATCAAGCGACGAAGAATTGACCGCACTACCAGGTGTAGGCGCAGCAACAGCAAAGAAATTACAAGCAGCTGGATTAACCACTGCTGCTAAGATCGCTAAGGCCGGAAAGGCTGGGCTAGAAAAGGCTGGAATGAATGCTCCAAGTGCTGCAAAATTGGCGGCAGCGGTTGCAAAACATAAGGCAAAGTCCACTGCTAAGAAAGCGACAACATCTGCAAAGAAATCCGCTTCTAAGGCCAAGGCTGCTGTGAAATCAACTGCTTCTAAGACCAAAGCGAAGGCCAAAGGTGCTGCTTCGAAAGCAACTGCTGCTGGAAAGAACGTCGCAGAAAAGGTTGTTGAGAAAACCAAAGGCGCTCAACAAGTCAAAGGCGAGAAATCCGAAGATGGACGTAAAGGAAAGACACTGAAGATTCCACGAAGTGTTGCTGATATGCCTTGGTTCCGCAAAGGTTGAACTGATTTCACCGTTACATTGTAAAACCGTCTCGACTGACTGGACGGTATGCCTCGAAGGAAGTATGGTCGTCTGCGTAAGACGGTTGAACTTCCACCAAAAGGAAACTGTTCACGTTGCAGAAGCGGTAAATTTTGCCCAATTGAAGGCCACATGGGTCAAGAAGTGACACCTGCTCGTGATTGGGCGGGCCCTGATTCTATTGAGAAACGAAAGCGATCACATTCGTGAGATGTCAATGCCGAACGTTTGCGTTCCGCCTTGTTCATCAACGAGTTCTTCGTTAACACTACCACCTTCACTGATGGTTTGACGCATCGATTGTGCGCGATGGTAGACTTCACGCAATGTTTGGTCGGAGATATCGAGATAGACACGGGTTGTTGCGATGCTCGTATGCCCGAGCAAACGCTGGATTGTTACCAAATCTGCTCCGCGTTCAAGCAAGCCTGTTGCGAAGTTGTGACGAAGAACGTGTGGAGTCAATCGACCCTTTGGAATAACAGCCTCTTCAGCGAGTTGATCCATCAGTCTCTGAACGCCTCTTGGCTGTAAGCGACGTCCTGCTGAATTGAGCAAGAAGGCTTGGTCATCTTCACGTAGTCGAGATGTTCGTATTGGAAGATAGGAATCAATGCATGCTCTGGTTCGTTGAGTAAACAGAACAATTCGATCTTTGTCGCCCTTTCCACCCAAGACTTTTGCATGCAATCCTTCCATTTCCAAGTCAGCAAGGTTGAGATTGCATATCTCTGAAACACGCATTCCCGTATCGAGAAGAACGGTAACGACGACAGAAGCAATAGCATTCTCTGAAGTATTGGCTGCTTCGATAACGGATGTCAGTTCACGTCGGGAGAGTGTTCGTGGAAGTTTTCGTCCAGTACGTGCTCGAACCAAATGATCTGGCCATCGATGTCCGAGCCACTTGATGATGTGTCGAGCAGCGGCGAGGCGAGCGTTGTAGGTTGATGGACTGAGTTCGCTCATCGAATGCGTCCATCGATCGATTCGCCCACTGTGTGGTTCCAATCTGTTTGCAAGTGTTCGAACCGTCATCGATTCAAGTCCACTGGCACTGAGAATATCTTCACCTGGAAGAGGCGTTTCGACAAGGGCACGTAGACCGTTAAGGTAGGTCTTTCGCGTGTTCTCTGATTTGTTCTCAGTACGCAATTGTTGATCGTAACAATCCAACCAAGGGAGATTCTGAATGTGTGCTAAACGCGGAGGAAGCGTAACTTCGTCATCCGATAGGCGTAGCTGGCTCGGTCGTTGAGCCTTCGGCTGTGTATGTTTCCTTTCCGTATTCATGGCGTCACCGCCTTCCTCGCCGAGGCGAGGTGTGCATCCCGTGCTCTTGCGAGCAAACTGCAGTAGACGGTCCTCCATATCAAACTGTTGTGTGAAAACGGAAACGGAAATCAAGCATTACTCTCTTCGCCAGTAGGGGTGTCAGTAGTGCTTAGCGGGCTGTTTGACATGGCTTTTCGAAGGGTTGCTCGTAGAGAGTCAAGTTCTCCATAACAAATCAGAACATCATCGAATCGAAGTTGAATCGACGATTCAGGATTCCACATCAAACGGTCTCCACGACTCAGGGCAAACACTGGTGTGTTAGAACTTCCATGGAACACTTCTCCAATCGACATTCCAATCAAATTTGGATGTTGAAGCAGTTGAATTGAAAGAACACCTTGTCCTGGAATTGTTCTCAATAATTGGTCAAGTCCGATTTCACTAAAGTCAGTATCACTGATGACGAAATCGACGATTGCACCTGCTACATTGACGCCGCTTGCCTTCTCGATCCCTTCGAGACCAGGGCTTGAATTGACTTCAAGAACAAGCGGACCGTCTTCGGATTCGAGAAGATCAACACCTGCGATACGAAGCCCGAGAATACGTGCAGCTCTGCATGCAACCTCTTCGTAAGCAGGGTCGAGTTCAACAGGTTCTACCGTTCCATTGAGATGGAAGTTGCTTCTAAATTCACGTCCACGAGCACGACGTCGCATGCTTGCAACGACACGGTCACCAACGACGAGTGCTCGGATATCGGTTCCATGTGATTCGATGATGTACTCTTGAACGAGGACTGCTTTTCCTGTATGGAGCAATCCTTGAACGAGGTTTCGAGTTTCTTGATGCGTATGGCGAAGGAAGACGCCTTGGCCTTGTGTGCCTTCTGTAACCTTGACCACAACGGGCAATCCTCCAACCGATTCAATGGCTTGCTCTACGTCTGCAGTATCTCGGACATAGACGGTGCGAGGGACAGGAATTCTGTTTCGAGCGAGGAGTTGAGACGCATGTAATTTGTCTCGGCTTTGGAGGATTCCTTGGCCCGTATTTGCAGTCCAGATACCCATTTGTTCCAAGTGACGCAGTACAGCAACGCCGTGTCGAGTAATGGAATGACCGATACGCGGAATGACTGCATCAAAGCCGATTGGCCTACCTTCATGCAAGATATCAATCGAGCCATCATCAACGAATAATGAGAAACTCATTGGATCGAGGACATTGACGTCAATGCCTCGTTTTCGAGCTTCTTCGACCAAGCGGCGAGTGGAGTACAATCGTGCTCCACGCGACAAAACAGCAAGGCGAACACCTCCATCTCGCCCAGACTCGCTCATGATGATAAGAATATGGGAGGGGATTTGAAATGCTCGGCCGTTTTGGCCTTAATTCATGTCCGATGAAGAGAATGTGGCAGAGGCGGAAGCAGAAACTACGGAATTCGTTCCAGTTCTGGACGAAGACCGTGATGAAATCATGAAGGATATGACGCTTGAAGAGCGTCAAGAGGCATTGAAGCGTTCCCGTTGGAACGTATTTCTTTACCTTGGATTGGCTGCATTGATGTTTGGATTTGCTCTTTTCCCGTTCCCGTTTACTGCAGAACCTGTTGGAAATTCCTATGAACAAGACCTCGGATTCGTTTGGGGCGCACCTTTGGATGGTGAGGATTTCACAGATGTTCCTATCGAGATTGAAGTGACTGCAACAAATCCTCCAGCAAATCCAGATGCGCGAATTGCTGTCTATATGATCAATTCAGATGACTGTACTGCGAATGATATCTTGGAACTAAAGCGCGATGCGAGGATAGATCCGAGTCATGATAAACAATTCCAGATGTCGAATAAAGCGCCGATTGTTGACGAGGTTGTAACCTTTGAATTCAACGTTGATGGAGGCGGTCAGTGCCTCTTCGCAGAATACGTCGATAAGGACGACACAAGCGACATCCTCATCGGAGGAATGGATATCGATGGAAGCATGTGGCCCAATCAAATCTGGGCAGGTATCTTTGCAATCCTCTTCCTCGGCCTTTCTGGATTTGCATTCCTTGGAGCGCAAAAGCATGGAGCAGGTGTCAAAGCATTGACTGAACCGAGTAAGAAATCCACTGAAGAAGAAGTTCTCGAACAAACGGCTGGGCCATCAGGTCCACCGCCATCCACAGGTCCAAGCGGGCCACCTCAAGCAGGTCCAAGTGGTCCTCCAGAAGCATCCGGCCCAGCAGGTCCTCCAGAGCCTCATACACCGGAACCTGCTTCAGCAGAGCCAACGTTTGAACCTGCAGAAAATGGATACTTCTTCCGTAAGATGCCTGATGGTAGTTACGATCAAACCGTTTACGTTCAGGCCGAAGATGGTTCATACGTTCCGTACGAACAATGAACGGGCAAAAACGGCCTCGTATCTGATGCGTTCGCCACTATCCTTCTTAGGGGATGAGTCCTCGACGAAGTTACGGTGAATGAATGACGGATGAAGCATCCTCGCTAACTGTGGCCAAACTCAAGGCCCTGTGCGTCATCAATGATTTACCAACATCTGGTAAAAAAGCCGATTTAGTCGAGCGTTTGCTTGAATCCGGTCTTTCTCGTGATGACGTCGGACTCAAGGCTACAGAACCAGTAGAAGAGATTGAGGAAGAGGTCGTCTTTTCTCTTGAAGATGAAACCACCATCTCTCCAACGCCTCAACCGAAGGCCAAAGCAAAACCAAAGCCTGCGGCTAAGGAAGAAGATGTTCTTGACGCAGAAGTTCTCGATGCTGATCTTGTTTTCGACGAACCAGAGGACGTTGAAGAAGAGCCTGAAGTGTTCACTCCAGTCGCAGTTAAGCGACAAAATGCGACAACCTTGGTCGATATGGTCAAGCAACCCAAAGTGATTGCAGTTGTTCTTGTTGCATTGTTTGTAGGTGCAGCTGGATGGTGGTACATCAACTCTGAACTCGAACCATTCACAGCGGATCCTCTTCGCTATGGTGATACGATGGAGTACACGATCACAGGCGGAGCAGGTGACCGTCCTGCCATTATGGCCAGTGAAGGATTCCTGGATTTGGTCTTTAGTTTCCTGACAACAGAGGAAGATTACTGTCGAGTCTTTTTGGATTACAACGGCAGAGGCACACTTGCAATCAGTGAAGGTACATCTCAAGATATCCTCGGTGAATCGTCACAAAACCTGCTTGGTGCTGTGCGGACAAGAGGTGCCTATGGAAGCAATGACTGGCTTTCTGTTGAAATGACCAACACCTATGATTTGGACGATTTGGATGTTGGTCGAAGCACATATTCAATTCTCAATTCGGGGTCATGTCCAGATGCTTCAAGCAGCCCATCTTCGCCTGGTGAAGCGGTTCTTACGACCCGTCGCTACGTCGAATTGCGTGAACAGGTGACGATGAAAACTGGATTCGAATTCTCTGCAACTGTGGATAATAAACCGTACGAAGGGTCGGCTACGACCTTCGATGTCGGTGGTTTGTTAGGTTCACTGGATGTCTTTCTTCCAGGTGTTTCAATGATGCTTCAACCGATTGAATTGCAAGATTTGTTTGCCAACGATGTCATCGAAGAAGGGGCGTCAGGAGAGCGTCTTGGATGGCGCTGGAGAGTCGTTGGTGCCGATACACTCGGTGATGACAAAGCATGGAAGATTTCAGCGACACACGTCGATATCGAAAGCCTCTGTCTTGGTTCTGCAACCATGGAGATTTGGGCCGAAGAGAACAATCCATGGGCGACACAACAAACCGTAGATGTCATCATTTCCAATGATGGTTCTCTCCAAGATTCATGTTCACCGCTGTCAGAAGCGTTTGGGGACTATGTTCTACCAGAAGGGGAACTCGAACTGCATCATGCCTTCAAATCAACCAAATTGACACGTGGTTCAAAGGTACTCGATCTTGGGAAGGATTACAGTATTCGCCCACGAGCAAACTTGCTTGCAATCGATGAAACGTTGCAAGAAGATTGGGCTGCAGAAGAAGGCATTCATCCTCCTGATAAATCAGAATCGAGAACAGATACCCTCGAAAAGGCCATGCAATGTTTCGATTACATTGGTGGTCAAGCATCGGGTGCAAATGCAGCTCTGGATAACAGTGGTTACATTTGGAGAGCCATTGATGATCGAAGTGGAACGGCTACGAAGTGGAACGTCTCTTGGGTTGCTGCAGACGATACTGCAGGATGGGTCTTGTTCGAATTAAGTGGTGAACCAACCTCGGAAACCTGTACCTATCTCGACAAAGGATCCTTTGATGAAGTCGTTTCCTACAATCGAGAAGCCATACCTGCAGTTGCGAACATTTCAACCGTAGAAGCACGATTGAGCGATACGGCTCGTTATCCTGCTTTGACAGGTGCTGATGGTATCTATGAGACCAATGGTAATCTCTACGCACAAACACGGCTGGGTATTCTTGTTGCCGTTCCTGGGAATGGTGCGAACGATCTTCTCGGTCAACTGACCGATACATCAGTTGGCGCTACAACCCTTGATTTATCTCGAACATGGACAGAAGGGGTGTGGGAACACACCTTCGCTGTAGCCGTGGATGCAACCGATGGACGCGTTGTTGGTTGGACCAAACTCTCTGCAGTGGAGGGTTAGTATGACCGATGAAGAGATTCCTCGCGGTCTTGATCATTTGATGGAGCAGAACGCTACGGAATTGCCGTTCCTTGCTTCTTATGGGGCTGAAATGGATGGTGCTTCCATCGATGTTGAAGCACTCTTCTCTGGAGTCGAAGCATTCCTTTCTTCAAGACGAGTTGAATTCGAAGTCAATGAAGATAGCATAGTCTATCATGCAACACGCATAACCAAACATGAAGAAGGTTTACTCATTACGATTGAACTTGAACATCTTCCGCTTGTTCATAGTGATCTTGATCGTGTTGGGTTCATCGAAGGGCGTCTCAATGAGGACCGTTCAGGCCTCTCAGTTATTCTCCAAATGTGGGGCAGTGAGCATCGACGCTTCCTTGAGCGACTCGTTGAATTTACAACCGCTTAATCACGTCGTGCAACAGCGATAGCAAGACCGACTGCTGTCAGAGCAGGGATAAGTGTGAATCCAGGCAAGAAGCCTTCATCTTCTTCGTCCTCTGCACAACTCTCTCCATCAGCATCAACGCCGTAGTAAACGCCATCAGCTTGGTAGCAACTTGACCAAATTGTATACCATGCGCCTTGAGGGAAGTATTCGGTTGTATCATCTTCGTACATTGCCTTGACTCGCCAGTTGACATATGAATGGTCTTGGGGCGGCGTAAGTGAGGTTGTATGGGTCAAGTCTTCAATGGTCACTTGTTGGACAACAGGTGGGTCACAAACGCCTGAATTGAGACAGATTTGAGTGGTGATCTCGAAGGTCGTGTTGTTATCACTCGCAGCTTGGTCCATGACCACAGTCAACGACCATGTGTTCCCAGAGACTGAAGGTGATGTTGCTGTAAAAGATGAGAACGGTGTTTCATCTGTATCTGGACCATTGTCTTGTCCAGCATCCTTGGCAAGTGCACTAGAGGTGCTACAGACTGCTAAAAGGGTGACAATCATGAGTGTCCAAACGGTTCGCATGGTGTATCCTAAGCACCGCTTGTCTTTTTCACTTTCCTTCTCAAGGTTCCATATCCCAAAGTTCGTCACCGACCCAATGAAGGGTCTTGATTCCCTTTCCCTTGGCCGATTGGACCATGTCAACACCAGACATGGTTGCCCATCCGAGTGCCAATGGTCGTCCGTGTTCCTTGTCTCGAATCCAGACCAAATCGCCAACTTCGATGGATTCATCTGCAGCATGAACACCTGCAACCATACAATCTGCTCCATTCATCAAGAACGGAATTGCCCCATGATCGACTGCAACCCAGCGCTTTGCACCAGGATGCTCAAGGAATCCACGAAGCGTAAGAAATGCCCAACGTTGACCCTCTTCATCGCTTATTTCAATGGTCTTAGCGATCTTATCGACAAAGACAAGTTGCCATGAACCATAGGTAGCCATCTCAAGAAAACCACCGTCCACGTTGAGATCAATATCCAACGCCTCTTCCAAGTCCTTGAGAAGCGGAGCGATGTTCTTCCGTCGAACAGGTCGTCGCTTTTTAATTTGGAATTCTTTGCCCATGAACCTGCCAGAAGCCTGACCCGTTTCACCCTTCGCCTTCAAGAACCGCCAACAGGTGGCATTTTCATGGCCGTCTGGTGCACCATACGAACCTTCCAAGCCCACGCTAAGGAATTAGGAAACGAAGCTCCAAGTGAACCCATCTTCTTCGTCAAACCAGATGGATGTCGAACCGAATCCAGTGAACTTCACGTCTCTGCGCATCCAGGTGAAGTTCACATTGAAACCGAATGCGTCGTTCGATTGAATCAACATGGCGATATTGAAGCGATTGCAGTTGGTCTTGATCTCACAGACAGAGCAGCACAATCCGTTCTTAGCGCCGAGGGATTACCATGGTCGAAAGGCAAGACATTTCGACAAGCAGCAGTTCTTGGCTCGTTCTATCCATGGCGATTGGGTGCAGAAGCACTCAGTGATGTAAAGACGGCTCCAAAAATTGAACTTGATGTCAATGGCGAGCGATGGCAAGAAGCCTCTCTAAGTGAGATGAGTATTACACCAGCTCAACAACTGGAATCGCTGATTCAATGGGCTCCTGTATCTACAGGTGATTTGTTGTTCACAGGAACGCCTCAAGGTGTGGCGCAATTGCAGCCCGGTGATGTGATTGAAGCACGTCTTTTTGCTGCTGATGGTGAACTTCTTTCCTCATACTCTGGCCGTTGTCGCTAAGGGTTTCCTTGATATACGCCAGTCAAGTCGGTGGCTTGCAAGGAGTGAGTATCATGGCACAGTGGCACGGAATTTCCAAGAAAAAACCAAGCGGTGGACGACGTGTTCGAGCACGAGGAAAGCGCTCGACTGAAATCTCTACTGAGAAGCAATTCGCTCTTGTTGGCGAAGCACGACGTAAGGTCTACCGCAAAGCCGGTGGCAACACAATGGTTCGTGTCATGGCTGCAAACACTGTTTCAGTCAACAATCCAAAAACAGGTAAGACTGTTAATGCAACAATCAACAACGTGATTCAAAACGAATCCGATCCGAACTACGTTCGTCGAAACATCTTGGTTAAGGGTGCAATCATTGAAACCAGTGAAGGCAACGTCAGAATCACTTCTCGACCTGGCAAAGATGGCGTTATCAACGGCGTTCTTCTTGAGTGAAGCCCCACATCGTTGGGTTCTTACCTTCCAACCTCACCCTTTCAATGAGGCGAGACAATGGAACACAATCCTGACCGAGTTTCTGTTTGGCCTGGTTACTTCAATGCAAAGACGTCGAGACGTAGTGGTCGACGAGTTCCAAAAGACGCTTCAGTCCTCAAACCTGATCTCGAAGGACTCTATCTTGCTGCCCGCAAAGTAGGCCTCAAGAAGATCAAGCGAGAAGAAGGAACCTCTCATCCTCGACGACCTTACGGAAAAGAAGGCCGACTCTGGGTCAGCAGTGCTGGTGCGAAGCAATCCATTGGTGCAAACAGCAAGGAAGAGGTCATGCAACTCATTGGTGGTGTCTGGAGACAGATGCAAAAAGACCGCAAAGCAGCTGAACAACAACAACAAGCTGCAGGTCCTAAAGCAGGAGACCGAAGAGCACGTTCACAACGAAAATCAGGCAATAAAAGCAACAAATCCCAAAGTGGTGGCTTTCGAAAGCGTGGATTCAAAAAATAAGCAATACTGTTAAGACCGACCAGAGACATATATCTCTGTATGGATCCAACAACATTAGCAATACCCGCAGCAGTAAATGGAATGAAAGTGTTAATTTCAGCCTACGATGGTTACGAACAATCAAGAGTACGTGTCACGGATAGAGCTGTACGAGAAGATGTTCGTAGGCGCGTCAACCATCTCCACCATCAAGTTGAGCGATGGCTCTTTCGTTCCTATGCAAATAATGAAAAATACGAAATGGATAGAATACAATCCATCTTGCATAATCTACAGTCATTTGCAGAAGATGCCCAATATGCAGTGGCTGGAGAATCGCGTCCAAAGCATGACGGGATACGCAGAATGAACCGTTCATTGCATAAGAAATTGATTCGACATGACCGTGAAACCATCACCATGTTGGAGCATGCAAGTCAACATCTCGGAGCTACATTAGCAACGCATGTTGATACTCGTCACACAGATCTCGACATCATTGACGGTGTCATTAGCAAAGCAAAGCGTCATTTCCTCGAACGCAATATGCTGCTTGACGGCATGAGGAGCAGAAACTGAAGGTGAAACCATGACAAGAGAAACATACAGATGGAGAGAAGAACCGGACATTATCGCACGATTTGTCCATGACAAAGAACTACCAAAGAACACCCCGATCGTACTTCGACCAAACGAAGTCTGTGTTGTTCTTGAGAATGGAAGGATTTCTGGAATCGTGACTCAACAAGTCATGCGAGCCAATCCAACCACGTCGATGCTTCGACGCGTCTTTGGTGGCAAACGGCAACGCTCCTACCTTTTCGCATTCCTTGGACCGTACACCTTCACCATGCCATTCACTTCAAAATCCAGTGATCATCAAACTCTGAGAGGCGAAGCATCTCTTCGAGTTCACGCCTCTCGCGAAAACATTGCTCGTTTGATTCAACTTCCAGCAAAAGGAATCATGGAGATACGAACCTCAGACATCAGCAATCTTCTCATCGATGAGGCTCAAGCCTACATGTCGAAAACGATTCAACGATTCACTAATGATGAATTGGTTCAAGATCAAGCCGATGAAAACACAACCATTGGCCTCTGTATGGCATTACGCCGCACCATTGAATCGTTTGGTATGACCATCGACCATTCCTACATCACCTGGAAACCATCCGATAAGGTTCGTCTTGAAGCAGAACGTGAACATGTCACAAACATGGCAGAACACGCTTCCATTCAAGCAGAGCGAGATCAAATCACCATCGATGCTCAACTTGGTACACAACAACGTCGAGCAGATTACAGCGCACGTTCACAAATGATTGGTAAATCTGCTCTTGAACGAGCCAAAAGAGAACCTGAACTTGCTCAACTTCGTGCTCAAGGACAGGTCGATGAAGCAGCTTGGGAAAATAAGCATCGAAATCAATCTCATGAGGGTGAAATGCTTCGAAATAAAGCCAAATCAAAGGCTGAGGTCATGGAAATTCTTCGAGGCAAAGAATTGAGCCTACGAGAACGGAAGCAGAACCATGATGTTAGCCTCGCTATAGCCCTTTTTGAAGTGGTCCAAGAGAAGAAAAGAATGAGAAATTGAGTAGTATTGTTTTCAATCAATAATAACATTAACAAAAAATACCTTTCAATATAGGGTAAATCAATATGGTCTCGCTTTAGCACCTATCGTTATGGCCAGCGCACGCTCTGCAAATTTGAACAAGTCAATCCTTCTTGTGATTCTCATGATCACGATGACTCAAGTGGGGTATCTCGATTCAATGAATTCGTTGACAAACGGTGAAGAAACGCTGGACCAGAGCACCGACGTTCTCGAAACGGGCGGCGCGGGCGCAAGCAACTTTACCTCCAGCGTCGAAGGTGCAGAACTCATCATCGATGAGGCCATGACCAACATCACCTTCCAATACAATTCCAATGCGGCGAATGGCTCAAATCAATCGAGTTTCGTCAATAACATCGGACTGAGAACCACATCGGGTTCAGCCACTCAAATGATCAATGGGACAGCCATCACACCGATTGAATTCTCTCTTGAATGGGACAATTTCTCCCTCCCAAGTAATCTGAGTTCCAATGAAAAGGTGACATTCCCGTTCGACCATTCGTTCAACGACACATCGTCCACGCCCATGGAAAACTCAACCGCTTCGAACCTCACCTACGACCGACACGGCCGAGAAATGCACGCCCTGGATGATGAAGTTCTTTACGGTTGGAGTGCGACAAATCGCAGTGAATTGGCAATCAATTCAAACAGCATTTCACTCTCTCTTTGGGTAAAGCCAACCAATGTTGGGACAGTGCAAAACATCATCGACAACCACCCACAATACGACCTTAGAATAGATGCAAACGGGGCGCTCAGCTTCAGAATACGTCAAACTGGCAACGGAGCGTGGAACGACCATTATTCGAGCATACAACTCGAGAATGATGTGTGGTATCACATTGGCGTATCCGCAACGTACAGCAGCGGTTACGTGGTGAATTTCTACGTGAATGGGTCGTCTGATGTCACGCGAACATCATCAGGTACTCAATTTACATCAACGTCAGGGACT
>OBPB01000204.1_pt1 | contig 14200 bp, 11 predicted proteins | sample 1534631 | NCBI WGS metagenome assembly OBPB01 (sample SAMEA3275471, study PRJEB22092) | marine metagenome | biome: Marine environment; feature: Belgian marine environment, sample taken at 3 meters depth; material: Sterile flask | collected 2014-06-24T18:06:27+00 | depth 3 m
GTGAAGCAGTCGCAAAAGAACACGATGCTCATCAAGAGAACCGCACCTACGAACCAATGGTGTGCGTTGTTGGCGGCGGTCAACTCATTCCAGGCTTCGAAGAAGCACTTGGTGAAGCAAAGAAAGGCAAGGAAACCGAAGTCGTCATCGCACCTGCAGACGCTTATGGCGAAAAAGACGCCTCACAAATCGAAACCATCAGCATTGACAAACTCATCCGTGCTGTTCAAGACCCTAACTCCCTCTACATCGGTGCACCAGTCACCATCGGTAACCGACAAGGCTACCTCTCCTACCTCGCAGCAGGACGGGCTCGAATCGACTACAACCATCCAATGGCTGGCAAGTCGCTCAAGTATTCGTTCAACGTTGTCGACGTGGTCGAAGGAAAGGAAGACCAAGTTGTCGCCCTCCTCCAAGCAAACACCGGTCACAGTGGCTTCGAAGTCAGCTTCGATGGCGAGGACTTGATGATCGTCCTCCCACAAACAATGCTCTTCGACACCAACGCTGCAATGCTCAAGTTCCGTTTGGTGACCACCATCCGTGACGCTGTTGAATGCGGTAAGGTTTCGTTCATCGAAGTTCACGAACCTCGTGGATTCGGCGCTACCGACGACGAAGAAGATGTCCAAGACGTTGGAGAAGACCTCTCCTCTCTCTCAGTTGCTGAGTTGAAAGAGCGATGCAAGGCTGCCGGCCTACCTGTTGGCGGAAAGAAAGCAGACCTCGTCGCTCGCCTCTCTCAAGAGGAAGAATGAAGCGAAGGGCTTTGAGCCCGAATTTACTTCATCCCAAAGCATATTGAGGGCGATTCGTAGCGACCACTGAGGCTCACCTATGTCGACCAATGCGTTGGAAGAACATCTTGAAAACGCCGAACCAGCGTTGCCCGATTCAGAGTACTCCGTCTATGAAAAAATTGCTCTTTGGGCCGTTCTTGTGCTTATTGCTGCAGTGGCGAGTGGACTTGTTCTTGCAAATGAAGCCGTTTGGGACGAGGGGCTCAAGCCGATTGTTTGGGATCCAGTGACGAAAGACGCAGGCGCTGCCGGCGATGCAGGTTATTCCCCAGAAAACACCACCATCTACACAGCATCCATGCTTGTGAGCGTCATCATTCTCCAAGCACTGTTTCGAAAGGCTGACGTTCCCTGCGATGACAGAATGACCATCGCACTTGTTGTCTGGGTTTCCCTTGCCCCTGTGATGCGCGTGCTGGAAGACGCAGACTTCTTCTCGGCAGAGATGGATGTGCTCTTCATCTCTCCATTGATTCACCTCCATCTTGCCGCTTGGCTTATTGGAATCGCCATGCTTTCGCAATGGCTGGCAGGTAAGTGGGATGGGGCCACAACCGATCGAGATGAGCAAAAAGTGAGGTTGGCGCTCCTCCCCTCGCTGATGATTGCCCTCATGTTCCATTGGGGTCTTTTGTATCAGCCAGCCTACATCGTTCATGATGAAATGGGGCAGGCATGGGCCATGGGTGGCTTGTTAGCTGCCTTTGGGATGCTCTTATGGTCGTTCATCAAGACTCGACATTGGCCAGCCATCACCCGCGGCCTCTTCACCTTTGGAGCTGCCTCGGTCGTTCTTGGTTTGGGTCACTGGGCTCAATTCTTGGCCACGCCATGGGCACAAGAGAGTGGGCGGGTTCTCGAATCAACGCCAATATGGCCGCTCTTCGTCGTGCTTGGCATCCCCGCTGTGGTGTGTTTCTTCATGTACAGGGCCGGTGTCGAAGATTTGCATCAACTGAAACTTACAGGTCATGAGGCAGGTGTGCTTCCAGTTGGTGTTCGTTTGGACACGTGGGAAGATGCAGGCGATCTCACAAAAAATCATCCCGTTCAATTGCTTTCAAAGAAAGGGCTGCTTGCTACGCCAATGGTGCTCGCCATGGTGTTTGGTCAACTCTGCGATGGGTTCGCAACCATGGTTGGCATCGACTCCTTTGGATACGGTGAAAAACATCCTGTCAGCGACGCTGTCATCCAATTCGGCGGCCGCTTGAATGACTCCTGGGGAATTGAATACGGCGAGGGTGCCTGGCTCTTCACACTCGTGAAGGCTGGACTGATTGGGGCCATTGTGTGGTTGTTCTCCGAGATGAAGGTCGAACAACGCCAACGGCATCTCCGAGTTTTAATCGTGCTCGCAGTCTTGATTGTCGGCCTTGCGCCCGGTCTTCGTGACATTGGACGATTGACGCTTGGTGTATGACAGGGCTTTTGCACCTTGTAATAGGGTTAAATGTCGCCCCCACCTGCCATCGAACGAGGGGTGTGCATGGACCGATTACCAACACGAGTGAATCGAGCAGACCCTGAGTTTTCAGAACGTAAATCATTCAACCTTGGGTTGATTGAAACATTGCGCGAACGTCTCAATGTTGCTTCGATGGGTGGCGGTGGAAAGTACGTCGAACGCCACCGCAGCAGGGGCAAAATGCTCGCACGGGAACGCATTGAACGAATCATCGATCCGGGGACTGCATTTCTCGAATTTTCACCCCTCGCAGCTTACGAGCTGTATGATGGGCGTGCCCACTCTGCGGGCATCGTAACCGGTGTCGGCATGGTGCATGGAAGAGAATGCCTCTTTGTCGCCAATGATGCTACCGTCAAAGGTGGGTCATATTACCCAATGACCGTAAAGAAGCACATTCGTGCTCAAACGATTGCTCACGAAAACAACCTTCCATGCATCTATTTGGTCGACTCCGGCGGTGCCTTCCTGCCAATGCAAGACGAAGTATTCCCGGACATCGGCCATTTTGGCCGTATCTTCCGAAACCAAGCCCGAATGTCTGGCGATAAAATTCCTCAGATTGCAGCCGTTCTTGGCTCGTGCACGGCTGGAGGCGCCTATGTGCCTGCAATGTCGGACGAATCAATCATCGTCAAAGGAAACGGGACCATCTTCCTTGCAGGGCCTCCGCTGGTGAAGGCAGCAACAGGTGAAGAGGTCTCTGCTGAAGACCTCGGAGGCGCAGAAGTCCACACGGTGCAATCAGGTGTTGCTGATCATTTCGCTGAAGATGAACCAGAGGCGTTGCGGATGGTTCGAAACGTTGTTGAGAACATTGGGCCACAAGAACTCGCACCAATGCCAACCGTCCCCGTTGAGGCGCCAGCGCACGATGTTGAAGACCTTCTCGGCCTTATTCCAAGCGACAACAGAACACCTGTTGACATCAAGGAAATCATTTCCCGAATCGTCGATGGCTCAAGATTCCATGAATTCAAGGCTCGTTACGGGACCACCCTTGTGTGTGGCTTTGCCCACATCCATGGCCAAAAAGTAGGTATTGTCGCCAACAACGGCATTCTTTTCTCTGAATCTTCGCTCAAGGGTGCGCACTTTGTCGAATTGTGCGGTCAGCGTGGCATTCCTTTGGTGTTCCTTCAGAACATCACTGGATTCATGGTTGGCAAAGCGTACGAGGCTGGCGGTATTGCAAAGGATGGTGCGAAACTCGTGACGGCTGTCTCTTGTGTGAACGTGCCAAAATTCACCGTCATCATCGGTGGCTCCCACGGTGCTGGAAATTACGGAATGTGCGGACGTGCTTATGATCCTCGCTTCCTCTTCATGTGGCCAAACAGCCGAATCTCTGTCATGGGCGGACCGCAAGCTGCGGACGTGCTCACCACCGTCAAGCAAGACCAGCGCGCCCGGGAGGGCCTTGAGCCAATGGTTGGCGATGAATTGGATGCGTTCAGAGCCCCAATTCTCGAACAATACGAGACGGAAGGAAGCCCATACTACTCGACAGCTCGACTGTGGGACGATGGCATCATCGACCCGAGGGACACTCGTGACGTCCTTGGTTTGTGCATTCGGGCGGCTCGAAACGCAACGCTACCAACCGATCGCTTCGGCGTCTTCCGGATGTGAGAAGTGCAATTGAAAAATCAAAAATGCAATTGGAGATTTTCGTATGATGACAATGGAGAACCCGCCCCAAACTGAACTCGTGACCATGACCCTCGATGGTTCGAGGGCGAACCTTCGATTGAACCGAGAGGACAAATTCAACGCACTCAACGTCCAACTCATCACTGAACTGTGCGAACTACTCGATTGGACGGCGGCACGCAGCGCAGGTACCCTCGACGCATTGAACGACGAAAACGGAGCACCCTACCTGAGAAGCATTGTTCTCTCCGGCTCAGGCCGCCACTTCTGTGCTGGGGCTGACATCAACATGATGCGTGATGCTGGAGCGAACACGCCGGAAGAAAACCGAGCGGACTCCAAGCGCCTCGATCGGCTGTTCAACAGCCTGTGGGCTCACCCGTGTTTCACTGTTGGAGCCATTCAAGGCGTGGCACTCGGCGGAGGAGCAGGGCTTGTTGCTTGCTTGGACCACGTCATTGGCACCCAGAACATCAAACTCGCTCTTTCTGAGGGGAAATTAGGCATCCTCCCCGCAGTGATCGGCCCCTATGTCTACCGTCGCCTTGGCTCAGCATGCTTCCGAAGGCTCGCCATGCAAGCCAGTCGAGTTGGCGCTGAAGAGGCGCTCCGAACCGGCTTCATCGAACAAGTGGTTACAGACATTGATTCGCTTGAGCCTGCAGTTCAATCCTTGCTTGATGAGGTCCTCACCACGGGTCCCTGCGCTGTGACATTGGCCAAACAGCTCACCCTCAACTTCGATCGTTGGACCGAATCAGATGAGGCCTTGAGGGACTGGACCCTCGATTTCACCAGCAAGATGCGAGGCTCGAAAGAGGGGCAAGAAGGCCTCTCTTCGTTCTTGGAAAAGCGTTCGGCAAATTGGAAACCTGAATGAGGGGCGTTGTTTCAATGGTTCGGAAGGTCTTGGTCGCTAACCGTGGGGAAATCGCTTGTCGAATCCTCCGGGCATGCAACGAAGCAGGCCTACCCAGCGTAGCGATTTACGCTGAAAACGACGCATCCTCGATGTTTGTCGAACTCGCTGACGAAGCAGTTCTCCTCACCGGGGGCACCATCGGTGAAACCTACCTTGACCAAGATCAGATTTTGGCGATTGCAAAATCCACAGGAGCCGATGCAATTCACCCTGGCTTTGGTTTTCTTTCCGAGCGAGCAGATTTTGCACGTGCGGTTGGCCATGCGGGTCTGCAATGGGTGGGGCCGAGTCCAGAAGCCATCGAGCAGATGGGTGACAAGATGACTGCTCGGATCACCATGCGTGCAGCAGGTGTTCCTGTGATTCCTGGTGAAGAAATTGAACATGAGGATGAGGCCGATGCCCTTGCAGCGATTGAGGCAGCCTCGCACCGCGTTGGATATCCGATGCTGCTGAAAGCGTCCTCTGGTGGTGGTGGAAAAGGCATGCGTGCGGTTCACGCTCCTGAGGATCTAATTGAATCTGCAAAAGGCGCTCGCCGTGAAGCAATTGCTGCATTCGGCGACGGGCGTGTTTACCTTGAGCGTCTTTTGACTGGCTCAAAACACGTAGAAATCCAAGTGTTGGCTGATCGACACGGTCGAACCATCCACCTCGGTGAGCGGGAGTGCAGCGTCCAACGAAGGCACCAGAAAGTGTTCGAAGAGGCTCCATGCGCCACGATGACACCTGAACTGCGCGAAGCGATGGGTCAAGCGGCAGTCGCTGCGGCAGAAGCTGTGGACTACGAAGGTGCTGGAACGGTTGAATTCCTTTTAGCCCCGACTGGAGAATTCTTTTTCTTAGAAATGAACACCAGAATTCAGGTAGAACATCCGGTCACCGAATTGGTCACAGGCGTTGATTTGGTGCGTGAACAACTCCGTATCGCTGCGGGAGAACCGATGTCATGTGGCCCTCTGATGATGCGAGGCCATGCCATTGAGGTTCGATTGTATGCAGAAGATGCTGCAAACAACTTCTTGCCAGCAATTGGGCCACTTGCCGTCTTCCGACCGCCGGAAGGTCCGGGCGTCCGTCTTGACACAGGCGTACGCGAAGGCGATGAGGTCACACCAAATTATGACCCGATGCTCGCCAAACTGATCGTATGGGCTCCATCACGTCCAGAAGCGTTGCAGCGAATGTGCAGGGCACTCGACGAATTTGTGGTGCTGGGCACCACAACGAACATTCGCTTCTTGCGGGAACTTTGCGATGAGCCTGAGGTGATCACAGGAGCGACGGATACAACCACCATCGATCGGATTTGGCCAAATGGCTGGCAACCAACAGTTCCTCGTGCTGTGGAAGACATGGCACTGATGGCAGCAGCAGTTGCGGAAAGCGCCGGTCTTCACCGCAAGCAATCCATGGCGTCCACAGGCGGCCAAGGTGCGCCAAGCCCATTCGAGACCATCGGACGGAGGTTTCCCTGATGCATCATCAGTTCCGCAGTCCAGAAGGCCCAATTGAGGTTACAGTGGCAAAGCAAGGCGATGAATGGTCGCTTGGTGGTCTATCGACAAGTGTCATGGCCGACGGCCGCTTGAAGATTGTATCTTCGGATGGACGGATTTCGTTTGGTCACGTTGCCAAGGTTGGCGATGTGTGGTGGGTTCATGCCGAAGGCCACACGTTCAAACTTGAACGGATTGAACCCGGCGCATCGGATACCGATGATGGTGGCGGACTCACAGCGCCAATGCCCGGGAAGGTGCTCGATGTCCTCGTCGCTGCAGGTGAAGTTGTTTCAGCTGGCACCACCCTCATGGTGTTGGAGGCCATGAAAATGGAACATCGAATTGTGGCTGCGACCGACGGCGTTGTGATGGCCGTTCACTTTGCAGCGGGCGATCAAGTGGAACAAGGCGTGGCCTTGCTCACATTGGACGAATCATGAGTCCAACGCTCGCCAATCTCCCGATTGAATCCTGTGTTCTTCATCGATGCTCACGGCGTACATGTAGGTCCACGCCCAGATCTTTCCTTCCTCTGTTTCAACCTCGACGAGTGTACGTTTAAACAGCGAATCATCTGACTTGAACCCATAGAACCCCTCAACTCTGTCCAGCGATTGGAGGCCAAGAAATACATCGTTGAGTCGGTAGAGTTCGCCAAGCACTCGATCTTCTTCTGAAGGCCGCATGCCGGGGTAGTTGCCTAAATTGTACAGTTTTCCCTTTACCTGAGCGGTCACGCCGGGTTGGAATGTATGTTGTTCGAGGGTTGCACCTCTGGACTCGCCAGCCATGAGGGTGCCATAGACAAAGAGGTAAGGAACAGGAAAAGATACGTCTGAGTTTTCAATTGCCATTTTCAAATCTTCAATTGGAAGATTGCGTCGTTCCAGTCCCGCTCTTACCAACCCAGCATAGTGCATTGTTGGCGCCACATACTCGCCCTTTCGATGTTCGACAAGCGTGTATGTCACCGCTTCGGTCGATGTCCCATTCGGCAACAGAACATTCACGATGCATCGTTCGTAGTAATTTGGATGCCCTTCCTTGCGATCCATGTTGGCAAGCGCCTGATTGGTCAATGCAAACAAAACACCTGGGACCGCATGCCCGCATCCTGCAGGGACCACATCAGCTGCTCCGCCTCGTCTTCGTGTGGACCTGTAATGAAACTTCAATCGGTAATCCGGGAGCCAGCATGGCGTGATTTCTTCAATTCCAGCCGGGTTCACGCCCTTTTCTTCACACCATTCAAGCCAGTCGTTGCGGTCAAGGTTTGACCCGTAGCCGAAATAGAGGGTTCGTGCTTCCTCAGCCATGACTGCCAATCATTTCGACAATATATCAAATCGATTGATTAGCCCCAGGTGCATGGTTCCAGCACTTCTTGACCACCCATGAGCGGTTGCAACACTTCAGGGATGCGCACCCGTCCGTCTTCCATCTGGTTTTGTTCCATAATGGCAACAAGTGCCCGAGATGTAGCCACGGCTGTGGAATTGAGCGTGTGGGCGATTGGTTGGCCAGCGTGGCCAGGTTGGCCGTAGCGGATTTGGAGGCGGTTCGCCTGGTAGTCGGTGCAATTTGAGCAAGACACGATTTCCTTGTATTGATCTGCTCCCGGAATCCATGCCTCAAGATCGTACTTCTTTGCGGCGACTGTTCCCATGTCACCGGTGCAAATGTTGACCACTTCGTAGTGCATGCCCAAAGCATCCCACAAATCAACGCAGTTTTGGAGCAACTCTTCTTGCAGTTCCCACGACTGGTCAGGGCTTGCGATGATAATTTGTTCAATCTTGGTGAATTGGTGCACGCGCCAGATCCCTAAGTCAGATTGTCCGTGGGAACCAACCTCACGTCGGAAACAAGGCGAAACGCCGACAATGCGGAGTGGGAGGTCTGCTTCTGGAATTGTTTCGCCCATGAACATGGCCGTAAGGGGGTGTTCAGCGGTTGCAATCATGTAGTACTTGTCGGGTTCCACGCCGTACATCACCGTCTCGAAATCAGAAAGATCAGTCACGCCTTCGTAGGCGTCTTTGTTCATCATCACAGGTGGTTGAACGAAGGTATAGCCCCGCTCTCGAATGAAATTGACAGCGTATTGCTGCAATGCGAATTCCATTCTTGCAAGGTCTCCTTTCAGGAAAAAGAAACGACTGCCAACGATTTTTGCTGCTCGCTTCAAATCCACCCACTTGTTCATTTCAATCAATTCGTTGTGAGTTCGTGCATCAAAGTCGAACGATGGCTTTGTCCCATGCACGCTGTGGAGGGTGTTCCCCGATTCGTCCGCTCCCTTTGGCACATCATCATGAAGGATGTTTGGAATGCTCATTCTGATTTGGTCCCGTTGTGCGAGAGCATCATCGGTCTTCTTTTCCAATTCATTGATCTGAGCGCCAAGGTCAGCGACTTCGGCGAGGATTCGCTTTGCTTCAACCTCATCGCCGGCCTTCTTTGCTGCTCCGATTCCACGAGCGGCTGTGTTTTTGGTGGCTCTCAGTTGATTTGTTTGGTGTTGAAGATTCACCCAAGCTTGGTCCAACTCGATGACCTTCTCAATGTTGTCGTGAGGGATGCCACGCTTGTCGTGGTCCTTGCGAATGATGTCGGGGTTGTTTCTGAACAGATTAATTTCAAGCATCGTGCATCACCTCAAAATGATATTCCGAAATCGAAGATGGCAGAACCGATGAAGATGAACCCGCCAACAACATAGCCAAGAATCGAGCCGCCGTTAAGCAGAGGAAGGCCTGCTTGAGCCCTTCCTCGTGCCACATAGGTCATGAGTGCAAAGTAGCCTACAAGGCCGCCGATAAGGGTGGAGATTGCAACGAGGATTGCATCGCTGTGGTCGAGCCACTGCGCCGCAGAAACAACAAGCATTCCAGGGAAAATCACATCACCGAGACCCATGAACATGGCATCTTTGCTCTTCTTCTTTTTTGGTTGGCCGACAGATGGTGAGGCGACCGCTGGTTGGTTTTTCTGTTTCATCGATGTGGTTTCTTCGACAAAGGAGTACCCCTTCTCTTGAGGGGCAACCAGCAATATTGGAAGGCGTAGACCAATCATGGTGTCGGCCAAATCAAGCATGTGCTTCGATTTGTACACTGCCCATGCATCATAGATTGCCGCAGCGATCATGAACACAATGATGAGCGTTGGAACAAAGGCCACACCCAACATCACGACAACACCGGATCCAACCAAGACACCAACCGTGTTCACCACGTACCATTCGCTGTGGACGTAGAGCAACACCATCAGCACAAGAGCAACAAGAACACCGATGACAAGCGGTACATCGTACAACTGGAGGCCACTGATGACTTCCATCTCTGAGGTGACGACACCGCTTTCTACTGCAGTTGATGCATTGGAATACATTGCATTGAATTGGTCGTCTCCTTCGGCGTCTGTTGAAAACCAACCTGTTGAGAAGCCTTCCTCGATGTCGATGCTGAGTTTCTGGATGAGGTTGCCTCCATAGAGCCAATGCGCTTGAGTGTTGGTGGTGACCAAGAGTTCTGTGTACCCAGTGACATCCTTGTCGACCAATCGAACGGATTGGATGGAGGCTCCAAACCCTTCGAGCATCATTCCTTCTTCTTTGGTGAATTCTGGGGTGGCAGAGGCGTTCCATTCAAACCCAACGACGTCACCATTTTCCTCACCAAGGATCAAGATTTCTTCCTTCTGGGGTGAAGGGATGTATGGGTTATAATCGGGGTCGTTGTAGGGCGCTGGGGACCAAGGCGATGGTCCGAAATCTGCAGATGTGATGCTGCTGGTTGCGTTGTATTGGAACACTACTTTAGCAAAATTGCTTGCTTCAGGTGTGGTTGGGTCGTTGGCTTCCGAAAATTCTTCGAGTTCAATGACGACCGCCATATTTGGTGTTACAATCATGACCTTGTCGTCAGCAAGAGATTCAGCATAGACGGTCTCGATGTGGGCATCAAGACCGACAGGAAGGCGCCATGTTGCTTGCATTATCATGGCACCTGGGGTTTCATCAAATGTGTTGAAACGGTGCATAAATCCACCCTCATCAACGATGTACATCGCATCGTTTGTGTGGAAAGCAAGCATGCACGCCGAACCGATGCTCGGTAGGAATTGCGAATAATTCTCTCCCTCATCATTGACCTCCATCTCATGGCATTCATAGGAATCAATCGTTTCGCCGGTCAAGGCGTCAACATACCACACCCACGCGCCGTTTGCGAACGTAAACACCCCATCGCCAATCGATGCCTGGATTCGGTCACCGTCTCCTGCGGGGTGGCGCTCGTGGTTGTTAGTCCACATTGACGTATTATCGCTCATGTTGTTCCCTTCATAGTAGGTGATCGTGTCGCCCCAAGTGCCAGCGGTGCCCGTTAATGTGGACATCAAATGGCCATCAAATCCTGAATGGGTAAGGAGCACGCTGTCAAAAGATGTTTCTTCCTCAACAGCGTACGGATCAGATTCGAAATCCATCATGATCATGTGGGCCAACGGTACGGTTGAATACATCAATGCAAGCGCGAGAACGCCCATAATCCCATACTTGATGACCCAGTCTTTCTTGTATTTTGCAAGCATGAGGATAAACGCAGTGAAGACAAAAATCATCACCAATTCCAGAGCAATGTAACGGACTTGGGTTGCGCCAGCATCGCCAAAGGCATGCAAGCCGCCAATGTCGTACCATGGGCGAATAAACAACGCCAGTAGGATTGTGATGATGAACATGCCAACCATGCCGAGCATCGATGTCATCTGCTCCTTCATCATCGACCAAAGGCTGTCTTCTTGACGAAGTTGAGCCTCCATTGCTTCGAATTCCTTCGAAGTTTGAGCCTGAGCCTTTTGCTTTGGCGTCGATGGCGAATCATCGTTGGTCATGGTTCTCGGAGGTTGCGTCCCCATATCAGCATGATGCATCTAAGCGCCCCCTACGGGGGCGTCCTTCCATTGTTCATGGGCAATGCGAGAGGCTCTTCACCAAGGTGGCCCTCGGAGGGGCTGGGGCGAGGAAAGTGGACGATGTGCGAACCTGGCTTGAGGCGACCAAAAAGGGCGGAATGGCCCTTGGTCTTGCCCACACCAAATCCGTCCTCAAGCGACTGCATCTTCCACACACACCCGAACACATACTCCATGTCGCCGGAAGCAATGGCAAGGGAACTGCGTGCGCGCTCATGGCCGGGTCGCTGACGCTCAATGGCGTCTCGAACCTCCTGTTTTCATCACCCCACCTCATTCGGGTTGAGGAGCGAATTCGAATCAACGGTGTTCCAATCTCATCCATCCCTTTCGAGGCTGCTTTGGCTGCGGTTCGAGATGCTGCGGCCCAAGACCCCATTGTTCCATTGACCTTTTTCGAGGCCACCTACCTCGCTGCGATGCAATGCGCCAGCGATGCTGGCGTCGAGGTCTTGATTCTTGAAACCGGGTTGGGTGGGCGTAAGGACGCAACCCGTTCAGGTCCTGCAACCGCTTGTTTGATCACATCGGTGAGCGCAGAACACAGCGACATACTTGGTGATTCATTGCCTCTGATTGCAAAGGAGAAGGCGGCTATTTCCCGTCCAAATTGTCCAATTCTGATTCGCCACCCGATGACCGAGGAGGTTGAACAAGCCATGCTTGACGAAGTGCAATCCGCTGGCCAGACGGCGCTCGGTGAACATCAGGCGCCTGCCGTTCCGAAGCTGATTGAGATTCCTCCGGGGACATCTGTTCGGGATGAGGGTCGAATCTTAGCCACTTCTCTTCTCAAAAAAGTAGGGCTTCCAACATCTGCTATGAGGGAGGCATTCGAGCAAGTGCGCTGGCCAGCTCGTATGCAGCGCGTCGAACCAAGCACCCATTCGGCGCATCCATTTGTGCTCGATGCTGCCCACAACCCTTCCGGCTTGCTGCGAGTGCTGCCCGAGTTGGAACAGGTCATTGCAGCATCGAATCAAACCAAACCCTTCGGGTGGACGCTTGTGTTTGGTACATCACCGCAGCAAGACTTGGGAATGTTCTGTCAGCCTCTCATCGAACTCTGCGAACGTCATCCACCGCATCAAATCGTCTTCACTGAACCACAAGGCGGCAGGTACCCTGCAGTTTCAGCAACGGTCATTGCAAGCCTCGCCTGGCCGTGCAAATCTGTTCGTGTCGAACCCAAACCGCTCGAAGCCATTCACTACCTTGCCGAAAGCCAGCCTCGTGAGGTCGGCTTGGTGGTCAGCCTCGGGTCGTTGTATTTGCAAGGAAACATCCTCGAGGCGCTCGGCCGTTCCAATGATGAGGACCTATCCCTCTTGGCGAAGCAATGATAGCACCGACCAGTGTGCTTGGGTTGGTGCGACAATGAGTGACAAGTGGGACGAGCGTTTTCTTGACCTTGCATTTCACATATCCGGATGGAGCAAGGACCCCTCGACGAAAGTTGGATGTGTTGTCGTTGGTGAGGACCGAGAGATTCGATCCACAGGGTTCAATGGCTTTCCAAGAGGCATCAGTGATGACAACGACCGTCTCACAGATCGCAACAAAAAATACCCGCTTATTTGCCATGCAGAGGAAAACGCCATCATGCACGCAGCTCGCATCGGCGTCTCTCTCAAAGGCAACACGGCGTTTGTGACTTGGCCCCCTTGCTCCCGTTGCGCTCGCTCGCTCATACAAGCAGGCATTCACGAAGTTGTCTATCCGACACCTGAAAATATTCCAGAACGATGGCAAGAAGACTTTGACACCTCGAATGGCATGCTGCTCGAAGCAGGTGTGCTCGTCCGTACGGTTGACCCAAAGGCTTGACACATCAACCGACTCATTGATGCACAGAAGCCTCAACGCAGACACATGCGGGGTTCTCTTGGGGCATTGGCTCTCACCACCCTGCTAATGCTTTCTGGATGTGTGACTCCGACCGTCCCAATGAGCGAAACCGAAAACGAAGAGGATGCCGAAGCAGGCGAGGCGTGCAACGGATTGGTCGTGTTGTGTGAACGCAGTTATTCGGATGTCACGTTCCCTGAAACTCACAATGCCTTTTCCACGCATGAGGATGGAATTTACTACCCGGCAGCAAACCACCAAACCGGCCTCTTAGCACAATGGAACGCAGGCATGAGGGCGTTCATGATTGACACTCATTACGAGACCCTTGGTGATGAGCGCATTGAGACTGTGCGTTTGTGCCATGGTGATGATGACCGAGGGTTCAGCCCGTGCAGTTATGGCAATGTGAATGCGGAATCTTGGTTGAGTCAATTGAAAGGGCTGATGGAGGGTTCCCCCCGTGATGTGGTAACGCTGCTCGTCGAAAATTATGTCCAGCCAGACCATCTAAAATCGGTGTTCGAGGCGTCTGGTATGTACGAGCAAGTGTTCTTCCATTCAATGAATGAACCATGGCCTACGCTGGGATCGATGGTTCAGTCTGGCACTCCATTGGTTGTGTTTTGGGAGCAGGGCGCAGACCCAAACCATCCTTGGATCCATGATTTCTTGACCCACAGTTGGACCACTAATTTTGCTGAAGAGAACACTGAAGACATGAATTGCGACCCACTGCGTGGCGATCCCGAACAAGAAGTGTTTCACATGAACAACTGGCTTCGCGGTCCACTTGGGCTTTCAGACCCTTCGAGGGGTGAGGAAGCAAACAACGTCGAATTTTTGGTTGAACGAGCCACTGAATGCTGGATTCAACATGGCAAACGCCCCACATTCATTGCAGTGGATTGGTGGGAAGACGGTGATGTTGTGGCTGCAGCTCTTGCCATCAACAAGATGGAATCACCCGTTTAAGCCCAGAACCGTCGCGTTCGGGCGTACTCAATTTCTGCATTGTGAATCG
>OBPB01000207.1_pt1 | contig 14097 bp, 13 predicted proteins | sample 1534631 | NCBI WGS metagenome assembly OBPB01 (sample SAMEA3275471, study PRJEB22092) | marine metagenome | biome: Marine environment; feature: Belgian marine environment, sample taken at 3 meters depth; material: Sterile flask | collected 2014-06-24T18:06:27+00 | depth 3 m
GTAAAGAGATATAAGCGTTTTTTAGCAGACGTCACGTTAGAAAATGGATCAATTGGTGATGAGTTCATGCGGGAATTGTGCGACTGCGGGGTCGAGATTGTTTTGAATCATCAGCATGATGGCCGCTGCCTCGGCAATCTTGGCAGGGTATTCATCGATGGGATGAGCCTTCATCTCATATTCTGTAGGCCGGTACCTCCACATAACAATGCGTCCAAATGAATTTAATTCATCTGCAAATTCCTTGGCGAGCAATGTGTGATTTTTTTTATCAAAATACCTGAGTGCATTTCGCAAGGCCAGTTGCTTCTCTTTCGGCGTCAAAACCTGCCTGCGTTTTGGTGCATGGTCAACACTCGCGTCCATGCCTGGGTGCTGCGGCATGTCATGTGGAATGCCTTCGGCGAGGTGGATCCTCAAACCGTTCATCTCAGCGCCCATGCTGATGCGAAATGTCGCTCATCCTTGAGCGTTCGTATTGTCGTCTACTGTACTGTGGACTTGACCGCGTCCGGGCGCCATAGGGTGAAGAAGAGTCCAGATGCAATCATTATGATTGAAAAGATGATGAATCCTTGTTGGAGGTTGAAGAATTCGTTCTCCAAAAGATAGCCTGCAACTGCACTTGACACGGAGAATGCGACCGACATCATCAGCATGTCCATCGAAAAGACGCGTCCACGGATTTCATCTTCGACCCATTGCTGTGTGAGGATGGTTGAAAGAACCCAATTTGCGCCGCTCGCAGAGTGGGCAAGGATCACCAGCCCAATGGTAAGGTAGAGGTTGAATCCAAGGGTCCATCCGACGAGAAAATAAAACACTCCAGATAAAGATACGAGAAGTCCCACGAGAACCGGCCATCGTTTTTCATCCACGAAATACCGCCGCGATACAATTGGCCCGATGCCGGTGCCAATTCCACGGGCGAAAAAGAAAATTCCGAAACCAAAGGCCATACCAAATCCATCGATGTCCGAACCGGCTACGAGAAGGAAGACACCTGCTAAACCACCACCAGCGACATTCCAAGAGGACTTTGCAAACACAATCCGAAGCAATCGTTTCTCTCCGAAGATTCGCGTCCATCCTTTGCGGATGTTCTTGAACGTCGTGGAGAACAAGGGGCCTTTCAAGTCATCTTCAACGGTTTGAGGAATGGTGAGTTTCCGCAATAAGATTGCACTAATGGCAAACGTAAATGCATCGATGATGAAGGCGGCATCTGTTCCTTGAAATTCCACGACCACCCCACCAAGCATGGCGCCAGTGCACAATGCTGTGGACCAACTTGCTGCATCCAGTGCGTTCGCAGTGGCAAGATCTTTTTCAGGAACGATGTTTGGCAGAGCAGCGCGTTCAGCAGTCACGTACATGCCATGAAGGATCATCATTAATCCGGTGAGAACATAGATCCACACAATGTCTTCAGCACCCCTGATAAGAAGAAAACTCAACGCCAAAACAACTTGGGCCCAGTTCGTCCAAACCATGATGCTTTTTCGGTTGTATCGGTCTGCGAGTAAGCCTCCAAATGGTTGGAACACAGCAAAGCACAACATCCGAATGGTGAACAATAAGCCCAGTAAAAATTCAGATTCTGTGTTTTCATAAATAATCAAAAACAGTGCAATGGTGTTGAACCATTCACCAAGCATCGAGATGACTGAGGCCGCCCACAACCGCCTAAATGGGGCGTTGGTGCGGAGAAGTTCGAGGTACCCTATTTGGTTCATTCTTCCTCGGGCTCCGAATCCGATGTCATTTGCGAATCAATCGATACAATCACCCATTTTGAGGTTGGTGTGTTGGATTCGGCAGCCGTGGAATTAAGGGGTACGAGGCTGTTTGATTCTGGGAAGTAGGTGGCAATGTTTCCTCGCGGAATGTCATAAGCGACAAGTTGCCATTGCTCGGATGTGCGTGTTTCGCCTTCGAAGTGACTTGTCAATTGAACAACATGTCGATTTTTCCAACCACGTTCCGCCATGTCATTCGCATTCATCATGACGACTCTGCGGTTTCCGTGGATGCCACGGTACCGGTCATGAACGTCATAGATGGTCGTGTTGTACTGATCGTGCGATCGGATGGTCATCATGACATACTTGTCATCATCCAGTGAGACGTCCGGGAGTGCGTGGACCGTGAACTGGGCCTTGCCATCCTTCGTGGCAAAGCTTCGAGTGTCCCTTGGCGGATTTGGTAAGGCAAAGCCGTTTTCTTGTCGCACCCGTACATTGTAATCGTCAAAGCCGTGGAGTGATTTTTCCATTAAATCCCTTATTCCATCGTAATTTTCTACAAGCCCTTCCCAATCCAAATGCGAATTTTCGAGGCTTGCTCGTGCGAGTCGTGCAACGATATCAGGTTCACTCAGCAGAGATGGTGAAGCGGGTTTGAGGGTTCCAGTTGAGGTGTGAACAACACCCATGGAATTCTCGACCGTCACAAATTGGTTGCCAGAGGATTGCACATCGCGCTCAGTCCGTCCTAAGCAAGGAAGGATCAAGGCCGTTTTTCCTGTAACGAGATGAGATCGATTCAACTTCGTGGAGACTTGAACTGTCAGGCCGATGTTCCTCAGCCCTTCAGCCGTGGCATTTGTATCAGGTGTAGCTGAGAGGAAATTCCCGCCCATGCAGAAGAAAACTCCAACCTTCCCGTCATTCATAGCGCGGATTGCGTTGACCACATCGTAGCCGTGCTCACGAGGCATGGTAAATCCTAATCCTTGTTCCATTCGATCGAGGAACACATCAGTAGGCGCTTCCCAAATTCCGACGGTGCGGTCGCCTTGGACATTGGAATGGCCTCGGACGGGACAAAACCCGGCACCGGGGCGGCCCACATGACCTCCGAGAAGGAGAAGGTTGACAACTTCTTGAATAACAGCCACTCCATTCGGTTGTTGAGTCAATCCCATGGCCCAACACGCAATGTTGCTTTGGACTTTCCTAGAATCGTGCCAATCTTGACAATCGTCTCTTTGTCAATGCCTGAATCTCGAACAATGTCTCTCCAATCCGCATCCTGTGCCGAAGCGACCATTGCATCGTACCCAGTTGTTGAAGATTGGATGAACGCTTTATCCAACACACCGTATTCCAAATGAGTCTTGATGAATCCCTTGAACAATGCTGCATCGCCACCAATTTTTACTTGGATGTGGTGATCTGAGAGTTGAGTGGTCTTGAGGTTGAGTTTCATGTAGTCCTGTGGATGTTTGAAACGTTGCAATCCACTTTCTGGCAGGGGGTTAATGTGAATGACTGTCGCGCCTTTGTGCTTCGCATCTCGCAATGCAGTTAACATTCGCGGATGGTTCGTACCGGGATTTTGCCCAATGACAAGAATAACGTTGGCATGATTGAAATCATCGAGTGTGACAGTCCCTTTCCCAATGCCGATGGTTTGGCCGAGACCTTTGCCGCTTGATTCATGGCACATGTTGGAACAGTCTGGCATGTTGTTTGTGCCTAAAGCCCTGACGTAGGCTTGGTAGAGGAATGCTGCCTCGTTGGAGGTCCGCCCCGATGTATAAAACACAGCTTCATCGACAGAATCCAAGTTGTGTATGGCATCCCCAATGGTCTCAAAGGCTTCATCCCACGAAAGGGGCTGATAGTGACTTTCACCCTTCCTCAAAATCATTGGATGCGCGATTCTTCCTTGCTTGTTGAGCCAATGGTCGGTCTGTTCTGCGAGGGATTGGATGCTATGTTTGGCAAAGAACGCCGGGTGAACAGTGGCTTTCATTGCTTCATCTGCAACGGCTTTAGCCCCATTTTCACAGAATTCGAAAGGCGTTCGATGATCGGGATCGGGCCATGCACAACCAGGGCAATCAAATCCAGCTTTTTGGTTGACCATGGTCAATGTTTTGACCGTTTTCACAAGTCCCATTTTCTTTATTCCATGTTTCATGGATGACACTGCGGCAGGAATTCCTGCTGCCGAATGTTTTGGCTTCTTCAATCGTAGATTGTGCGGGTCGTCGGGAGTTTCTGCTGAAAACGTCTCCCTCATGACTATGCCTCAAGTCCAACGGGACGCCTTTGGTTCTCAAGGCTTGTCCTCTAAATCGTCGCCTAGAATGCCAATTGCTACGCAACCCGTTGGCTTCACAAAGCTGTAAATTCTCATGCCGAGACTTCGCGCAGCATCTGCAGCAAGTGTCGAGCACGCGCCCCTGCATGCAAGGGTGCCAATGCCAGCCCGTGCCGCTTTTGCCACAATATCCCAGCCGCAACGACCGGAAAGAAGGAGGATCGCGTCATCTGGGATGCCTTCTGCAAGCGTGGCAAGGCCGACCGATTTGTCAACGGCGTTGTGTCGCCCTATATCCTCGGCCACATGTTGAACTTCGCCACCAATGAAGTACAATGCTGCACCATGCATGCCGCCTGTTTTTGCAAAACCGTCTTGCAGTTTGCTCATTTGCATGAACGCCTCGTTGAGATCAGTCAATGTAACCATTCGGTGTTCCTTACCATATCCGGGCAAAGTGTCAATCAGCGAATCCAATCCAGAGGAGTCGCATGCTCCACATGAGGAGGTGACCATACGCGTGCGATCATGTTCTAAATTTGGCATCCTGACCTCCAAATCGTATGTTATGTCATAGCCGCCTGCGAGCGTCGATTTAACCGAGAAAGTTGGCGTCCCTTCAATGGCGTACCCCTCACATAGACAATGGCCAATAAACAGGGCGTCAAGATGGGATGGGGTCCCCAGCAGTGTGACAAACGTTCCATTGGCGTCATTCAGACGAAGAAGGGTTTCTGTTGCGAGGTGATCCGCTTCAACCGTACGAGCTGATTGTGACACTCTTTGAATCCCGGTTGGACGGTACAAATCCTTCACGCTGATTCCTCCCCCGACTTTAGATGGCCAAGGTCAAAGAATTCAAATTGAAGGTCAACTAATTCAGCACTCGAAGTTGCAGCGGCGTAGGCTTCGAGTGGTTCTTTATTCAATTCGAAAAAACGCTCACCCCATCGGAAGGCGCCGAGTACTTCGTGTGCCTGCTCGACACGCCCGAGCAGAAAGAGAACAGTCGCGAGTGCTTCTGCCGTGGTAAGGCGTCCAGGTTTCCCCCAATTTACGGGGTTTGCAGCGAGAAGCAAGGGGAGCATTCGAGGTTGCAGTCTCGTCCGTTTCATGACTTGCTCCACACTTGATTCAATGTGTGCCCAACTGCAATCGAGACCAACGATGGCCCCGCCTCGTTCAAGAATGAGGTCGTGATCTTCTGGGCCAAACACCTTGCCGCACAATGGCTCTAAGATAATGCCACGTCTTGGAAGAGTGTTTATTTTTTTGTGAAGGCGGAGGTTGCCACGTTTGTTTGCAAGCACTGCCGTGTTCTTCTTTGGATCATCTTGAGCCAACCAAAGGGCATGAACGCTTGCTTCTTTCACGTGAATCACTTGGGGTCGTTGAAGTAATCGCCAAGCGTCATGCCACGGCTCGAACTTCGATCAATTCGTGTGGTCGTTTCTTCCGCAGCAAGGACCCACAAAGAAATACCTAGAACACGTTCGAATTTTTTCAGAACTCCATCAGTTGGGCGCTTTCCAGATTCAGCGGCTTTGATGATGTTGACTGTTTCAGCCATGCGCTTGCCGAGCGTTGCATGGTTCCAACCCTTTGCCTTTCGAGCATTCGTAATCCGCTTTCCGAAATCAGCAGCCAGCTCCTTTTCTGTTTTGAGCATGATGTCTTTGCCCTTTTTGCCTTTAGCGGCGTAAGCAGAAGTGTGAGGAGGGCGTGAATGCATCGATTGGGCCTTTGCAAGGCCTGGTGCCGTTTCCTTTGGCCCAAGATTCATTTTCTCAATGCAGCGTCCACAGGCAGCAACTTCTGTTTTTCCAGTCTTGACCCGCTTAACACCCACTTTCATTGCGCCACATAGTTCACAATCAGCCATAAAAATCAGTCCGTACCTTGTGGTTACGACGACATCCTTTGAAGGCTTCGTTGAATGATGTTGCAAGTAATATGGCCCTTGACTTCTTAAACAGTCGCCGATTAGCAAAAATGATTGCTATGGGCACGGATGTTGAACAAAACGCACCATCGAGGGTCATGCCCCAAGAGGACGATCTGAAAAACCTCGAAGATGCATACGCGCAATTACAAGATCAAGCCCAGAACTTGATCAATGAGCGGTCACAGATGGAAACTGACATTCGTAATCTAAAAAAGAGGGCGCAGCGACTTGATGACGAAGTAAGACTCCTAAGGGCTCCACCGCTGATTATCGGCCATCTCCAAGATGTTCTCGACGATCGAACCGCTATCGTTCGGTCATCGAATGGAACTGTGTTTCAAGTCTCACTTAATCAACGCCTCGAACCAAAAACGCTGAAACCGGGAACCCGGGTTGCACTGAATCAAGATACACTCGCCGTGATTGAAGTGCTTCATGATGCATGGGATCCGATGGTAAGCGGCGCTGAAATGGTCACGAAGCCCGATATTTCATACGATGCAGTTGCCGGGCTTGATGAACAAGTGGAAACCGTTCGAGAGGCAATCGAACTCCCACTGACATCGCCTGAACTCTTCCGTAAGGTCGGGATTACACCGCCAAAGGGCATTCTCCTCGTAGGGCCACCCGGTTGTGGAAAAACCCTCCTCGCAAAAGCCGTAGCCAACCAAACAGATGCGACGTTTATCCGCATGGTTGGTAGCGAACTTGCGCAAAAGTACATCGGCGAAGGTGGTCGAATGGTAAGAGAACTCTTCTCACTGGCAAAGGACAAATCGCCTGCAATTATCTTCCTCGACGAAATTGATGCTATTGGAGCAAAGCGCTTGGACGGATCGACGAGCGGTGACCGTGAAGTCCAACGCACATTGATGCAACTGCTCGCGGAACTCGACGGGTTTGATGCATTGGAGGATGTGAAAATCATTGCAGCCACAAACCGGCCAGATATCCTCGATGATGCCCTGCTCCGACCAGGCAGATTTGATCGCATCATCACGATACCTTTGCCGGATGAGAAGGCGCGCAAAGCCATTTTGGCCCTCCACATTTCAAACATGTCAACCAAGCGGGTGAAATTGCAAAAAATTGTGGAAAAGACCGAGGGGTACTCCGGTGCAGAATTAAAAGCAACGTGTGTCGAAGCTGGTATGATTGCCATTCGGGACAAGCGAAGTTCGGTTACTAATGAGGACCTCATGCTCGCAGTGACTCGTCTAAATGAAAAGAAGTCGACTGCTGGAAAGACCTCGACACCAGATCGACTCTACAGTTGATCGGACAAGCGGCACTGTCAACATTCAAAGTCCGAGTGGGACGAACAGGGTTCATGGACCGGATCGTCGAGTGCGTGCCAAACATCTCCGAAGGTCGAGATGAAGAAAAAATTCACCGAATTGTCAAAGCAGCATCCGACATAGGCGGGTGTGCTGTTCTAGGCGTTGAACCCGATTCTGATTACAATCGGACGGTGATCACCATTGCAGGCTCACCTGAACGCGTTGCACAAGCAGCATTTGCCCTCGTCCGTGCCGCTGTGGAGGAAATCGACATGCGCGAGCACTCCGGTGAACACCCTCGCCTCGGCGCAGTTGACGTGTGTCCATTCATTCCGCTTCAAGGCGTGTCGATGGAGGAATGTGCGCTACTGGCGCATGGCTTAGCAGAGAAAGTGGCTTCTGAGTGTTTGGTTCCGACCTTCCTCTACGGGCATGCTGCACAGCACGAAGAAAAGAAACTCCTTTCGACCATTCGGAAGGGTGAGTATGAAGGCTTGGAAGCACGACTGAGTGGCGGTGAAACGATGCACAGCGAATCAACGCGATCGCCTGACTTTGGCCCCACCACATGGAGTGAACAGACTGCGAAGGCAGGTGGTTTGACGTTCGGCGCACGTGAGATCCTTGTCGCTTACAACGTGAATTTTGATGAAAAGGATGCAATTGTTGCCAAGAAGGCTGGTTCGCTGATACGATCAACTGGAAGATTGGTTAAACAAAATGATGGAAGGCGAATGCGATTGCCCGGAATGTTGCCGATGGTTCAGGGCATGGGCGTTATGCTCGAATCTCATGGCATCAGCCAGGTTTCCATGAACCTGAGAGACGTTACTGTCTGTCCAATGCATGTGGCATTTGAGGCTTGCAAGAGCGTTGCAGCCGATCATGGAATCAATACACCGGGAAGTGAACTTGTTGGTCTAGTGCCACTCTTTGCAATCTTAGAAGCAGGAAAATGGTATGCTGAAGAAGGACAGATGGATGAAGATTCATTGGTTCAAGCCGCTGTTCAAGGCCTCGGCCTCGACCAATTGGGGCCATTTGAACCACATCAACGAATTATTGAGTATGCATTGCAAGGAGCGTTGGAACAATGAATTGGATGGAAATGACACTTGTAGACTTCCAAAGTGCGCTTGCCTCGAAGAAAGCAACGCCTGGCGGTGGCACTGCCGCTGCAGTTGCACTTGGCCAGGCCGCAGGGTTGACTGAGATGGTATGTTCGTTAACGCTTGGTTCGGAAAAATGGTCGGATGGTTGGCAGGCTGCCGAAATCGCACGTTTGGTCGCAGCAGAGGTGCTCTTGGACGCAGGAAGGTTGGCAAATGAGGACAGTGCGGCGTTTGACTCAGTCGTTGCAGCCTTCCGAATGCCAAAGGAAAATGAGGATGAAAAGCTCCTCCGTAGGGACGCGATTCGCCAAGGCACATTACATGCTGCAAAGGTGCCACTTGAAACTGCAAAAAAGGGAATGGATTTGCTCCAAACTCTTGAGCAACTCGCTGCCAAGGGGAACGGAAACGCGGCGTCGGATGTTGGCGTAGCGTCTCTTTTGGCAAGTGCTGCTGTCAAGGGTGCTTTGTTCAATGTCGAAATCAACATTGCATCGCTGCCACCTGAGATGGCATCCGGTGTCATTGAGGAAAGTCGTGGCATGCGTGAGGCATGCAGCCAAGTGGCGAGGGGCATCATGCATGCTGTGCATGATCGGATTCAATCTTGATCAACGAACTTGAGCACCTGTCGTTATGTCGCCATCAATGGTTATGAGGCGAACATTGTCGTTCCCATCGTCTGCAGCGAGCATCATGCCTTCTGATACGACGCCACGGAGTGGTCGAGGCTTCAAGTTGGCCACAAAGACAACTGATTTCCCCATCATTTCTTCTGGAGCGTAGAACGCTTTCAGACCTGCGCAAATCGTGCGTCCTTTCTCAGAACCATCGTCGATGGTGACGACATAAAGGCGATCTGCATTGGGGTGGTCTTCCACAGATGTGATTTTGCCCACGCGCAGATCGACTTTCATAAATGTGTCAAATTCAAGATAGGTTGTTCCTTCAGGTGCTTCTGGCATTTTTTTGTCTCCTTTGCTGTTGTGCTTCTTCTTCTTTCCACCCTTTACGCCGTGGCCAGGGTCGTCGGCCGCCACATCTGTGGCATCGGCAAGGGCTTGTTCAGATGCTAGAATTTCATCGAGTTCCAGTCGCTTGAACAATGGAGTGGGCATGGTCTCATTCCATGTCATTTGGATGTCCCAATCAATCGCAGATGACCACGATTGTGCAGATACTTCGCCCTTTAGACCAAGTGATTCCCACAATCGCTGGGCGCTAAAGGGCATGAATGGTTGTGTGGTGATGGCCAAGAATCTTGCAATACGCCATCCGAAGGCCAGGTCTGAGAGTGACTGAGTACGTTCTTGAGAAGGCGTTTCATCTTTGAGGTATTTCCAAGGCGTTGCAGCTTGCAGCATTTGGTTCCCATACTGAGAGGCATTCATCACTGACCGCAAAGCCTCCTTGTACCGATGACGTTGGAGGGAGGTCGTGATGGACTGGTGAAGTTCGTCTAACTTCTCTCGGTGTGCTTTCGTTAGACTCTTGGATTCAACGGAGGCTAATGGGCCGTCGTTGCCGGATGGCAACCGATGGCCGAGTGTGAGCACTCGGTGGACAAAATTCCCATAGGCTGCGATGAGTTCTGTGTTGATCTTCTCAACGAAATCAGGCCAGTTGAAATCAGTGTCATGATTTTCGGGCATGTTGATACTTAGGTAATACCTCAATGTGTCTGGGTCGAATCGCTCAAGGAACGATGGTAGCCAGACAGCATGCTTTCTCGATTTGGAAAATTGCCCGCCTGCCAACATGAGGTATTCCATGGCAGGGACGTTTGTCTCGAGGGCTAAATCCCCTGGGCCTGGCAACTGCACCTTCTCTTCAGCTGTTTTGCCATTCTTAGCATGATTGAGGCCCATGATGAGTGATGGCCAAATCACGGTGTGGAATGGGATGTTATCCTTGCCTAGGAAATAGAGGTGCCTTGGTGCTGTTCCGTCTTCGGAAAGATTCCACCATTTTTTCCAAGCATCTTTTCCATCAGGGTGGCCTGCTTCGTCAGCAACTGAATCTGCCCATATTCGAGCGCATGTGGAGTAGCCTTGAACTGCCTCAAACCAAACATAGACACACTTTCCTTCCCATTCAGCCCCATCGAGCGGTAGAGGGATGCCCCAAGAAAGGTCCCTCGTGACGGCCCGCGGCCGAAGACCCATGTCGAGCCATTGCTTTGTCATGGCGCGTACGTTCGATTTCCACCTCGATTGTTGAGTGGATGCATGTTGCTCAAGCGCATCTTGGAATAAATCCAGTCGGTAGAACAAATGATCCGTATCGCGAATCTCTATGTTGGCCCCCGGATTCATTTTTGAAACAGGATTTTGCAATTCTTCGGCCTCATACGTCGCACCACAAGCATCACACTGGTCACCTCTGGCACCATCTGCGCCACATGCAGGGCACGTGCCTTCGACATACCTGTCAGGAAGGAACCTTCCGGTTCCATCAGCGTTTTGTTCGTAGTACTGCTTCATCGTCTTGGTTTCGAAAAGTCCTGCTTCGTGAAGCGATAGGAAATTTTCCTGAACCAATTTTTTGTGTCGCTCATCACTCGTACGGTTGAACAATGCGCCGCCATACTCAATCCCGCGTGCATCCACCTGAGGTTGCCAACTGCATCCAAGGTCAAGCAATGCTTTGCTGTTGAGCGTGTGGTACGTGTCGACCACTTCCTGTGGCGAAATGTTGTTTTGCTCTGCAGAAACGGTGATTGGGGTGCCGTGTTCATCTGATCCAGACACCATGAGGACTCGATTACCGAGTGCTCGTTCAAATCGAGCTTGGATGTCTGGTGGCAGGTAACAACCTGCAACATGGCCGAGGTGAAGCGGGCCGTTGGCATACGGCCAAGCAACACAAATCAGAACATGCTCTTCGGTCATAGCAATTCATTGGGTGCATGACTTAGCCTTAAACTCATCATCGATGCAATCCCGCTATTGATTGTCTTGGATGCGAACCATGGTTCTGCATTCTGAGGATTGGCATCTTCGCAAAGCGTCATTTTGAAGAACCCAATACACATGGAGAGACTTGCACCGGACGGACAGGAGCCCTCGAAAATCCATGGAATATTCTGCAATGGCAGCGGTAGGTACCGCAATTGATAGCACAGGCGAAGGAGACCTTACCCTTCTCATATTTTACGCAACACTGGCTCTTGGCGTGTCATTTTTGTGTTCGATTCTCGAGGCGGTTGTGCTCTCAATCCCTCATACACAAATCGCAATGTGGGAAAAGGAAGGAAAGCCAACTGGAGCAGTCTGGGCATCCCTCAAATCAGATGATGCCGTTAAACCGCTCACGGCGATTCTGACTCTCAACACCATCGCTCATACAATGGGTGCCGCTGGTGTAGGTTCAGAGGTTGCAAAAATCTGGGGAGCCGATGCACTCACATTCGCCTCCATCGTTCTCACGCTTCTTGTCCTCTTTCTTTCTGAGATTATCCCCAAAACTCTTGGAACTGCGTATTGGAAACAACTCTCCCGCCCAACGGGTTGGATGTTGCACAAACTCACACTCGTTCTAAGTTTCCTGATCATCCCGATTCAAATGTTAAAATCCATCTTACCAAAAGGTGGTCACGCTCTTGTGACCCGTGATGATGTGGCTGCTCTTGCAGATCTCGGCGAGGAAGAAGGAATCATCGAGAAAGACGAAGAAACAGTCATCCACAATCTCCTCAAACTTCGGGAAATGAAAATTGTTGAAATCATGACACCTCGAGTGGTCATGAAGGCATTTGCCCTGCAATCAACAATCAAAGAAGTGCTCGAAGAACACAAAATCATCCGAGTGTCGCGAATACCAGTGTATGAGAATAATATTGACGACATATCCGGCATCGTAATCCGTTCAGAACTTCTCATGGCTGCAAGCCGCGACGAGTGGGATGTTACGATGAGTGATTTGAGAAAGGATGTCATGTTTCTTACCACCGATACATCCGTTGACAAGGCACTCGAAATGTTCCTTGAACAAAGGCAACAATTCGCAGTGGTCAGTGATGAATTTGGAGGCACTGCAGGGCTCGTCACAATGGAAGATGTGCTTGAAACATTGCTCGGTGAGGAGATTGTTGACGAACTGGATGAAGTCGACGACATGCGCGAACTAGCACGTGAGCAGGCTGAACTCCAAGAATCAGAGTGAACCACCATTTGCTAACCAATGCTCAATGGCGTCGTTGCGTTCTTCATTGGTTCGTGCACCTGAATGTTTCAATGATTCAAGGGGAACAGCGGTGAGGTAGCCATTGTATTCAGGTTGCGCGTAGACATTGACAAGTTGCTCATAATGGTCCATGCCCAGGCGTTCATCTGGAACGGCCTGAATGCAAAGTATGGGCAACTTTGGCGCCCCCCACAATGGAATGTTAAACTCTTCAACGTTCGACCAGCGACCGATTTGTCCGATGGACTCATTGAACCGTTCGATAAGGCGTCGTCTGTAGGCTGGACGCAAAATCATGGGGATTCGATAGCCATTTGCAATTTCGTCTAAGATGGGCTCGTACATGGTCATGGGTGATTCTAAGATCATCCTGTTGAGTGGCAGGGTGGCAATGCGAAGGGATTCTTTTGAGGCGAGGCGGAGACCGATAAATCCGCCCATGCTATGACCGTAGTATGAAACACTGGTTACATCAGAAGGGTTGATGATTTTCTCCAATCTCGATGCGACTGATTCCACGGCCTTCAATGAACGGTAAGCAGACCAGTGACCGTATTCGCCTGACGAGCCATGATTTGGGAGTTCGATCATCACCACATGCCATCCGCGTTCGGTGAACCACATGGCACGATCTGCTACACTTGATGAAGAGCTCCGCCAACCATGAACCATCACCATGAGGGGCGAAGGGCCCGTTTGTATCTTCGAGACGGTGTTGATAGGGCAGCCTTCATAATCAAACATCTGGCTGTTCCAACCCTCGCCTTCGAAACTAGGTTTTCGACGGCCTGGAAGAAGGAATGAAATGCCTACATAGAATTCAATGATGGTGTGATAGAGCCCTAAGGCTACGATACATCCGATCAGGATAGTGGGCACATCCATGAGCCCGAAAACGATGCTTGAGAGGATCGTCAAGGCAAGGCCTAAGCCAAATCGAGCAAAGCGATGATCGTACATGAATCTCAACTGTGTTGACTTCACTCTGTCTTGTCGTTGTCCTCAGATTCATCCTTCGATTCATCCTTTGGTTCTTCGTTCGCCGCTTTGTCAGATGAATTGTCATCCTCTGTCGCTTTTGTTACGGCCTTTGCGGTTTTCAGAGCTTTCTTTTGCGATGCTTTTTCTCTTCGCTGTGTGAATGAGTCGCCATAGTTGCCCATTCTGTTGAGACGTGCAGCGATTCCAGACAGTTCTTCACCTTCTTGTGGGACATACTTAACGAGGTACGCTCCGAAAAGCATGTCGTACAAGCCTTGGCTTTGATCGCTGTTGGATTTGAAGCGTCCATCAACGATTCGAACGACAACAAGAACCAACCCAATGATTAAGAAAATGAGACTTACGGGTAGAAGTTTTCCGGCATCATCGAACAATCGACCCATGAAGAACACAACAAGTCCAAAACCAGTGAGCCCCATCAACCCAGTAGAGTTGACCAAAAATCCATGCACTGGGTTTGGTTTTGCTTCATTTGCAGTGATGTAGCGGGTGCGGGAGATGAAATTTCCAAGGGTTCTTCCTG
>OBPB01000208.1_pt1 | contig 13974 bp, 5 predicted proteins | sample 1534631 | NCBI WGS metagenome assembly OBPB01 (sample SAMEA3275471, study PRJEB22092) | marine metagenome | biome: Marine environment; feature: Belgian marine environment, sample taken at 3 meters depth; material: Sterile flask | collected 2014-06-24T18:06:27+00 | depth 3 m
TCCACCCGCTGCTCTGCGGCGCGGGTCGGCTCCTGCCCCGGCTCAATGATGGCGCGGTCGATTTTGGGGAAGTTCCAGACCACGGTGACAGCGCCGGTCTTGTCCTTTGCCATCGGCTGTCCATACACCACACCGTCGAACCCCAGCATCTCTTGAACCAGTCGAGTGGTAGTTGCCTTTTGTTCGTCACTAAGTAGTCCCACAAGACTGCGTTCGTCATTGCGAGCGGAAGTGAGAGTGGTTCCCCATAACTCGTTCGCTTTGGTGTCCGCGAGCGACATCAATACTTGACTCTCTTCAAAACCAAGGTCGTCTCCGTACTCCTCGGCCTCTTGCAACTCGGTCTTGGCTGCATCACGCAGGGCCTTGGCCTGCTCCTCGGTAATCGGCGTGTCCCCATCAAGCAGGTTGAAGTCATCGACATTGACCATAGTGAATCGGTCGCCGAAGTTGCGATAGGTAGAATCTGAGAGCGCGTAGTTGGTGAAGTAAAAGCCATAGCCCAATACGAATCGCTTGAGTTTCTCCGGCAACACCTTGGTGATGTCCACCTTGCCGAAGTGAAAGACGACCCCCTCGTCAGCCATAGCCTGTATCTGCTCGTCGGAGAAGTCGTCGACCTTTTGCTCGGCAGCACGGAGAGCCGCTTCGGTTTCGGGCTTCGTGCGAATCATCTCCTCCTCCATCTCAGCCATACGCTCCTCGGGAGTAACCGTAGGCTCGTAAACAATCTCGGTGAAGTCGGCAACGGAAACCTTGCCCTCGGCGGCTGCTTCGGCAAACTGCTTGGTCGGCTTGACGATATTGTTGTTGATGGCATCGAAGTCCCAGATGACCATATCCATGATGGTGCCCTGCTCGGTCTCCATATTGATGATGCCCTGATACTCTGGGTACACCTCGTTGAATACAGGCGTGATGACGCCCATGTCGTCTTCGATTATGTACTCGTCGAAATTGTACTGAAGGTTGGCTTGAAGCTGACCAAGCGTGGGTGTGTCATTCATCTTGGCCCTACGCTCAGAATTAGAGTTTTGAGGCGGTGAGGTAAGGTTCATCATAGCCGCGTCTATTGGGCTAATATCTTCCGGCATAAAACGAGTTATGAACACCTTGTCATTGTCAACCAACCAATTCGCTGCGGCCTGAAGCTCTTCGCGCGTAGCCACTCGGTCGCGGTCCACCAAGTTCATATCGTTGATATCAACGAATGCAATGGTGGCGTTAGGTCCCTTACCGTAGTGCTTTCCAATAATTGTAGAGCCCGTGAAGTAGAAGCCAGCACCATAGACTCCAGTCTTCATAAACTTAGGAAGGAACTTGTCGAAAGATTCGTTAGTGAAGTGCCCCACAACTCCGTTGTCAGACATGCCGGCAATCTCCTTCATCGTGAAGTCGGAGACCCGCTGCTCGGCAGCACTAAGGTTGTCCTCGGTCTGCTTACGGCTCGTTGAACGAGCCATCTCTGATAGCTCGCCCGTCTCCCGAGCGGTGATGGTTTCGCCACGCGATACCTGCCCGGCGAGGCGCTCAAGCAAAGACAGAACCTGTTGGTCCAGCTTGGTGAGGTCAGGAGAGAGCGTGAGGTCCAGACCCAGCAGCTTAGACAGGCGCTCAAGGAAGCGTGCGATAACGCTTTTGCCCTTCTTGTCCAGCGTGGGGTATGCCGCAGCCAGCTCGCCGAAGAACTCAGCTACGTACTCCTCGTTCATCTGCCCCGCATCGTACAGCTTCTGGAACTCGTCCAGCTTGGCAGCCAAAGGCTTATCCGCCGGGATGACCTTCTTCAGGGTGGTGACGAACTCACCCATGAGCTCCTGAGTCTGGGCTTTGTCAACGCTGTTACGCAAGACAACGTGGAACGTCTCGTGAGCAATGGTAGTCTCCGAAGCCAGAGGCGCGAAGACGTGTACCGTCTTGTTGTCCGTAGCGAGGAAGCCAGCGGACCGCTCTCCAGTCAGGCCGTTCTCTTGTGCTGCCTGCTGGTATGAATCCTTGTCGGCGTGGATGATGATGTTGGCGCCCTCGAAGTTCTTCGCCATAGCCTTCTTGGCATTGGATGCCAATCGCCGCAGCCGCTTCAGAGGTACACGCCCCTCCACCTCAGGCTCACCAAGGACCTCTACCTCGGCAGCCTCTTGGTCGAGGATTTTAATCCGTTCCTGATTGGCCTCGATATCCTCCTTGTTGTCCTCAAGGAAAGACTGCTCCACCTCCGTCAGCTCTACCCCATCGTTGAGCTTCTCGGCGATGGTCTCAAGGATAACGCCCTTTCGGTCCGTGTCTAGGCTCCCTTCTTCTTCGGCTTGGAGGTCCTCTTGGGTGGCTTCCCGTACCTCTTCGTCCACTTCCGGGCCAAGTCCGGCTCGTTTGCCCACAGGTACCTCCGTTGTTCCTCGCTCTTGAATGGCATCTCTTTTTGCTTTTAGTTCTAACTGCGCCTCAATATCGTTGTACGCACGGGCTCGCTTGAGCTGCCGTGGCGTGGCCTCTTCAATCTTGGCACGGAAGTCCTCGCGGGTAACCGTCTTGCCGTTGAACTTGTATATTCCAGCACGACGATTCCGAATGCGGCCCCTGATATCACTCAGGTTTACCGCTGCGCCACCGGGCTTCTCCACCTTACCAGACTCTGCGATGATGGCAATCTCTTCCGTGATGGAACGAATCTTTTCGCCGAAGACATTAGGCCCAGACTTCTCCAGCTCCTGCTTGGCCTCAAGCAACTCCATGATACGGCCAGTAACCTGAGAGTCACCGCCGGGACGAGAGTCCACCTTCTTACCCAGCAGCTCGTTGGCCTGACGGCGCAAGCCTACGTTCTTGCGGATTTGTTCGGCCTGCTCGGCGTTAAGCTTGCCGAGCCGTTCCATCCTATTGGCCCAGCTTACGATGCGCTCACCACGCACGTTCTCTTTCGCCAATTGCGTAGGGTCCATCAAAGCCACGGCTAAGTTGAAGTTGGCGTCTGTAACTACGTCTTTGGCATAACCGAATGCAGCGATAGAAGTGGTAAACCCAACACCCATGCCGATGGCACCAAGGCCTTCAGCGGCAATCTCTTTTACGTTGGCAGTAGAGCCTGTGTACTCACCAGTGGCCTTGAGGGCTAGGTACTCACCAAACATTTCGGTAACGGGCTCCACAGTAACACCGGTGCCTACAGCAATCGCCATTCGCTCAGCCAAGGGCAAGACCCGAGACCCCCCAAGGGCAAACTTAGCCATGACCATATTGCCCGCCATGCCCGTAAGCATAATGGGAACGCCACGCTTGTAACCACGGTCGGCACCTTCTTCCCAAACGGATTTATCGTTCAGTGCCAACAAAGCAGAGTTGGGGTCAGCCCAGTCGTAACCTTTCTTCTCGCCCACCTCAAGGATGGCATTACCCATTTCTAGTGCGAGCTCAGAGATGGGCATGCCTACCGTTGTCACGGCGGCGAGAGCACCCATACCAGCAGCGCCAAGGGTGGTCGTTGCAGTACCAAATGCAGACCCTAGCGGACCTCCGGCGGCACCATACGCAGCACCACCGGCAGCGGCGACGGGAAGAATCCTAAACCAGATGGGGAGGAGTTGACCCAACGATTCAGCCGTAAGGGCAGCCGTATACGTGGCGGCGTCCATCCCCGCATCCATAGGGTTGATGCGCTCTAGGAAGCTCTCCGTGGTGCCGGTCATATTGGTACGCGACGTGGCCCTACCGACACGGGTGGTGTCCATGCTGTCCATAATCTCAGACACCTCACGCATAGCCCGCTCTTCAGCACCTTCGTCACCGATGGCGTCGTAGTATCCGTAGTGAATGAGCATCAGCCGGGACATGGCTTTACCACGCGACCACCCATTTTTTGCCTTCATCCACACCTCCTCCCATCCGTCGACATACTCTTGGTTGATGAGCTTCTCGTGCTGAGCGTCGTAGTACAGCTTGTTCTTCTCGTACTGTAGCGCCGCTACCTGTCGCTGTTCAATACCCGTGTTGTACTGCGTGAGTAGCCCCAACATCTCGTTATACTCAGCCTCAGTCTCTGGCTGCATAGAGAGCAAGCCCTTGACAGGAACGCCAAAGCGATTGATAGAAGCCACATCAGCACTATTCTGAATGGACTTTCCCTCTTGGTTCAGAGTCGCGGCACGCTCCATAACTTCACCCCGCTTCTGACCTAGGTACTCGTCGTAGTCCTCCTTCAGTTGTAGCAGCTCGTTGTCGTCATCGAACTGCTGTTCAAGAGCGGCCAGCTCGCGCTCCTTCTGCTGACGAATCTCTTCGATATCGGTACGGGCGATGAGTTTTTTTTCTCCCCTTTCGTCAGTATATGTAGTCAAGTACTGCTGGTATGCTGGCGGAATTTCTGTTTCGTCCAGATACCTGTCACTCATTCTTCCGGTAACCAGTTGCTCTCCGGGAACAATGCTTTCCAAGAACTCATATTCTTTCTTAGCCTCCTCTACCCTGCGGAGAAACATGTTGTCAGCATGGTAGTTGCGGCCCTTCTCGGCCCACATCTTCTCGGCTATGGCATCGGTTTCCCGAATCTCTTTCCACTCTCCCTCAGCAAATCGGTTGGCCTCCTCGGCGGTATCGAACTCAAACAGCTCACCGCGACGCTGAGCTTCATCGAAAGCCGCATCTCCTTCCAGTTCCGTCCAATCATCGGGGTCGGCAGAGAAACCATCGCCGCTAGGGAACAGGGTCGGGTATGCAAAGTGGCGACCGTCAGCCTCGGCTGAGGCCATCAGGACTGTAGACTGTCTGCCGTCTTCATTGAGCCTAGCCACGGGGCGCATCTCCTGCACCTTGAGCGCCTTCTCTGACAGGGACCTCTTGTCCACATCGACACCGCCCTTGGCCCGAGCGTTGCTTTGCAAGAACTCGTTGAGGCCACCCAGCTGACCTTCCATAATCTTCCCATCGACAATGGCAATGTTGTACTCAACAGCATTACCGTCAGCACCAACGGCATATGCCTTGATGCTACCGAACTCTCCAAGGCCCAGTGCGGTACTCGTTTCAAAACGGACGCCGTAAGGGCCGTATGCTTCCCTCAGTTGAGCAACATAGTCGGGAGCCTCCCGACCTTCGAGTGCAGGGACATCCGGCATACTGGCCACGGCCTGAGCACGCTCTATCTCCTCGGCCTGTACTTGGTCGGCAGGCCTTATCGCCGCAGTGTCTTGTTGAGTGACAGCTTGCTTTCTACGGTTGCGATAGTCCGTCAATTCAAACGGACTGTCACTCTGCGGAAGTACTACACCAAGCTCGTCAACCTCCTGACCAAACTGATTGACCTTTCTTTCAAGAGCGCCCTCTGGAATTTCAGTCGACGGTAGTAGCGCCGAAGAACCAGCGTCCAATACAGACTCCGTAACGACGGGCTCCTCTTTTTTTTTTACGTTGCCGATGAAGTCGTCAAGCGACAAGTTGTTGACCAGTTCAGGGTCGGCATCAGCCAAAAGAGCATACGCATTAGCGGCATACTCAGGGCTCTGAAGGTTCTCAAAAAAAGCCTCGACACTTACGTTCTCAGGAAAGGCCGGGTCATACTTGGAAAGAATATCATACGCCGTCGCGGAATAGTCTCCGGGGCTAACACGAGTAGGGTCTTGAACCATCGGTTAAATATAAAACGTTATCCGCCGGGAGTGTATATGGCCGCCGCTGCCCCCGCACCGCCACTGCCACGGCTCGTTGAACGAGGCTCACCTACCACTTTGGCGTCATTGTACATCTTGGCTTCTTCAGGCAGCATATCAACAAGGTCCGCCGTATTGACGGATGTGCTGGACGCGATGACCTCGAGGATACCAAGCAGGGCAGCAAGAGATGCTGTTTCGTTGGGTACCACCAGCGGTAAGTCCATCCTGCCCGGAACGAAGATTCGGATGCCAGAGTAGCGGATACCCTTATCCGTGGTTCCTTGAATAACGTCTTCGTCAATGGATGTCACCTCCGCGTCAAGTCCCACAGGCGAGGCGTTCAGAACCGACCGAACCACATCGGCATTCTGGCTCGCCTCAACTCCGGGGTCGTACTCGATTCTGGCCTCACCTACCAAACTGCCAATGCGTTCTCCGACACTAACTTTCTTATTGTCGTCTCCCGTTACTTCAATAGAAGCGAGGTCATCTACAACTACAATTCTTTGCGTTGCACCGGTACCTTCACCACGCTTACCTTCATACAGTCGTGGTTGATTTTCGTAGGCGTCATACACATACGGAATCTGAGATTCGTTGTAGAACTCAGCGGAACCAACGTCAATCCAATCCTTCAACCCTACTGGGATATTAAACTCACGTGTGTAGCTGCGCTTCTCGGCTTTGTCGTAATACTCAACGACGACCTTTCGGTTGTCACCACTACCTTCCACACGAGATGTCCTATAGCTTGGGTCTTTTCCAAAGACGTGCTCCAATCCTTCTTGAACCTCCTTGTTGGTACCACCGTGAATCTTTTCCAGTGCGCGGAGATTGACTTTTCCCTGAGCAGATGCCCCCCTTTCACCTGCCGTAGTTTTACCTGCCGTCTCCGACGTTGGAGTCTCAACAACGCCAAGCCTGCGCTCGAAGTCGGTGTTGAGCCAGTCCCGTGCTGTAACCTTCTGTTCTTCGGCCTGCTTGATGAGTGCTGACCGCTGCGCGTCGTCAAGGTCGGCGCTGAAAATCATGTCAAGGTCGGCCTCGGTCATGTTGCTGAGGTCGAGACCATACAAAGGCACGCGGTAGCCTGCGCTAGGTTGGCTGGGGTCGAGGACAAACAACACGTCGTTCTCACCCACCTTAGTAGCGTCGGTAACCACGTTATATCCTCCCACCTCTTCTGTTAAGATGGAGCTCACATGGAGGCCGTCAGCCAGCTCGGCGTCGAGGAGGTTGTCTTTAGCCAAATTCCAAGCCTGAAGCTGTGACTCCCGGGTCTTGACGTTGCCGGACATGATAACCTTCTTATTCGCTGCAAGCCTAGCTACCTGCTCATCCAAGGCGGCACCAACGTCGTACTTGTCGTACTGCATGTTGATGTACGCCCGCATCTGCGGGATGGTGACCGTCTCGCCAGTACCGTTCTTGGCGATACTAATCATACCGTTGGTAGGGTTGACGATGCCTTGGGTATTGGTGAAGTTGGCATACCCCTCGGCCAGCTCCATCATAGCCACCTCAGCCTGTTGAGACTTATCGTTCTGCAACCGCTCCATCTTGATGGCATAGTTGTCAGAGTAGTCCTTAGCAAGGCCGGTCATACGCTCCGTACCCTGCGTCATATTCGCCATGATGGTATTGTAGTCGCGGACCTTCAGGTCACCAGACTTGAGGCGGCGGTTGGCGTCTAACAGATACTCTGACGACTGGTCAGCGAAATTGGAATACCAAGCGTTGACACCTTCGTTCTCGCCCATCGGGGCGTTGATGATGGAATCAGTAAGCTCGTCGGTAGCCGTCTGAATATCCTGCCTCTTCTTCTCACGGGTCTCCTCACCAGTAATGATGGCGTCTGACCACTTCTTACTGATGTCGCCCCAGTTGACCCGCGACTCCTCATCGCGTGCTACGTACTTATAAGCTGTCATTGCTGGGTTGTATAAATCGGCTGAGCGTAAGTGGGTAATCCAAATGACGCTCCAGAATTAAACCCCAAACTTTGGTACTGAGGCTGCGTAAACCCCCCACCCATGATACTCTCATTCAATCCGCTACTCCTCGGAGCTAAAGCGGTCTGCTCTTGAGCGTATGGGACAAAATTTCTTGCGTCAGCACGCCTCTGCCTACGTTCTTGTCTTGTAACACCGTTTTGAGGAGCACCATAAAGCGGAGCCATCTGCTGCCCGAGCTCAGCCCCTTGTTGCAAAGCAGTAAGACCCTGAGTGATATACGCAGCCCTGTCTTTTTGAGCGTCAGCCGCCATCTGCTGTTGACCAGCAACCTCACCGAGGTCGAGACTCATGCCCGTATCTAAAAGTCGGCCCTCTTCGGCTACGACCTGTTGTTGAATGCCTTGAAGCTCCTGACCCATAGCCGCACGGATTCGAGCCTGCTCGGCAGCTTGAGCCATAGCTACCCGACCAGCCGTAGCTGCGGCGCCACGCTCGGAACCCTCGACACCAGTTTGCAACGCTTGGGCCCCGGTTACCAAAGCAGCTTCTCTAGCCAGCTCGTAAGGCTCCTTTTGAATAGATAATTGCTCAAAGACGTTTACTCCTAACCTCTTACGAGCGTCATCCATTGCTTTCTGAGCATCTCTCTCGGCTTGCTGTTGCCGCTTCTTAGCCTTACTGGCCTCACTAAAAGACTTGACGCCACCTCCGATAGCCGTAGCCGCCGCTACTCCACCACCAACAGCCGCAGCCGTAGCGGCGCTTGCCCCAAGGGCCGTTGCAATTAAGACACCTGCCATATTTTCTTTTGGATTACGGACTCAGGGAGTTCCCGAAAGTCCATGGTATAAACTTCTTTCTCTGCCTCCTCAACCGTATCCGCATCGGTGCGATACACGCACGTCCACGTTACGTCCTCGTGGATGTATGCCACCCTTTGCGTACCCACCTCAGTGTGTACCACCATAGGAGCCTTGACGCGCTTGACCTCGCCCGTATCCATGAGCAAAGACATCTCACCCTCCATAAAGAAAGACGGGTGGTTCTGCTTGTGGATGAAGCTGACCACGAGCATACCCGCTGGCATAAAGACCTCGCGCGTATACAGTCCGTTCTCAAGGTGGTGCGTAACAGGACATATAGCCTGCATAGCTTCGGTGTGGTGCTCTACAGTCTCATCAAACTTACCGAGCTCCTTATGCAAATCCTCAATGGATTCCCAAAGCAAACCGCGTTCGGTATGGATGTTATGCAGAATCTCTTCCATCAACTATAAAAGTAAGGCTTAGCCGGGATACGACTTCATCACCTCACTCTTGGCCACAAACATCTCTACAGCCTCAGTATCCTCGTTGGTAAGCTCAAAGACTCCGTAGTGCCCAAGCAGCCCATTCGACTCAGCCTGCTGGTTCTTAATGCCCAGCCAGAGCGGGTCGTTGATTCCGGGGGCAGCACCGCTACCGTCATGGGTAACGCGGTTGATTCCGTTAGGGATATCGACCTCAATGCTATTGACATACCCAGCGAAAACAATCGCATCATAGTCTGGTGGAAGGGCATAGTAGAATGCGTCACCCGCGCTAAGGATACTACCGATGTCCAGAGTCAGAGGGAAGTTGACCACGTTGCCCACCACCGTTTGGCTCAAGCCAATGCCATTGAGTGAGCGCAAGGCATAGTCGTCAGGCTCAGCGGGGTTGTTGTTGACCGTACGCACGAAAGCAAACCAGTCGCCTTCCTTCTTCTCGAAGAACCCTACGTCCATAAACCTGCCGTCCTGCTGGTCGGAGATAAGCGTAGCGGCCCAAGGGCGGTTGCCCTCGATGGCCATGGTCTTGAAAATCTTGTTGACGATGGGCTCGTCGTTGAAGACACTTTGGATGGTGCTGGGATATGCGATAGGGTTTCCCTCTCCGTCTACGGGTAAGCCATAGAAGTTGTTGCGCACCTCGTTGGTATTGTGCCGGAAGATATTCCCGCCACTGAACGTATACAGGTACTGGTTCATACCCTGAATCCACTCAGGCTCAAAGGAGTAGAACGAAGGCCACCCCTCAGCGGGCGGGCTATATGTCAGCGTGTAGTTAGGCATTAGATTGGTTCGTCCGGTAGCCATCCAAGCGCCTCGGCCTCGACTTCCGTGAGTTGCTCCGAGGTGGAGGGGATGAGCTGCCCAAAGGGAACTGAGCCGCCTCTATTGGCGTCGATGAACATCACCAGCCCGTCCTTTTCTTCCTGCGGTACTTCAGGCAGGAGGGCAAGCATATTCGTCAGGTCTACCTCCGGAGAGATTCTCACCTCTTCTGTGGTGTCTCCTACGATGGCCACCTGTCCCGTGGTCGGGTGGGTGATACGCGGATAGTAGAACTGGGTCACGTCTTGCGGTGACTGAAGGGAGAGCGGGCGGCGTAGGCGCCATGTCTCTGCGTCGAGGGCTTCGGCGCGTTGTGCGGAGTCCATGCCCTCAATGGGCTGGACGGGTAGGTATACGGTAGCCATTAATAGATGCTGAAGTAAGTGTTGATGTCAGTCTCGATGCCGGTGCGGTTGCTGGATTGGTCAGCATTCCAAAGAATGAGCTCTTGAAATACTCCTTCAAAAAAATATTGATTGCTAAATCGAGCCCCAATTGTGAAGCCGTCCAAGGCAAAGGAGCCCGCGTCAGACTGCGCGATACTTGTCCCGTTTAGAAACATCTCGCTACTCACGCCATCTACAAGGTTATTCAAAAGCGTTTGCGTTGTTGGGATGACCGTGCTCGACAGATTTGAGCCTCCAGCATACATATTTAAATATCCCGTGCTCTGGAGAGCCTCAAGTTGATGACGGGCACTGGAATTGTTGAATCCTGAATAAATGACTCTAAAACCACCTGTCGGAAAGTTTGTGGTGTCGTTTTTAATGACGGACACAATCTGGTTCGGCTGTGTTTTCACACTTGCAAATTGTGCTTTTAAAGTATCGTTGCTACCATCAAACTTAACTGCCGCCTTCCCGTTCTCGGTAATGACTGCCGTACCATCGTAAATCTGTGGCTGGCTTGCGTCCGTGGCTTGGTCGGCGTGGTTGCCATTCGTTGACTGGTCCCACCATCGGGTTACGTATCCGTTCGCGGTAGAACAGAAGTCCGAGATGGCTTGGGAGTCGAGGTCGCCGTTAGCGTCAAAGCCGATGTTAATCTCTGCATCGTCGGAATCCCTGCGGACCCTCAACGCGATGACCGCCTTATCTGAGAGCTGTCTTACCGAGTACGCCGCCGCTGCTCCTGTGTAGTCTGCAAGGAGTCCGCTCGTAGGTGCGTCGGTGGGTTGGTAAATGAGGTAGTCTGAGTTGATGTTCTCCTCAATGCCGGCGCGGTTGCTGGATTGGTCAGCATTCCAGAAGACAAACTCTTGTGCTGTACAGGACAGGTAAGCGTTTCCAGAACGGCCAAATGAGGTACTTGATAAAAGGTTAACCGTTAGGGTTGCGCTTTGGGACGTACCAACACCATTCGCGTATGTATCAAAAGTAGTGGGTGTAGTAAGTGCCGAGTGTAGTAACTGGGTTCCTACATCAATTGTGTTTGTGCTAAAAATAGTACCGCCTGACGTTTGACTTTGTGCGGAATATTCGTTTGTGCCGTGACCTAATTTCAAGCGAAAACTTGCGCTCGTGTAGGTCAAATAAGGGAAGGTCCCAGTTGTTTCGGTTGAACTCAACAGATTGAATTGGTGCAGTGTTGTGCCTGTCCCTAAATGCAAACCGTTTATTTGGTCGTCGATGCCGTCAAACTCAAGGGCTGGCTTTCCGTTTTGGGTAATGACCGCCGTCCCGTCGTAAATCTGCGGCTGTTTTGTCTCCGTGCTTTGCGTGGCGTTGTTCGAGTTCGCTTGGTCGTACCACGTGACCACGTACCCGTTAGCCGTCCCGCAATGGGTAGCGATGGCCGCCGTGTCGAGCTCGTTATTTGAGTCGTAGCCGATGTCCGTCTCTGTGTCCCCTGCGTCCTCACGGATGCGCATGAGGTTGGTGGCAGAGGTGGCAAGCCTACGCGTAGAGTATCCCGCCGCCGCGCCTGTGTACGTATCCAACAGGAACTCCTCAGTAGGAGGAGGCCCATCACTGTAATCCCAAACGAGATAGAGGTACTGCCCCGTACCCGGCATCAGGAAGTTGCCGGTATACTCTGGCTGAGCACCAGCAGGGATAATCTCAGAGAGGTCGCCGTCAGCAAGCAAGGCGACTATGTCTGCCTCCCGATAGTGAGTGTCGCTACGCAGATACCTAAACCTATCCGAAGCCCGAAGCGTATAGTTGTCGGGAGTGATGCGATTGTAAATCATCGTCACCGTACTGCCATCGGTGGGGCCGAGGTTGCTGCCCTGAGATATCGTAAACTCCTGCCAGTTAGAAACTATAGGGGCGGAAGCACCGTCAGCAAATGTGACGGGGGTGCTACTCAGAGGAGAGACGAAAGTACCGTCCGTCCATTGGAACTCACTATGGATAGTGAGTCGCTCGTCAGCGGGCCTATTTAACGTAGCTAACCTCAGGTCAAGGCTACTTACCTCAGGACATTTGACCTGAACCTGTAACACGAAACGCTCAGACCCCGTGTAGTTGAGCCCGATGGTTACGGTATTGTCCGTAATAGAATCCTTATTTACGTCAGGAACAGAAGGTTGAGAACCATTGCTGATAGGACCCGTAACTACCGGTGCTCCCCCACCGTACGTAGTGGTGATGGTAGCCGTATCGGCGTCATCGGCTTCTACGATATTGTAGTTAATGGCCACAGGCCCCACCTCGTTACCAAGGTTGACGCAGAAACTCTGCTGTGCCGCCGTAAGCAGGAACGTCTGGATGGTATTGCACTCTATGCAATCCTCCTGACCGGGTAGGAAGACGTCGTTACTTGCTAACACATACTCGTTCATATATGGGTCGTACCCACCTAGCTTCTGAGTATTGAAGCTCTCGATAAACTCATCGCGGAACCAGCTCCGCATACCCTTCTCACTGATGACCTCGAGCTGCTCGTTCTGCCCATCGCCATAGAGGTGGATGACAGAGCCGCGCTTGGCATCGGTAAAGAACTTATGCGGTCCCCACTCGGCAAAGCTCTCGGGGTTGTTGCTGATACCAAAGTCCTCGACGCGGGCCACCTGTTGGCCCAGAACCTCAGGAATGGACGTAACCACACTGGCACCAGTGGAGTCGGTGAGCAGGTTCTTCTCCGCCAAGACGTAGCTAATCTTGTCCTCCTGCAACGTGAGGATATCGGTACGCCTACCGAAGAGCTTCTCTACAGGCCCATAGCTGTCCTCTAGCGGTTTGAAGTTGAGCAAGCCAAGGTTGAACTCATTGAGCTTGTTTACGTTAGTCTCGTCGTTGTATACGCCGCTGTAGGTCAGGTCAGCAAAGCGGCGAGTCTCACGGTAGTCTTGGTCGGTCACAGTAGAGACACGGTTGCCAAGCGTGATAGGTTTACCTACAACGGAGTCGCGAATCTTATAACTCTCGACACCATTGCCATAACAGATGCAGTTGAAGAAAGACGTGTCAATAATGGCGGGCAGCGTAGCCGTTTGGTCCTGTACGTTACCACGGTAAAAACGTGTGGTCGGCGTGATGAGGAAGGACTCGTCGGACTCATACCATAGGTCTGGTAACGCATCGGTAGGCTCCGTTTCAAAGACGAAGGTCTCGTTAGTCTTGATGATAGTCCACGTAGCGTTGATGCGAGAGCGTCGGTTGGGGCTGCTGCCAGACCCAAGACCTCCACTGCATCGGTTGGTGCCAATTGCGATAAAGCTAATGTCTGTCGGGCTGGTCAGGCTGTCAGTGTAGAAACGAAGTTGATTCGTGTCCGTGGAAGCCGTCATCAAATATGCCCCGCCTCCATTAGATGTTGTGGTATCGTAACACGCATTGCTAGGCAGGGTCTCGTCGGGGTCTCCGGAGAATCCAATCTCGGCTTCGATAGCACTCTGAACCCCTTCAGCCGGGTCGTCAAACCAATTAAAAATGTGGACGTGACTAGACTGTGCCACAAAGTTCAACTCGAACTCCATCGTTCGAGTTTCGCAATTAGCATCTCCCCTACCCTCACGGACGAAGTTCATCTCCAGCCGTATGCGACTGCCAGCAGGGATGCTCGGATTTAAAACAGTTCCGTTGGTATCAAACTCTACTCCCGTAGAGGCCGTGGCATCAACTCCAGAATAAATCAAAACTGGGAAAGTTCCATCTAGAGTAGTGATTGCATTCTGGTCAGACCCCCCGTTGGTGCCCGCCGACTGCCGACCAAGGAACAGATTGTCGCCATCAACAATGGCGTTGAAGTCGGGCAGGATTTTCATATATGTGCCCGCCACACTACCGGTTCCGAGGTC
>OBPB01000212.1_pt1 | contig 13779 bp, 10 predicted proteins | sample 1534631 | NCBI WGS metagenome assembly OBPB01 (sample SAMEA3275471, study PRJEB22092) | marine metagenome | biome: Marine environment; feature: Belgian marine environment, sample taken at 3 meters depth; material: Sterile flask | collected 2014-06-24T18:06:27+00 | depth 3 m
GGAGATGACAGTTACAGAACTTCGAAAAGCTTTGACTCATGCCACAGTAACTGCAAGTTTCACTCTCGAAGACTTCGGCACTACAATTCTAGAAAATATTTCACAAGAGATGTATCAGCAACGATTCAAATCGTACTGTGAGATTTCAGGAATCTCAGTCGAATCGTCGTAGTCCATGACGTCCAGATTGCTGGATTGACGCAACTTCTTGTGATTCAGTTAGAGCACTAAACGAGTCAGGGACTTCCTGCGCAACCACTTCTTCAGAAATATGTCCATTCATGATTCCAATAAGTTCGTCATCAACACCCTCATGACTCAGGTTGGTAATTTTATCTCGAACTTTTCGTATGGATGATAGTCCTCGAGATACGATTGAATTTTTCGTTTTCCTTGACTTTACTATTTTGTTCTCAGCTCTGCTTGAACGAACATGAATACGTTGTAAGGGGTTATTCCCATTATTCTGACGAATAATTCCTGACTTCAAGGCAGGCTGAGGTTGAGCCTTTGGCTGTTCATCAACTGTTGTCGCTTGTTCGACCAGTGATGGGCGCTCTTCAGTTTCCTCAAGATGGAAGTTATCCAGATTATGATCTGGCGAGGTAAACTGTCCAGAAGTATGCGGAATATGGGCTCCCTCAGGGCCGATAAAACTAGGTAGGTGCGTTTGAGGAAGAGGTGTAGAGGTCAACGGTTGACGGGTGACGGGTATACCACTTGCTTGGTGCATTCGATGAGAAGAACTTCCATGATGCGTCCGTACTTCGGGTGGAAGCGGAGCGTCTCCTGTAAATATTGCATCATGGTGACCTATTGGGCGATGTTGATGGTGAAGTTCATGCCCTTCATATCCCCTTCGCGTTGAGATGTTTTCCCGTCCACGTACAAGGATTCCATGTTCGCTCGAAGGAGGTTGATTCATGGCGTCACCAGCCCATCGGGGAATGATTCCTTCATCGATTTCAAATCCATCACTGGATGCTTTTTCATTTCCTAAAAACGTGGTAATACTTGCTGATGGGACCAAATCGATTGGAGGAGTCGGCAACTCGTTGTAGGCTTCTTGAGCTGCTTCCCGTGGGTAGTCAGTATCCTGATTCATCATCTCAGTACCAATTTTGGCTTGTTCAAGCGTCATTCCGTCATTCATTCTTCCAATCAACATTGAGAGTTCGAGTAACTTCGAATCGTTTCCATAAATGACATGGCAATCGCCCAGGAGCATATCCAATGTCAGCGTTGGACGCTTTGTAAGACCCCAACTCGAGATCAGAACCACTCCGGCCAAGAATGCGATCACTCGAAGGTCAGCGGGAGTGATGATACGCCAAGAGGCGTACAATGCACAAACGCCAATGAAGGCAATCCATGCAGGGACAAGCGTGGTGTTGTGGTGCTGCATTCGAGCGACAGAGTCATATCGAAACTCGAGACAATTTCCGTTTTTGAACTCAAAGGAGACTCGAGAATTCGTAAGGCTTGCTCTAGCCCTTCCTCCTTCTCCTACCAAGCGTAGACCGTGAAGAGATACTCTCTCCCCATTCTCCGCAAGGCGTTCGTTGCGCCCATTGGTCTGCATCCCATCCCGCAGTAGAACCAGCCCATTATCAATGCATCCCCAAAGTTCGAGATTGAGGGGGTTGTTCGATGAGTAGAGTTTTGATGCCGAATTATTCCAGTTTTGTCAGTTTTGCATCGCCCATAATTCTTGGTTTGGAATCGAGTTGAGCGATTAATACGGATGGAGGATTTTCAATACGTTGCAAGAGAGGTGTTTCCCAGCGAACGGTTCCAGATCCCCCGTCAATGGTTTCGACTCGCCCCACAACAAACTGCAGATCGATCGAAGCGTGAAGGACATCACCCACAGTCAACTTTCGCTTTTGGAAGGGTGATACGTTGAGGTTCATTTGAGACAAAGAGTGCGATTCCAGAGCAAGAGGTCGGTGTATGTCCTTTCTCTTATCTTCAAGTTCTGGTAGAACGATTAGGCAGGTTCCGCTCAGCGATTCTTCCTTTGCATTGCGAAGGGCAATACCAACTCTGTCTCCTGCACCAGCCATAGGGACATCATCATCCATTACTTGCAGTGATTTGACAGAACCAGTTCCTCCAGAGGGAAGCATTGTTATTTCATCATGAACGGAAACGCTTCCAGATTGGACATATCCAATTGCAACAAGACCAATCCCTTTCACATTGAAATGTTGATCGATTGGAACGACAAGAGGTTGTTGTTCGATCATCTGCAGTTCTTCTGCCATGGAATTCATAATTGCATAAAGAGCAGTTCTCAATTCTGTCCCATCATCCTTTTCAAAGGTCCAATCCGTTAATCCAGCTTGCTTGAAGAGTGTTTTGACCATGTCCTCGTCAACCCATTCGCCTTGAGGCGGGCGTATGACAGCAATTCCTTGCTTGATGTTTGCACTTGAGAAAGCGACAAGTGCTTCACCAAGAGTTGCATCGATTGCAGTGATTTCAACCAGGCCAGCACGCGCAGCAGATAGAGCATTTAGCAAAGGCCGCAAACGCTCTGGATATTTTGCAGGACGAATCAAAGAGAGAATTTGCGCTTCTCCGTTGACCAGTTCTTTGTTCACATAGGTATGGACGTCTCTTTGGTCGGTTGGTTTTGCAATACTTCGTGCAAGGTCATCACTACCAACCATGGCGATGTTAAGTACTGGCATGTGTCAATCCACAAGCCATTCTTTCATCAATGCTCTCATTCAGAGTTACGCTTTGAGAGCATGTTTTCCCGAATTTCTTCGGCTTTCTTCCACTCATTCATGTCTTCTTCGGATTCAGGAACAAGTTGTGGAATTGGAATAGGGCGCATCATCGAATCGATGGCAACCATGAAGAAATAACCTTCACAGATCACTCGGGTCTCCCAATCAGATTTCGTCATAGCACATGCTGTAACTTTGACGCCTGCAGTGTGCGTACTTGTGAACACTACACGTCCAGTAACCTCGATCAAGTCCCCTTGTCTTGCAGGGGCTTTGAAGGTCAATGTGTCGATTGAGATTGTAACAAATTCTCTGTGTGCAAATTTCGAACATGCAATACCAGCTGCTTTGTCCATAACTGAAAGTAAACGTCCTCCGAAGAGCGTATTGTATGAGTTTGTGTCTTGAGGAAATACTTCTTCAATCAACATCACTGGCTCGGTTGAGAATGGCTTCATGATAAGACCCAGCCCCCTCTCCAATATGAATACATGGAGTCGGAAAGTGGAAAATTTCCAATTTATCGAACGATTCTCAGTTTTCAAAGCGATGTAGTCAGTTAAGCGACGAAGTTTTAGAGCAGAGTCGATACGCAGTACATAGGTGAAACCATGGATTCTACTGATGGACGAACAAAAATTGCATTTTTCCTTGTGACTTTGATGATACTGACCCCTTTGGCAACTGCTGCAAGCGTATCAGATTTTAGTTCAGGCACAAGCGAAGTAGAGGTTGTACTCGATGACGCTTCGACATACATGAACGAAGTGGACGGGTCGATTGATCTACCTGTGGGTGAATCGATCACATCAGCAAGCGTTGCAGTCTCAACATCTCCTGCAATTCACGGTGCACATACTCGTATTGATATCGAAACAATGCCACGTGTATGGAATCCAAATTACAATGGACAAAAGACGTCTTTTTCCCAAGCCACAGATTTCCAATTTGAAGATGGAGCCACATCAACACCAGTTTCACTCAAGGCTGAAGGTCTCTTGACGGACTTCGAGAGCGACCAGGCTGGGTTCATGGACACCACCACACCGCCGCCCAGTTCAGGCGCTCCATGGTCCCATGGTTCGCTGTTTGGAGGGTCTGTGATCGATTCCAATTGTGCTTCTGGCAGTGACTGTTGGGGTACTGGACTCTTCGACGTCGATTACACGGACGATAACGGCGGTTCTGCATACAAGCAAACCCTTCTTTCTCCAACACTTGACATGACTTCTGCGGCAATTAAGGACCCTTCCGCCTACTTCGATTCATGGCACCAACTTGCGACCCATTCCACATCGGGCACCAATCCGAATTACAGGTATGCAGATTGTGCTTATGTTGAGATACGATCAGCGAACACTCCTGTATTCGATCCAGTTGCAAATCAATTCGAGCACATTGATTTTGACATCCAGAATTCAAGTGGAGTCTCTTTCGGCTCCGGATATTACCAGGTTGGAAGTGGACAAGCTCAGCAAAAAATCAACGGAGCATGTAACGGAGTTCAATTTGATGATTACGCTCTTGGTGGAACCTCTACATCTGCATTTAACACAGATGGTTGGGGCAACATGAAACTCGACTTATCCAATTACGGCGGTTCATATGTTCAAATTCGATTTGTATTGGAACACAATGCAATCCCTCTCTCAAATGGCTACTCGTTGGACAACAACACAATGCCAGGATGGTACATCGATAACTTCCGATTCGGAAGTGTCCTTCCACAATCTGGATGGATGGGTGTACGTGGAATTTTACCAAATGTAGGCGGCGGCGATAATCATCCAAACGGGTATGGATTGCTGACAATTGAGGCGGAAACAACTACGACTGCAGTTCTTTCCGTGGACGTTTTGGATCCACTTACCGGACTCGTAGTTGTCGGCGAGGATAATAATCCCATGTCTGGTCTTATCGGTACAGTTCTCGAACTATGGGACATCAATTCCTCGACATATCCTACGGTTGATTTGAAATTTAATTTCGATTCTGGGCCTGATCAACTCTCAACCCCTATTTTCCACGGTTTCTCGATAGGTACTCGTGTAGGGACTGGATTTAATCAGACAATTGTTTCGCCAAATCCTCCAGAAAATGGAATTTGGTCATCACAAGGACTTGGTGATCTGATGATGTACAATCCACAACTGATTGATACTGCTTTCACCGCCGATAAGTTCCGTTCGCACTTCGCACATCCTATTGCTTCGATTACTCCCTACATACAGGACGATTGTACTGAGAATCCTGAACTTTCAGTTTCGATGAACGGCTATGACGTGATTATGCAAAACAACGTTAAGTACACATTGGGAGAAACTGCTGGAATGCCTTCATCAGCGTTCGGCTTCTCGGCTGTTCTAAGTTACCAAAACCCATGCGATGTCGCAGGAATGTGGTTCGATCTTGAATTTGCTCATTATCCAGAAAATGTCCGTATCGATGTTGCTGGAGACGGCGACATGGAGTACGCATTTAGTGAACCTGCTTTCGACATGTTTGGTCGTCAAACATTGTTCATAAGTTCAAAGGATGCTAACGAGGTTCACTACGGATCTGAAAGCCGAACACTCACCCTTGGATTGAGTGGTTCTGTTGACGGAGGAGAATTCATGCTCCCAGTTGGCGCAACAATTCGAGCTGCTGAAGTTTCCTTCGAGAACAATCAAATCATTTCAACAACCGACGTAAACGAAGGATTTGACTGGTCACTGTTGTCGGGTCTCGAAGAAGTTGCATTGGGTAGTATTGGGAACCAAACCGATGGTTCATCAGAGATGTACCCTGTTGAGATGAACCTCTCAAGTGCACTCAACACGTTGATGCAAAGCAGTCTTACACCAACAGCACATATCGATGCGAACGGAAATGGATGGAAGAAATTCAGATTCAATATTGAAAGTCTTAACGCTACTAGCGGTGGGACAATTGATCTCATTGGACTTGATGTGGTATACGACCTTACCCATTACCTCTCAACCAGCAACGGCTTTGCTTCTGAACTTGCGCAAGGTGTTGCACTGTCCTCATCAACATCTGGAAGTGCAACTGTACCAATCGTTGTTCATTCAACCAGTGGAGGCGGTCTTGCTCTTTCCAGCCTCTCTGTGATTACATCCCCAGGATATGTCACAACAGCAACACTTGTTGGAAATCCGATCGGTCTTTATCCGAATGGAGAAATTTACGAAGTCATCACAACACACACCGTCTCTGCACTTACTGGAGCACAATTCCAAGAAGCGAATCTTATGTTTGAATCCGTAACCGGAAACATTGAACTCTCTTATTCAGATCTCAACGGATTTGGAGAAGTTGAGAATTCGAACGGATACATTACACTTCAATCCTCAAGCGTTACAGACATTTCTGAAGGGAAGGAAATCACTTGGAGATTCACTGTTAACAACGTTTGGGAAGATACTGAGGAAGTGAAGATTTACGCTGGACAAAAAGCAACAAATGGCGTCAATGGTCTGCCTTCTGCCATCGTCCTTGCCCCACCAGGTGGTAATGCTGTCGAGAACGATGTTGGCGTTACAGTCTTCTCAGTCCTCAATGAGGAAGGAGTCGCTCAGAATTTGGATGCTGGAAACACGAACCGAAATTTGAGATTAACTGGAAGTATTCGATTGGAAGCACTTGCGGTATCACCAGATCCTCTTTCTTACTTCACCGTTGTCGAAGAAAGAAGCATCAACAGTACAGGCGAAACTCCAGTCTTTGAGTGGTCTGAAATCGCAAATCAGTCAGGAACCATCAGTGGAGACTTTGACTGGACGGTCGACTTGGGCCCTACGACTGCAGGAGACCACGTTTACCGCTTCAGAATCACAGGATATGAGGGCGGCGACACGGTTTGCCCTGCCTCTGAATACAGGCCAGATAGCGATTGTGCGATTCCGTTCAATCTTTCAATCGATCAATTCGCTCCTGAGTTGGTTTCAGTGAAAGTACTCAACGGACAAGTCGATCCTAATTATGAGTCCAATTGGAGATCACTCGTTGACGATACGTGGGTTATTCCATCCAACAATCAATACATCAAGGTTGGAGTAAGTGATCTGCAAGACCTTCCAGCAACAATTGACCTGCATTACTGGGTTGAATACCAGCACGATGCGAACAGTGATGGAATTGCTGACCTTTCAGAATATGCCACTGTTGCCTTGACTGGAGACGGAGCTTATCCAACAGCAAACTACACTGGAAACTACAATGACCTTGCTAATCAAGAGAAAGACCCTGTTGGAAGAGTCAGTATGTTCCTTGAAGGATATGACCTTGCAGGAAACGCAATTGATGGTGGAGAAGCGGGTATCTTCAATGATGAAGTAACCTATGCATCCATGCCATCCAAGTCTCCCGAGATTCTTTCCTTTGCAATCGAGAATTCTGCTGGCCGACCACTTCTTAATTCCAACCATCCCTCATATGAAGGCGATTGGAATCAAACAATGTATGCTGGTAATGAATACCATCTCATTGTTAATGCTGAAGACCGAAACGGTTGGAGAGATATCAGTTACATTCGAGTCGATTTAACCAATGACAGAGATGACCTCACACTCTACTACTTCCCTCGAAACGAAACTGCTTGGACCGATAGCCCCCACATTACAATCGTCGAGGAAAGTGCTGATTCCGATGGCCCTCAACTCTTGCGAATGGATGGAGAGGCATTGATTAATCCGTTTACGGATGAATTTTATCTCGACCTACCAATCAAGATTAACTGGGGTATTGTTGGATTATCTACACTTGCGTCTCCTGAGATTCACATTGAAGATCTCGATGGTGCATACAAGCGAAAGATTGTTGGTTCAACAACGCAGATTACCCAATGGTACTACTCCGATGGGATTCGACTTGACATTCGAACTGATGAAGCGAACAATCTGATGGTAACACCGTACTTCTCCGACATTACTGGATCGATTACAAACGATGTCCGTCAAGGATATGTTTTCCCTGGAGACACTGTTTCGTTCGCAGGACAATATACCTACATTGATGGATGGTCGGACAGCGTCTTTATTCTACCTGAAATGGAATTGACACTCGAGATCACTCGTATGGCCGCCCAACCAAGTACGGCAAATGGTGTTCAATACTTCGCTTATGGCGCTGGTGGAGCGGATGGTTCGAAGCAGGATGGACAACCGACATACCACGCGTTTAGCGGAGGAGCATTTGACATCAACATTACTGCACCAACCTCAACAAATGAATACACCTACATGTTTAGGCTGGTCAATCTTCCAGATGGAGCAGTTGATACCACAGAAGCGATATGTTCCTTCTCAACCTCGTATGGATGTGCAGAGTTCGTTCTCAAAGTCGATGCAAACGCTCCTGTTGTCACTTCCAATACATGGACTGTTCGTGACGAAGCGAATTCAGTTCTTGATGAGACGATTTCAACTTCAAACTTCAGATGTATTGACGTTGAACTCCAAATCTCTGAGAAGGAAGCCTTGTTTGAAGGCGATGTCTCCGTTGCATGGAAGTTCTATGTTGATCCAACAAACGACATCACTTGGCCATACTTTGGTACAATCCATGGAACCGATCCGTTGACTACAGAGTTGTCACTCTCCCCAGTTGCAGGTGGATACGCTGCTAGTGCAGACTGTGTTGACCTCTGGCCAGTTGTTGATGACAATGAGTTGCCAACTCAAGAACAGATTGGAAATATCGAAGTTGTCTTCTGGATTGAAGGAGCAGATTCAGCAGGTTCTGCTGTTCTCGGTGGAGGGCCAACTCCAGATGGCTCTGTTGCACCAATCTACTCTTCTGAGTCTCGATACAATTCCTTGTACTCGTTCATCTACGAAGAAGCCAGTTTCGCTGTAAAGGAAGTTGATCTAACTCCACGTTCACCTGAAGTTAATGAAGCAATGACATTGACCATTGAAGTCGTTAATACTGGTTCAAAAGCAGGACAAGTAACACTCCGTGTTCAGTCCGTTGTCGATGGAGGAATTCCGATCACAGAAACCACCATCACTTCCGAAGCAATTCTTATCGATGGAGAACTTGATGTTGAAGTGGAGCTTGAAGAATTCGCAAACCCAACTACTGGGATGTATTACCTCATCTATGATGACCTGACTGGAGATCTTCTCTACAATGGTTCATCGAGCGGTGATAGTTTCAACGTAAAGGTTGCAAGTGAAAGCGATGATTCGGGTGGATTGATGCTCGTTATCGTTATTCTTATCGGACTCATTCTCGTCATGGGAATCGTCGGCCTTGTTCTCGTGCGTCGCAATGGCGCAGATGGTGCTGATGCTTACATGTACGAAGACGAAGATGATGGAAAGGCCTATGCTGAACTTCCAGGACAATACGGTGGACAACAAAGCCCACCTGCGGATGTAACTCCACAGATGGCTGATGCCATGCGTGAATTCCCACAATGGTCACAAGAAGAAATCCAAGGATATTTCGACCAAGGTTGGGATATTGCCACACTCAAAGACTGGGTCAACAACCAGTAAAGGGTGTGACCACTTGTCCGTGGAATTAGAATGGGATGACGTCGTCTGGCAAGACCCAGATGGCGGTACAATCGTTCTACACGGTGTTCTTCCAACAACAGTTCATCCACGTCAATTACGGCCAAGAATAGAATGGCACGCAATCGCTCTTTTGGAAGGGCCTGAGATTGAAGATGTCTGGGAACTTGAGGAAGCCTCTGAAATTGAATCTCAAGGTATCAATCTTACTTCAGCAGTTCTTGGAGGTGGAATTGATTCTGTTCTAATTCAGGATCTTATTCAACTCGATGATCTTCAAACAGGTAGATTTCCAGACCCAGAACCTCGCCGACTGCATAGATTAGCCCTTCGTCATGACCGTCCTGTCTATTGCATTGAACCTACTCTTGATGATGAGGGATGGGAGTTGCAACGTACAAATGAAGCAAAGGTTTCGACCCATTGGCGAAAACTTCTCTCAATGGTCCGCATTGGAAAGAAGTGGAGAAAGGCGGTGAAACGTCGAATCTTTGATGCTGAGCAACCACCAAAGAATGTGTCAAAAGATATGGCTACTGCAAGTGTTCTTACCGCTGCTTGGTGGGACATGACTGAATCAAGAATCAATCCAGAACTATCGAGATCCAGAGATATTCGATTTGCAAAGAGATTACGCGGAGCACTCTCTAAAGAGCGTGAGACGCATGGAGATAATGCAACAATTCTTGTTCCGATGATTCAAACTTGGAGAGCGAGTTTACTGGACTCGTTACAATCGCTACCTGAGGTGGAGGAGATTATTTCATCATCTGGCCCATCGGACAAATTAGAGGGAGAAGAATGAACTCAAACATTGATGTAACAGTTGAGAATCAATTGGTTCGATTCATCTGCCCAAAACCTGTAGATGGCGAGGCTGTTGTAGATCAATTGGAAGGGCAAAGAGTGGGTGGTATGGTCATCAAATCACTCCGCCGTCCACGAGCAACACTTGTGATAGACCCGCAAGGCCGTATCACTGTTCATGGCACACATCGAGTTGAAGCAGCTCGTTCAGCAGCAAAGGAACTCCTCCTCAGACTCGGTCTTGATGACACTGGATTGAAAACAGAACTCGGTCCAATCATCGCTTCATTCAATTTTAACACCGCTGTAAATGTACAATCGATTATCGGTAATCTTGGAGCAGGCGAAGGGAATTATGACGAGCGTCTGGATTGTGGTATTATTCACGATGAGAGACATGACCTCATCCTCTATGTTTGGTCAAACGGCAAGTGCATCGTTACCGAGGGGCGTCATCCAAAGATGGTGGCTATGGCCGCAGTTTACTGGCGAACGAAGTTTTCTGAACTTGGATTTTCTACAGCGTGAGGGTCGATGATGACAACCCCTCTCCCCAAATGGAATGGGCCGATTTTAGACAATCATTTCCATCTGAATAGAAAGGGCAGATATCTGGATGCTGCAAAGGATTTCAAAAACCAAGGTGGTACTCACCTTGTCTTGGTTCACTGCCCTGATTTCTCATCACCACCCACACATATCGATGAACATCGAAGCACGTATGCCGATACGATCGCAATGGCGGATGAAGTTCGAGACCACCATGGGCTAAATGTTCGAGTTGTACTCGGTCCGCATCCTGCCGCCTTTGCTCACCAGTTCATTCAGTGGATAGAAGAGGATAAAGAGGGTGGAGCAGAACGTGCCTGTGAAAATTATCGAGATAGTATCGATGCAGCACTCGAGTTTCTCCATGAAGGAAAAGCCCATGCAATCGGTGAAGTAGGACGGCCTCATTGGCCAGTTTCTGATGAAATATGGAATCTTTCTAACATGCTCTTGGAAGAGACAATGGCTATGGCTGCCAAAGAAAATATTGCACTCCAACTCCATGTTGAAGGTGAATTAGATTCAACCTATCGGGATTTATCGAAGATGGCTGAAAAAGTCAATCTCTCTAAACACAAACTCGTACGCCATTATTCGCCTCCTCAGATTGATGAAGCTGTGACACGAGGGCTAACGTCGAGTGTTCTTGTTGGAAAAGGAGCCCTTCAACCACTGATGGAAACCTATGAACAAAACAAAACTGGATTCATGCTTGAGACGGATTACATGGATGATCCACGCAGACCAGGTGCTGTTTTAGGTCCTAAAACAGTGCCGAAAAGAACCCAACAACTTCTCGAAGCAGGAATGGATGAAGAGACATTATGGCGTTGTCATGTTGATGTCCCTAACGCAATTTATGGAATCGCTGAAGATTGATTCGTTTTTCCTCCCATATCGCCATCACATTCATCATAGGGTTCTGATTCGAAGATATATGGCAGAAGGACTTGGTCACCTCAGATCAGCAGTTGTTCTCGTTCTTCTCATCCCTTTGTTGATGCCATTTGCATCCGCTCAAGGTGGTTTAGGTTCGATTGCCTTGGATTGTGGAAGCGATCCTGAGATGAATGTCGCTCCCAATGAGTATTCAGATGTTGAACTACTATGTACAGTGACCAATGACGGGACCCTCTTGGCAGAGTCCATCGAAATCACAGAAGAATGGGACGGCATCTTTGTTGACATCAGCCTTTCCGAAGACAGCTTTACTCTTGATTCGGGCGAAGAAGCCGAATTTACAGTCACCTTTAGTGGTGAATCCCGTCTTGATGCAACAATTGCCTATGAGTTCACTATATCTGCGACTGTGACTGCTTGGGGTCCGATTCCAGTTGAAGGAACTCCTCTGTCAAATACCGCAAATCATACAGGTGATTTCACCATCGCAAAATTCGGAATGCTCACGCTGGATGTACCTGATACTTCCTCTCGGAATATGGTGACGAGCGAAGAGGTTTCGGTTACTTTCCAAGTAGAAAATGATGGCAATGCTGAAGATGATGTCAAAGTAGAAGTATCGAACTCAAATGAACTTGAGATGCTCGGTTTCGTCTTTACCACAGGGACGCAATTTTCAGAAAAAGTTCAAGCGGATGGTATCTCTTCTCAATTTGAATTAATTATACGAGCACCAAGTGATGCTGCAGAAGAGATCCGTGCTGAAATCACCATTATCGCAACAAGTGACAATGACGACTCAGAATCCGATACAGTACGCTTCGACCTCATTGTGGAGGCAGAAGATGAATCATCAGGGCTCGGGGCTCTGTCTCTTGAGAACACTGACGATTTAGCCATGTATGGGGCCATTGGTGGTGGGGTTCTCTTCATCATTTTCCTTCTCGTCATCATCTCTCGAATCTCCAAGCGAAACTCATCTCGTAATGTTGCAGTTGAGGACGAACCTGAAGAAGAAGCAATAGAAATCGATGATGAATTCGATCTTGATTTCGATTTTGAAGAGGATGAAGATTTTGAATCAGATGACCTCGATGCTATGTTTGACGATTTGTAACGCCGTCGCCTTTTTCTTCAAGGTCGATTAAGGCCAATATTTGAGTCAAAAGAAGGGGAATACTCAAAGACGTGCTGTGCTGGGTAACACCTGCGATTGGTGAGATGCGGATGCTAGGTCTAAAGGGAAAAACAGCCGTAGTGTTCGGAGTTGCGAGTGAAGATTCGATTGCTTGGGCCATCTGTCAACAACTTGCAGAGGCAGGAGTAGACCTGTTTTTGGGCTTCCAAAAGCGCTTCATGTCTCGGGTTTTCCAACTCAAAGACAAACTTCCTGCCATCAAAGGATTCTATCCACTTGATGTCGCACAAGATGAAACAACCGGAGAATTTTTCGAAGCCTTTTCCAATGAACATCCTGGGCGAAAGATCGACATCCTCGTTCACGCTATCGGATTCGCTCCACGGAGTTGCTTCGATAGACCGATTCTTTTTGTTGAGGACGCTGATATCAATACAGCAATGACGATTTCTGCAAATTCATTGCAACGTTGTTTAAAATTCGCTATGCCTTACCTTAGCGAAGGATCTTCAACAATTACTCTGACCTATGCTGCATCAACACGCTTTGTTCCATCATATGGAATCATGTCCATGGCTAAGGCTGCTCTCGAATGCTGGACAAGAGAACTCGCTTGCCATCTAGGGCCACACGGGCATCGTGTCAATAGCATCTCTTCAGGACCAATTCGGACGATTGCAGCCTCAGGCATTCCTGGTTTTGATAAAATTCTTGATCACGTCCAGGCAAATGCTCCTCTGCGAAGAAATGTCAGCCAATCTGATGTTGCAGGAACGACTCTTTGGCTCGCAAGCCCTCTTTCCGCCGGTGTAACCGGACAATGCATCCATGTCGATGCAGGCTATTCAATCACCATGGTGCCTCAGAGTATCATGGACGTATGAGGTGAACAAGATGACCATCACAACAGATGACGGAAAACCCTGCGAAGGGCTTGAACAAGGACCTTTTGAGCCGATTGCAGTGATCGGTGTTGCTGCGATGATGCCGGATGCTCCTGACCTCGATACGTTCTGGCAGAATATTATCGATTCACACGTAAGTATTCGTGAAGTACGAGAAGGTCGCTGGTTGAGCGCAACGATTCGACATCGTTTGCGTCTCCAATGACGTTTGCATACCC
>OBPB01000225.1_pt1 | contig 13142 bp, 9 predicted proteins | sample 1534631 | NCBI WGS metagenome assembly OBPB01 (sample SAMEA3275471, study PRJEB22092) | marine metagenome | biome: Marine environment; feature: Belgian marine environment, sample taken at 3 meters depth; material: Sterile flask | collected 2014-06-24T18:06:27+00 | depth 3 m
ATGAATCACGAACAATACAAATTGGAGTCGAAGCACCTCCGCAAACAAACGGCACGTTATCCGTAGATTTGTTTATCCATCCTACGAATTTCCCATTCCGCAGCGTTCAACAAACTGCCCACACTGAAATCGATTGGATTCGTAATGTCGAAGAGGATATTCAGCCTACAGACTGCTTATACATTCAGCCAGGGGAAGCATGTTATGCGACTCTTGATGTAGAAAATAAGGGGAATTATGATGATCAATTCAAAATTGAAGTACTGTCTTTCCCGGAATTCATTTCATCAGCAGACGTTTTATTGGAAACAATATCCATACCTCGATACGGGACAGTAACCGCAAATGTCATTCAAATCAACATTGATGAAAATGCAACTGCATACACTCAAGGCAAGGTATACTTTCAAATGAAATATGATGGAAGTTCAGTAATAAATACCTATGAAGTCGATGTTCTTGTTGGTCCGAATGTAAATTGGACGTTCTTAGATTCAAATTCCGAAGTAGATGCAACAGATACATTGAGTTTTTCAGTCCAATTACGTAATGATGGAAATCTTAACGATGGCCTCATCGTTCAACTCCAATCATCGCATTCTACTCCAATGAGATTTAACTTACCAGAGGGGGCTATTGTAGAGGATGGAGGTGATAATCCACGAACCTTTGAAATGGATAGTTTACCTCGTAATTCCAACTTTACAGTAAGAGGTACTGCTGAAGTGCCCACAGACCAAATCGCAAATGGAACACTCGTTCTCGAGATCGTTGTACGCTCAATTTTCGACCCAGAAACAGAATTTATTTACTCAATTGAGTATGATTTTTTAGGAGAAAAATGGATTGAAGAGGAGGGAGATAACGCATACTCGTTTTCAGACCTCACATCCGACATAGCTGAAATATTCATGGGTTGGTGGTTGGTTATTACAGCCGTTGCTATCGCTTCCATAGTTCTAAACAAAGCGGTAAGAGATCGTATGCAAAGAAAAGAGCTGGAACAACTCCAGAAAAATATTGAACAACCCAAGCCTGAAGAAGAAGGAGATTGGTTGCAAAAGTTCGAACGTAAAGACACAATGGGAGTAGAGATTATTGAGAGCCCACACGTTTCTCCAGAGGAGTTTTCTGCAGCGTTCAAAGCGTCTTCTAAAGCCCCCTCTCAGGCATTGCAACCTCTTCCAGAGGATATTCGAAATGTCGCAACAACGGTTCTTGACCATCACGCATTGGAAGCACAAAAGGCACAAATGAACGAACTTGCTTCTTCAATTCAATCAGAAGGGATTTCAACACAACACAAGGAAAATCAACACCTACAGCCAGCTCAAAATGTAGATGAGCGAACGATTCGACATGATACACAACAGTTGATTTCGAACAAACCCATCACGCAAATTCCGTTACCTTCTACATCCAATGAAAAGGACGATTTCGACCTGTGAGGGATAAGATGCGACTGGTTGGTGTTGACGAAGCTGGAAGAGGACCAGTACTGGGACCACTCGTAGTTGGACTTCTATCCATTCCAAAAGGGGATGAATATTTGTTAGAAGAACAGTGTATTGAAGATTCAAAGCACCTTTCTCATGCAAAGCGTAGGTTGCATTATGATTGGTTGAACCAACAAGTAATCGAGAGGGGTTGGTATGTTGATACGATCATCTGTCAACCAAACCGTATTGATAATGCAGTATATGCAAAGGGTCTAAACATTCTAGAAGTCGATCTATTCGCTTCAATACTCAATCGTCATCATCGTTCATTTGCGCAAGAACTTGACATCCTTTTGGATGCATGTGACGTCAACGAAGAACGATTTAGTAATCGAATTTCTGAACGATTAAATGATTGGCCATGGTTGAAAACAACAATGATTGCAGAACACAAAGCTGACACGAACCACCGCATTGTGGGAGGGGCTTCGATTCTTGCGAAGGTTGTTAGAGATATGGAGATTGAACGTATCACGATGGAATTAGGAACGCCTGTAGGAAGTGGATACCCCTCAGATCCAAACACAGTGAGAGCATTACCTCATCTGATTAAGGAAGATGGAATTCACAATGACATTCGTTGGTCTTGGGCTACTGTCAAACGGTTTTGGTTGAAGAACTATTCAACACCATTGCCGAAAAGAGAACTTGCAGGATCAACACTGTTTTCCAAAGATGATGAAGCAACGAGTTCATGAAGCAATGATGACTGGGCAGTTTATGTCGTGGTCACCAGATGCTGAGACTCAAAACCTAATTTGGCACCTATCCTTACAAAACGCCTTCGAATACGATGGGAAAGGGGCTGCAGGATCTGTTATCGGACGGATCATGAGTACTCGGTCGGATTTGCGCCAACATGGTGGACAGATTAGTCCCTTGGTTGCTCAATCAGTAACCAAAGCAAATACACTTGCCCAAGAAAAAGGATTAGACCATGTCGAATCTCTACTCCAGGAAGAAGCACCACATCTCCTCGAAGGTCGTAAAAAGCAAGAACGGAGAGAGGGCCTACCTCCACTGAAAAATACTGAAGGAAAAGAGATTGTACTTCGATTCGCCCCGAACCCAAACGGCCCACTCTCTTTTGGCCACGCCCGTGGAGTTGTCATCAACGGTACGTATGCTCACGAACACAAAGGAACCCTTATTCTCAGATTTGATGATACAGATACCACAGTGAAGCCTCCTATGCTAGACGCTTACGAGATTATTCCGCGGGAAGTTGAGTGGCTCCTAGGCCGCCCTGCAGATCGAATTGTCCTAGCAAGTGACCGGATTCCATTGTATTATGATCACGCAGAGCGTATGCTTAGAGAAGGATTTGGTTACATCTGTCAATGTCCTGCAGATGATTTTCGAACATATCGTGAAACTAAACAAAATTGCCCTTGTCGAGACAAATCCGTTGAGATGAATGTCGATGGATGGAACATGATGTTAGATGGTACATACAAGCCAGGAGATGCTGTTGTTCGAGTTAAGACCGATATGGAACTGAAAAACCCGGCATTAAGAGACTGGCCTGCATTGCGGATTCAGGACACTCAAAAGAATCCTCATCCACGACCAGAAATCGGCTCCACCTATCGAGTCTGGCCGCTATTGGATTTCCAAAGTGCAGTCGAAGACCAACTCCAAGGTGTAACCCATATTGTTCGTGGCAAAGATCTCATGGATTCAACACGTAAGCAAACCTTGCTCTACGAACACTTTGGTTGGAACTATCCAGAAACAATCTACTGGGGTCGAGTGAAAGTTCACGAGTGGGGAGGCTTTTCTACATCCAAGATGAGAGCATCCATCGAAAATGGAGAATACACTGGCTGGAATGATCCCAGACTACCTACGCTTCAGGGTCTACAGTTACGAGGAATACAAGCCGAAGCTCTGAGGAACTTCTGGATTGAACTTGGAGTCACTCAAAAGGATATTTCAGTCCCATTAGCGACTCTTTTCTCACATAATACGAAAGGTATTGATGATGAAGCACCACGTTTATCCTTTGTACGCAACCCAGTTGAAGTAGACCTTCACGGAGAGATTCCGACAGAAATTGAAATCCCTGTTCACCCCAATCATGAATCCATGGGTATGAGAACAATCTCAATGGATCGTAATCAGATAATGATTGAAAGAGAAGATACTCAACATTCAACATACCGTCTAAAGGAATTCGCTGATATTGATGAAGGGGGGCAAATGGGCTCCATTTCTCGAAGTGACAAACGTCCAATCATTCATTGGGTTTCAACCGATTCATCCTCAGAAGCGACACTAACTCTTCCTCTTCAAGAGAACATTGAACACATTCAAGGAAGAGTTGAACTTCATAATTACCCAGTAGGGACAATTGTTCAATTGGAACGAATCGGTTACGCGATTATCCGAGAAGATGATTTCTTACTTATGCACGAATGAGTTCTTCATTCAAGCGTTCCCAATGATGGGTTTGCAGAGAGTATCGATTGTGCTTGGCGGTAATCTTCGGGAGAGAAATATCCCTCAAAGCCACCGTCATCATTCACTGCAACCACAGCTTGTGGCATGCGTTCATTAACAGATTTGATAACATCAGCGATCGCATCTGTCAAAGGGACTTTTAGAACATCCATTTCCATTACTTCTTTGCATGTTGTTTCCATGACATCAATACCATTTCCAATCGCCTTAAGCATCTGTCGTTGTCCAATTACACCCTTTACTTGGTCGTCATCATCAAGAACAACAAGAATACCGGATGGTATACTTACTAGCCTTTTACATCCTTCAACTAACGTATCTTCTAGTCCAATTGTTACGTGCTCGTCATCAAGGACGAGGTCAGCTACTGTTTCGCTCATGCCGTACGCTGTAGGTCGATGTTCATGATAGTTTTGACATCAAGCGACAATCTTGATAATTCGTTCACATCCAGTACATTCTAAACGAATTGGACGTTCATTCGACGTTACAGGGTTGGCTACACCACATTGAGGACAATTGATTGTAGGGAAACTTGTCACAATATTCGGAGCTTTTGTACGAGTTTCGAACTCAATACCAGTTAATTTCGGGGAAGCTATAGCAGTAATCAGCCATGCAAAGGCGACACCACTACTTGATAAAAGAACAAACAAAGGAGGGTAAGCAAAGAAGAGCATGAGGAAAACTATTGGAATCAGAATGGTTTCTATTAACAGAGGATAACGATTTTTTTGCCGAACCATAGTGAAGGAAAGCCAAAGAGAACCCCCGAGGATCATTACAACGATGATGCTTAATGAAAGAGGAGCAGCCAATGGAGAAGAAGTGGGTTTTGTCGTAATAGAAAATTCATCAGATTGAGTAAGTCCATCGCCTCTAATCGTAACCATTTCACCCCATGGGAATCTTAAGTAATCAATCTCGAGGACATCAGAGATATCAAGTTCGACAGTTGAAAATGAAGTCATGAGTGAAGTGGAGCCAGAAACAGAGATATCATAACCAGACCACAAGGGAGAAGGTTGGGGCTTAATGAAAGAGCGAAGAAGGGTATAATCAACCCCGCTTTGTATGGGTGTTAAACTGTCAATGCGAATTGTAAGAGGTGCATTTGTTACACGTTCTTCTCCCATCAAATCAAGTGTTATTGCAAACGTATCTGAGTCTGAAAGGTCCCCAAGGAGTTCCTCAGATTCTATACCTAGTCCAAGTTGGAAATATGTAATATAATACGATTCCATATAGCCTTCAAATTGATTGACTTCAAGACTTTCAATCACTCGACTTCCTCGTTCGTCATCCGAAACTGCTCCTGCTTGGAAATTCTTTAACACGGGTGAAAGTGGTATTGATTCATCGCCCATGTGATCCATTCCCCATCGCATCCAAAAGGCCATTTCTCCACCGATTTCGAGCGTTGTTGACCTTGACAATTGAATTCCGTTATCTTCAGATTCAAGTTCTAAATTCATTGTAATACTCAATGGAGAACCTCTACCGCTTGATCGTAATGGTTCGTTTAGCGGATAATATCCTCCACTTCCACCATTACTGTCGAACGTTTCAATTTCAAACATGGTTAGACCTGTAAGTTTGACTCCAGGTTGGAGAACATATTCCATTGAAACATCAACTGTTTCAACTCCACCAGCAGCACCATCCCAGGTCCATATGACAAGTATTGCATCACCATCAGAAACCTCTGTAGGATCACCCTCAAGTAAAATTCCATTGACACTCATTGTGATGGAATCAGAAAAGACGAGCGCTTCCATGCCAAATGGTGAGTCAATTCGAAGTCCAAAATAAACGAGATCACCTTCTACGACAGGCTCTTCTAGAGAGAGATCAAGAAGTGGTAAATTTGCTGAAACTTTGGAATCTTCTGCTTCACTGCCCCATAAGAATTCGACACTTGCACCAGAATTAGGGACACTAAACACGATATTACGAGCATTAAGCGTAAGTGATACTTCAGATGTACCGCTAACAGTGACGCTCTCAACTGGAATATCGATGGTTATCGTCCCAGCCCCAGTAGGGACAAAGGATGAGCCGCCATCCAGATAACCCGTAAATGTCGAACCACCGATGGTCACAATAGCGGAAAGATTCAATTGTGCCCCTCCTGCATCAGATACATCGTAATATAATTCGAGCGACCAAGTGGATTCTGGAATTACACCTGCCCATGCTGGGGAGAGAACCCATTTCTCGATTTGTTCGGAAGATGTTAACGCCGTTTCAAAGGAAGCCGATGATGGTGTTTCAGCAAGGAGATCCTCGAATGGACTCAGTATTGAACCACTTTCAGAACCAAGAAGATACAAATCGGCTTCAACTGAATCACAACAAACAGTGACGTCTTCTGCTGCTGACTGCTCAATCAATGGATTCGAGGGTATAATTAATGCAAACAAAAAGCAACTCAATATGAGCAGTGCTTGTCTTTGCATTCTATCCCCATATTGTTGGCTGCACAACCAGCGTATAACATCAACGCTCGTCTGTGAAGATATGAATGGATTTTTCTTTCAAAGAGCTTTGTCCAAAAGGGTTCCAAGTTCCTTTTCAAACAAGCCGATAAGGGCTTCTCCGACTTCTCCTTGAAGTTCATCGGGAAGGAGACGTAATCCAAGACGAGTTGCAGCTCTTGTCGCTTTTAATTCAGCATAGACTGAGCGAGCCTTTTGTTGGAAATAGTAAGAGACTGCTTCTCGTATCTCTGCATGCAAGTCTGGATCCTCTTCGATTTTGCTTCGAATATGAAGTTTGAGTTCATCTTTGACAATGTCCTTGAAAGACTCAATAATGAGATCTTCAGTTGACATCAAATCTTGTACACGTTCGCGTATACTTCCTGTGAGCAGTCGTTCAATCGCCATGACTATGCCACCTTCTCATGATGTTTCAATCCGTCGATTCGAAAAGATGACCAGTTCGAAGCCAAGAATCAAGTAATCGGCTCGCAAAAAGAAGAGCCTCATCTTTGGTTTCTGGCCATTGTCTTTGCAACTCATGGAGGATAGATGCCAAGTCTTTCTCTTGATTAGGAAGAACCATTCGCTTCCAGATTAACTCTTCAAATCGAGCAGTTGAAATACCCTCTGTTGAAAGGGAAGAGAGACAAAATTCAGATAAGGCTTGAGACCGTTGATTTGCATCCATATCGACCCATAGTTTGCTTAATTTTTTGAGCCGTCTTTCAGAAAGTCCCGGGATCATATCGATACTCGGCTGAGAAATTTCAGGAAGGGGAACAACCTGGATTGTCCCTTCATCTCTAAGAAAATCTCTTACCAAGGTGTGAATTGGATCAATCGTGGTATCAAGACCTTCCATGAGCCATTGTCCTGCACCGACATATGGACGAAAACTCGTTGTTTTAGCTCCAGTTGGGGAAATCATTGATGCAAGAGCAGAGGATTGTATAACCACATCAACAGTCCCTCTCTTCTTCTGATCTGAATGAGGGAATTGGACTTCAACTTCCTTAGGTCGCACAATGAGAATATGCTCAGAGTTTGCATCATCAGTTTTCCCAAATGAATCAATGAACACGATTTTAGTTCCATTGAATGTTGGAATAATGTTTTGTTCGTCCCTTGGTATATGCTTCATAGGTTGCAGAAAGCGACGAGAATAAGAGATTCCTGCATCGAGTAGAGCTGCCTCAAGGAAACCGAGTGCAAGAAGGCCTTCTAAATCAGCAGAGGATGCTAAAACCAACGGACCATTTGAAATGAATTGAGATGCTTTGACAATGTCCTCTTTCAACGGAGAAAGAAATGATGTCTGAAGTAAATCGTGCATGTCTGACCCAACGGGGCCTCAACCCCGTCACACATGAATGCTCCCAATCACTCGACGATAAGTCGGAGTTGGTCACGCTTGTAGCGCCAGTCAGAATCTAAACGACCTTCAGCCTTGTAGTAGTTTCCTAATCGACGAATCTTAGCTTCAGTCAATTCAAGAGAACGCTTGTTGTGGATATCTCTACTGTTTGTAGTGAGATGTTCGATGATAGCAACTGCTTGTCGCATGAGGTTCATCAAATCTTCAGGGTAGGTTCCGCTTTCGTTGTTCTCACTGAGAACAGCACCGATGCGCTTTCCGAGAACGAGTCGGACATTTGGAACTGCGTGCTTATCACGTAGAATTGTTCCGATTTGTGCAGTGGACATACCGTCCTTGGAATATTGAAGAATGAGGGACTCAATCTCCTTAGCGTCTTTGTTTGACCAGTCAGGAGCTTCGGTAATGAAAGGCTTCGATGAGCCACTTTTTCCTCTCTTAGATGCGTACATACGTGCCATATCAACTACTCCTAGCAGCCTTGCGACTTGCTCTCCCTTCTTAATCGCATCGCTGAATGAAACTAAATTCGTTGATGCATTTTTGCTAAACGACCAGGAGTACCTGACCATTCCCATCCAGGAGCGATGCTTCTTGCAAGACCAATGGCAACCTCATTTTGCATAACAATCAAATCTTGTCCCATACGTATTCCATCCTCGAATGATTTCACGATTCCATAATGTAAATCACCTTTCCATTTGACATCATCAACAAGATGAACACGCGGAAGTGCTGAGCAAGCATCGAGGTATTTCACGGCCTCTTTACTGAATGAGAATCCTGCTCGTTCGAACGACCATAGGGCGATTTGTTTGCCGTCACGTTCAATCTTCCATCGCGGCGGTTTACCTCGAACTCTGCAATCTTCAAGCCAATCATCCGATTTGTGGAGATATCGAGAGATACTCATGAATCGATCAAGATTGACTTTCTCGCCTTTCCTGCGATGAATACGAAGTTCTTCCTTTGCAGTTTGGACTGCTTCAGTCAATCGTTGTAGGGCAGTCCTTGAACCTGAACTTTCGCCTTGCCTTGTATCGACGACATCGAATCCATCAATCTCTAAGACCATCCCACTGTGGTTAATGATACGATCGTAGTTGTGTCGGTCCACGAGATTACGAACCATTGATTCAATTCGATGGAGTTCATCACGAGACCAATCACCAGTCACAGGGATGTCATAAAATGCAGCAGGCCAAACATCTTCAAGATCTCTTGGAACAAGCCCAAGAGGTGATGTGACCATGACTTCGTGACAAGCGTTCGTACCGAGAGCTTGGATGAATTTTCGATGGGATTTGGACAAACGATACGGCTTCCGTGCTGAGCATGGAAGCAGAACAAGGACATTGTCCAAGTTTTCAGGGACTTGATACGTATTTGAGATGAAATCGACCCACTGTTCAACAGAAGAATCTTGATGACTTGTTGTGCTCAGGTAATCAATACGGTTGACACCTAACGGATGAATTCTCATGACATTCTCAGACGATTTCATCATCTTATCGAAGAAACGCATGTGTTCTACAAGTTTTGGGCTATTCAGACTCTGTTGTTCTGCAAGCGTCCGAAGAGTTCCGGAGGCGATTGCAGAGCGAACGGAACGCAATGATTGGTCATAATGATCGACTGCAACTGCAGATGAGCATTCTTCTCCGCTTAACGGAGCACGTGGACCGAAGGCTGTGAGAAGATGGCCAGAGGCTACTGCAAATCCTGCACGTGAGAAATCAAAGATATCGACACCAAACCAGGCAAGAACAGCAGCGTTGTCAGGACCACCCAATCCAGGAGTCCAAAGAAGTGAACCTGGAAATCGGTTCTTGATGACACTGATGGCTTGAACTAACTTCCCGGTTTGTGCAGCAAGTTGAACGGCATCGACTAAGACCACAATATGTGGTTTTAAGTCATCAACTAATAGTGAAGGATCATGATGTAATCGCTGCCATGAGAGAGGTAAAACTGAACCTGAATCCGCAGATTCGCCAGCATTTGCTTCATCCAGTGAAGGCGGTAATACGTGCCCAATTGATGCTTCAAAGATGGGCCCAGGTACGTCAAAATCAGGAGGCGTGAGACAATGTGGAGTATCGATTGTCAATTTAGCCGGAATGGTTCGAGTCTGACTTGAACGAAAAGGTGCAATGTTTTCCAATTCAATTGGATCATTGGAAGCAGATATCAAACACGGGGTTTGAGCAACGGGGGCACTTCTGTTTCCGAGACCCCAGATTCTTGCAAAACGGGAACGATGCAAGACTGTACGCCCAAGTCCTTCCGCCATAGTTCCCCCTGAGTACTCTGCTTCTTGAAGGATGTTACTCGTTAAAAGAAAGTGTTGAAAGAGTAGATGTCAGACCCTCTTCCATGGGAGGCAGGAATACAAGGCACCGAACTGGACTGTTTCTGTTATCGGTTCTCATTCTTTGTCAACTACCATTGAACACCCATGCAGATGAATCACCGATTGTTTTCGTTATCGATGAACGGGTACAGATGATCACACTAGATGCGGGTACAAGTTATGACATCTCAGAATCTGTTACAGAAGGCGATGTCATCTCCGTTGCAGTCGGATGTGATTTCTGCTCTGTTTCCATTGAAGAAAACGGTTCAGTGACCACCTCCACCTCTATCGCAACAGTCGTGGCTTCTGGAACTGGTTTAGCAAATATATCAATATCGTCAGCAGAGACAGAGACGGTTACAACCTCTATACTCGTTGCACCTGATTCCCAATATCCTTCACAACGCCCCGCTCCAGCAGATTCCTTTGACCTTGATTCAAAGGGTCGTTGTACATCTTCCTCAGAATGCATTGATGTTCATCGGGGGAACTTAAACACCATTTCAACAGGATCTTATTCTTCTGATTGGTTTGAATCAGGCTTAGTTCGTTCTGATTCCCCAGAATATTGGGCCATTGAAGTCCTTGAAGGAGACCTCGTCGAGTTCAAACTCCATCACACATCAGATCATATCAGATTCGAATTCTCATTCCAAAATTCGACAGCAGAATTAGCGCTTCCTTTGCTCATTGAGTCAGCGACCGGCACTGATCCTGATCTGTTAACATCACCCGAATACATCGATATCCTCGAAGACGGTCGATTAATTGTTAAAATTTCTACAAGTGCCGCGGAATCCGCTTATGCATTACAACGTTCAATACATTCGAAATCCCTCACACAGCAAATTGATGATACAACATTCTCATTCACACAAATAGGCCACATGCAATCGCAAACAGCGTTTAGTTTCAAAGAAACAAATGTGGTAAAACTTGCTCCAATGATTGAAAATGTAAAGGCGGAGTTAACCGTAAAGATAGGCTCGAATTGGATCGTAATGCCTGAAATTGAAATCAGTAAAAATACAGTGGAACGAATTTATGCTTATCCTAATTCAACCATGGCAATGTTAACAATTACATCTGACGTTCACTGGGTTGATGTGTCTATCGAATCTTTTTCTGATGGAAACCTAAGTATGGATGCTCCAAGCTTTTCACCTACCGACCCGAATAATATCGCTATATGGCCGATATTAGCGAGTGAAAACACTGCAAGTTTTGAAGGTAGTTTGACCTTGGCTGCAATGGATCAAAACGATGTGTACCTCCTATCTGTGGATGGATGGGTCGACTCATTACACCGTGTTCACATCGTCATACGAACGACCAACCAAGATTTAGTGGTGAATGTTTGGGAACTTGATCAGGAGACGTTTGAAACAGAGTCGGAATATACAATCGCATTTGACCCTCTTTCCAATGAAGGAGAAGTGTACCTCAACGTAGGACCTGGATTCCACTTGATCGAGTTCACACATAACGATGAAAACATTCTTACAAATCAGACGTGGAGTAATGGATTACAAAGCGTATCATACACAATTACGACGACAAAAGTAACAACCGAAGAAGGTGAAGAACCATGGTTCCCGCCTAATGATGAAGCTAAACTTTGGGGCTCAATAATTCGTTGGGTTCTTGGCTTCGCCATGATCATACCTGCAGTATTTATGTTCTACAAAATCAGATCAACGCGGGCTGAAGGACGCCGTTTAGGAGCGGTTCGTGAACGATTGAAGATACTCACTGCATTACTTGATAGTGGCTCAGAATCTCCAAAACAAACGAGAAAAACTCTTGTTAAATCACTCGAGGCTGTTGCAACACTCCCATGGCAGTCTGCATGTGACTCATGGGGTATTCCAGACAGAACATATTCCACAGAAGGTACATCTCTCGCCATTTGGAAACTCGACCAACGTCTTTCAAAGGATCCGGACAGTTGGCCTTTGCTCATTGGACTACACACACCAGATGAGACATGGGAAGTGACAGCATTCCGATTTGATGCACCTCATGGAAGTGCATGGAACGTAACGAATGTAGAGCCTCGATTACTCCATCAAGGAGAAGAGATTTTCATTGATACAATCGCCAAGGGAACAATGATTTTCTTGACAGTTGAACTGACAGGAGATGGAAACCAGGTTGATATTGAACTAAACGGCCATGTCGATGGTAAACCAAGAGGAATGAGAATTCCAACAACACTATCTCGTTTTTCAGAAGAAGAGTAATTTGAGTATATACAAGGGCCCCCGTTGTGTTCCTATACGAATACAACCGTACCGACGTGGTCCTAAGCGACTACAAGAGCTCCCGTTGTATACACTGAATCGTTCATCCCTGTGAAAATCGATTTTAATTCTCGAATTCATTAAATTTGTATGGCATAGTAATAAGTGATTCAATGTTAGAGGAATTATGAAGCGAATTACGAAGACACTTTTGCTCAGTTCCCTTATGATCATCCTCGGCCTCTCAGCAGCCACAAGCTCTCTGAATGAATCAACTGAAACTACAGTCCTTGATGAGGTTTCAGCGCCGCAAGAAGTTATTCTACCATTAAGCTACTTGAATGAACCTTGGCATCAAGAAGGTTCAATTTTCACCGATACAACACTCTCTTCAGGAGGAGAACATACCTGTGCAATCCTTGATGACGGTACAGTCTCGTGTTGGGGAGAAGGGAACAATGGCCAATTAGGTAACGGTGGGATATCTGATCAATACACACCTACGCTCACGAGTAGTCTTGGAACAGGCCGCACTGCTGTAGCCATCTCTTCAGGAAGTACTTTCACCTGTGCAATCCTTGATGACGGTTCAGTCTCCTGTTGGGGTGCAAATAATTTTGGCCAATTGGGTGATGGTACCGCATCTACTCGATATACACCAACGCCAAATAGTGGTTTTGGAATAGGTCGTACTGCTGTAGCCCTCTCTTCAGGAAGTTCTCA